>MDTE01117298.1_pt1 | contig 14611 bp, 13 predicted proteins | sample 811231 | NCBI WGS metagenome assembly MDTE01 (sample SAMN05326651, study PRJNA326480) | marine metagenome | isolation source: seawater | place: Indian Ocean: Red Sea | collected 2010 | reverse complement strand
CCGCCGCCGTCGCACACCGGATCGATCTGGCCATTCGTCTTCGTCGGTTTCGGCGGTACCGCCGCCGCGCTCGGCGGATCCGCGCTCGCGCGACGTCTTCGAGCGCGGAACGCCAACGACAGACAGTGGCGTCGACTCGAGGAGGACACGTTGGACGCGCAAATCGAACTCATCGACTTAGCCTGACGACCCGCGCGTCGCCGTTTGTAAAATTACGTAGCCTGCACGCGACGCCGCGCCGTCGTCGATCGATCGATCACCACACGTTGTACGTACGCCCGCGCCATCGAACGCGCGTGTGTCCGCGCGCGTCGCCGAATTTCGTGCGTCGCGCCCAATCCTTTGACGCCCACTCGCCGAACGGCGCGATGTACGGCGACCACGCTATCCGAAGCAACGTCCGAGGCTGATGGAGAAGCGCGCGAAAATCGGGGAAAATGTGCGGCGCGAGAATGAAGAGATACTTGACGCGGTAGTGTTCGGCGAAGCGCGCGTGCGCGCCGCGACGGGGACACGGTTCGGCGCACTCGCGCATCTCGCGCGTCGACGGTAACGGAATGTCGCCCGAGTGCACGCGCGCGAGATACATCGCCTGCGCCTCGGCCACCTGCCAGTGCGATCCGAACGGTAAGACGAAGAGAATGTACCCGACGCGTGGTTCCGACGGTAACACGCAGTCTTCGAATAATCCCTCCGTTGGCTGTAAATTTTCAGCCATAAAGTCGAATCGTCTCTCGTATCCGGTGGCGAAGATGATGACGTCGAAACGTTTCGACGTCCCATCGACGAAGTGCACGACATCGTCGCGCACGCAATCGATGACGGTGGCTCGACGAATCTTTTGTAACACGAATTGGTTCAAGAGCTCTCCGGAATCCGTCAGGCCGGGTCGGACATTCCGCACAAACGGGTACACGTCCAAATACGCATACGCGATTACCCCGAGCCACGCGGGCATCTTGAGACACATACGATTAAAAGCGGACGCCACGCCGTTTGCAAATCCACGCTTGATGATGTATCGTTCAGTTCGCACGCTGAGCGTGACGCTCGACGCCACGGAGGACAGCTCTTGCGCCACGTCGGAACCGCTCGCCGATCCCAAACCGACCACCAACACATCCTTCCCTTCAAACGACGTCGGCGTTTTATACTCGCTCGAGTGTAGCACTCTTCCCGGAAACGTTCGAATCCCACGCACGTCCGGCACGCTCGCCGCCGATAATTGTCCCGAACACACCCACACGTAATCGAAGCGTTCGCGCGTCTTCGTCGTCGATCCGTCCGCCGCGCGGCGCGCCACGGTGACGATGAATTCCCCCGTTCGCGCGTCCTTCTCCACCAACGTCACCTCGGCGTTCAATTCCAACGTACCGTCTCGCAACAGACCGAAGCGGTCGGCGTAGCCTTGCAGATACTCGAGCGTCTTTTCCCATCCAAAGTACAACGGACCGCCTCGATCGCACGGGTAATCCGCGAACGCGTTGGCCAATTTCGTCACGTTTTGCAACACCGAGTTGAACACACCGCCCGAACGATGTCCGTACGCCCACACGCCGCCCACGGTCGCCGCGCGCTCGTACGCTCGTACGAATTCGAACGTCTCTTTCGCCCGTCTCGCCGCGACGAGTCCGCTCGCGCCGCCGCCGACGACGCACGCGCGGCGCCGACCATTCACATTCTCACGCATCAACGGATCCGCCTCCCCTCGCGCGACGCGCGCGACACCGAGACGTTTCCCTCGAAGCATCCGTCGCGCGTTCACCGTCGCGAGCGCGCACCACACCGGGAAGAGCGTCAAAACACAGCCCAGGATTTCTCTTAGCAATGTTCCAGTGAGCGCTCGAGACAGTTCACGCGCCGTCACGACGCACGCGCGCGCGAACGCCAACCATCCGCACGAGAAGACGACGTAGAAAAATATACCCTCGCGCTGGTCCTCAAAATCGACGCCGTCGAGCGTTCGCATGTCGCGTCGTCGTGTGAAGATTTCACATCCTCGGGCAAACGAACCGTCATCCTCGTTCCCATCGTCGTCGAACGCGACGTCGCGACCTCGACGCGCGCGCGTCGACGCGCGCGATCGAGAAGAGAAAAAAGCGCGCACCGAACGCGACGCGCGTCGTCGCGCGCGCGTCGACGATGGGGGCGCGGGACGCGCGATCGATCGGCAGTCTCGGGCGCGACTCACCGTTGACATGAGCGCGGCGCGGTTCGAGTCGCGTCTTCGCGCGCGACGCGAACCGTGCGTCGTGGTGTGCGCGGAGGAGAGTCTCGAGTCGAGACGCGCGCGCGCGAACGCGAACGCGGGCGACGCGCGCGAGGAGGATGCGGATGAAGATTTGAGCTCGGTTCGATTGGTGGATCTTCTTCGCGCGCGCGCGCGCGTGGACGGGCTCGAGTGCGCCCTGCGCGCGGACGCCGAGAATCCGACGCGCGCGCTACCGCTCACCGCGCTCGGCGTGCGCTTCGTGAGCGAACGCGGGGCGACGGGGGCGACGGGAGAGGATGCGCGCGCGCGCGGTCGCGTCGTCGTCTCCGCCGAGGCGTTCGACGCGACGACGCCGGCGTCGCGCGACGCGACGTGGGCGCGACGCGCGAGTGCGGACGAGTGCGCGTCGCGCGCGAGGGAGGAGGCGGAGACGAGCGCGCGGTTTGAGAGATTTTTCGAGGCGAATGAACGCGCGTTGGCGTTTAACGAGTGCGAGGCGTTCGACCATCCGTTGGGGGCGATTCTGTGCGCGAACGCGTCGACAAAATCGACGTACGAGGACGTGCTGGCGTCGTTCGAAGAGATGAAGCGTCGGTTTTTGCGTCTGCCGGTGTTCGATCGGGGTGGGGCGGATCCGGAGACGTGTTTTGGGAAAGTTTTGGTGTGGGACGCGCGCGCCGGCGGATCGACGCGAGAAGCCGCGGAGGCGCTACTGAAGAGCGTGCGGCAGACCGGGGCGTGGGATTGTGAATTGTTGGTCGTGAACTCGGACGCGGAGGGTCGAGGGGCGTGCGGCGTCGATTGGGACGCGTGTAGGGAGGAGCTCGTGTCTCGCGCGGACGGCGGCGACGCGGAGACGAGCGCGAGCGAAGGGCGGTATCTGAGCGCCGACGACGTCGAAGGCGTCGGGTCGTACGTCAGAACGTTCGTAACGAAGACGTTGGTACCACACATGGAGCGTAAACTCTTCGCGCTCTCGACGCAGATTTATAACACGCGGAAAGGTTTGCGCAATCAATTTAAAAGTTTTTGGGGTCGGAGCACGTCGACGACGACGCGGGAGACCGGGCACGGACACAGCTCGCCCGAATCGCAGATCAGACTCGCCGGTGATTTAGCATACATGGTAGGAGATTTCGACACCGCGCTGGCGAATTTCAAGCTCGTGCACTCAGATTACAAGTCTCAAAACGCTCTGAAACGGTTGGCGTCTTCATACGAGGCGATGGCGCACGTGTACTTGGCGATGCGTCACTCGCGCGGCGTCGGTGAGGTGAAAAAGGACATTGATCACGCGTACAACAGCGCGATGACGAATCTGCAAAAACTAGAAGCAACCGTCGGACAGGGAGATGAACAGCGGTCGCACATCGAGATGTTGAAGACGCGCTCCGCCGTCGAGCACGCCGAAGCCTTGTCGGTTCTCGGCGCGCACCGCGACGCGCACGTGCCTCTGGTGCTTGCGTCGGCATTTCACGCGTCTGACCTTCGCTCGGCGCTCTTATTGGAGCGCGCGGCGTTCGCGTTCATTCGCGGCGAGTCCGCCATGATTCATAAATTCGCGTCGTACATGGTCTTGGCGGGTGCTCGATACGTCCGAGCCGGCGCGTTTCCCGCGGCGACGCGATGTTACGCGTTTGCACTTCCACCGACGGCGGACGATGCGTCGTGGAACGCGGCGCAAGAGCACTTGAACACCACTCTGGGTCGACTCGTCGCCAATGCGGGACACACACGGACGGCTATGGAGTTTTACCGAGAAGCGATGCGACGAGCCACGCATTTGCCCGCCGACGCGCAGAAGACGCGCTTCGACGCGCTCGTTGAGTACGTTCAAAAATACGAGAACGAGTGCGCGTCGGAAAAACGCGACGTTCGCGAGGATGAGATCGCGTGTCCGCTGCCGAAGATGAACGCGAACAAAGTGCACGTCACCTTTGCGGACGACCGCAAATCCACCGAATCGAGTTCGGACAACGGGAAAGAGGCGTGGAGCGCGATCGAGCGCGGTGGCGTCATTCCTCAAAACCTGTTGACGAGCTCGTCGAAACCCAATTGGCTCAGCGGTGGTGGACGACAGGTTGAAGTGGATCAAACGGCGGTGTGCGCGTTGGGCGAAGATTTAAAGGTTGACGTTGAATTGAGCAATCCGCTTCGGTACGCGCTAGAGTTGAAAGACGTGAGGCTACTGTGGGAGTTCACGTCGGCATCGTCCGCGACGACGTCAAACGATGTCGTCGAGACGACGAATGACTCGCTCGTACGAGCCGAGGCGGTGCGAAAGACGCTCGACGCGCGGTCGACTGAGACGTTTACGCTCAGCATAACGCCCCGCGCGTCGGGAGTGCTTCGCGTCAAAGGCGTCGCGTGGACGGTTGGCGAGAAAGGCATCTTACGAGGACGACAATATTTCGACGTGCCGGCACCGCGAACGCGTCGAGGCGCGAACGGCGAATGGTTGCGAGACGTGCGAAAGCACCAGCGTTTAATCTTCAACGTGTGCGAGACGGTGCCGAGATGCGAGGGCACGCTCGAACGCGTCCCCGGAGAAGCCATGGACGGATCCATGCACCGCGTCGATCTCGTCATCACGAACGTCACGCAACCGATGGCGAAGCACATCCGCGTGCGCGTGCCCAAGGCGTTGTTTCGTCCTGTGGACCCGTCGCACGCGCCCGTCGCAGAACCGACGATTCGACGCAACGCGAGTCGAGACAATCTCGACGACGCGCAAGACGTCGCCGGATCGAATGACGACGGCGTCATCGATCCCGCGGGCGCGGTGTACGCGCTTCCGGCGTGGGAGACGCTCGCATCCGAGTCCACAATTCGTTGGCCGCTGTGGTTTCATCCCAGCGCCGTCGTCCGCGCGCCAGTGCGCGTGTGCGTGTGTTACCAACCGGAACCACCGGCGCCGAAACTGCTTCGTTACCGAACGATTCGTATATTCGAGAGTGTGGACGTCACACCGTCTGTGCGCGTGACGGCGAGGACGATACCGTCGCCGTCGCACCCGTTGGCGAGAATCGTTCGATTAACCGTCTCCAGCGAGCCGAATCAAACCAAGACGTTCAGACTCAATGGCGTGCGCTTGGGACGGACCAAGCCGCGCGAGACGTATGCATTGATGCCTTTGATGAAAAACGCGAACGAGCCGCGCGTGATTCGTCCGGGAGAAACCATCGAGACACTCATCAAGTGTTCGCCCGCCGAGACGTCGAACGAGACGTTGAATTTCGCGGGAGACGCGCGCGAGGACATCGTCGAGCCGCTCTTTGACTTTCACAACGCGTGCAAAGGGAAGAAGGCGACCGCCGCGCACGACGACGTCACCGCGGACGGATTGATGGTGACGTGGTCGATCGAAGGTGAAGACGTCGTCGGCGCGCACCACGCGCGAGACGTCGTCGAGCTCGCTCGATGTACCGACACCGCGCGCACGCCCGCGTCGCTGCGAAGCAAAATCTCGTGGACCATGGACCACCCGAGCGAATTACGACTCGACGAACTCGCTCCGGGCAACGTGACGTACGCGTCCGTGACACTGAACGTTCGAAACGAATCTGACGAGTACCTCGACGTCGTCTTCGCCGCCGACGCCGCGTCCTCCGCCCCCGCCAACGTCGAACGAGGCGGATGGGCGCTCGAACACGACAAAAACGCCTGGCACACCCGCGAGTCTTTGACGACGATGGACGAGAATCGTCGCCGACCGATCCCGCTTCCGCCCGGGAAACCGTTCGTATGGGTCGGACCCGTGCGTCGAGCGGCGAAAAACGTCGCCCCCGGCGCCGTCATCCGATTCCCGCTCACCGTCGCGTGTTTCGCCAAGGGCGACCACATTCTCGACGGATACACCCTCGAGTGGACCGAACGCGCATCGTCGACGCCGACGACGCCGAGATCGTCTCGACGCGCGTCCTCGGTCGACGCCGCGGCTGCTTCGCCTCGGTCGCGCGCGAACCGCGTCGCCGTCGCCGCCGACGCGCACACCGCCCCGTTCGTGCTCACCGTCACCTAGCGGCGATAATTACCACCCGTAGTGCTCCCTCACTCGAACACGGACGCTCGCATCGCACGGCTCGCGTCCCCGTCCCCGCGTCCCGGCGGGCGGCGAATTTTTTCTCTCTGCGCGCTGGCGGCGGCGCCCCGTCCCCGTTCCCGCACACGCCGACGCGCGCGTCTCCCGCCCTCTCGCGATGGCCGGTAAGATTCAGCGTCAAAAGCTCGCCAAGGGCGGCCACCGCGGTCGACACGGCCTCCTCGGTCTCGCCGCGCCGCGGGCGCGTTCGCGCGCGGTGTCGAGAAAAATTATCGACAGAAATCGAGACGCGGATTACGCCAAGTGCGCGCGATTGCGCGCCGAGGTGGAGGCGCTGGAGAAGGAGGAGGCGAACGGGTGGGCCGGAACGTCGAACGCGGCGGAGGCGAAGGCGAAGGCGAAGACGCTCAAAAATTTGAGGGCGAAGTTGACGCTGAAGGAGAGGAAGCACGGAGCCGGCGCGGGGAAAAAGTAGATTATTGTAACGATACGTGAGGCTAGGAATGGTAATTTTGATTGATACAAGGCTCGAGGATGACGCACTAGGACGCGTCGTACCGTCGACGAGCGCTAATAAATCGTGTTCTCTCTCGTTCTCTCCGCCGTTTCTCTACGTGATTGATGGCGCGGTCGTTTACAGAAAATAACCGGGCAACGACGCGCGAGGCGCCATCATGGTGCTGTTTTCGGTGGTTTCCGTGAAATACTTAACCTCGCGATCGAGGTTATCGTCAAAGGCTAGGATGGAGGCCACGTTCCCGCAGCGATAGCAATAATTCGGCGCGCTCCAAACCGTGACCAAGTTTTTATCCGGGAACATGTACTTCAACCCCTCCTGAACCAACTGGTGCGCTCTACAAATCAAATTTAACCCATTAATCTCGTTGAACTCGTCCGTGACCCTGCGTCCGAACAACCAACCGGCGCCGCGCGGACTCACCGCCCACGTCTCGATGTCCTCCGGGTCGCTCCACATCAAATCACAAAACGGCCCCTCGTGCGGAATCTCGCACAATCGATCGATCGTTCGAATCTGATCGATCGTTCGAATGTCCGGAGACAACCCACCGTGCACGCACAGCACCTTTCCATCGATGACGCACGCCAAACCGATGTAATCGAAGACGTCGGTGCACCACCGCCACGCGTTCGCGCTTCCGTACTTTCTCTGACACTCATCATAAAATCCATACACCTGCGTGATCTGTCGACTCTCGTGATTTCCTCGCAACAGCGTCACGTGCGCAGGCCATCGCGCCTTTAGGAGCATCAACAGCGTGAACGACTCCAAGCTATTGTACCCGCGATCGACGAAATCCCCCATGAAGATGTAATTCGTCTCCGGCACCTCCCCACCCGTTTCGAGCAGCTTCAACAGATCGTGAAACTGTCCGTGAATGTCTCCGCACACCGTCACCGGACTGTGCACGCTCTGGACGTTGGACTCCTCCACCAAGAGTTCCTTGACTCGCGCGCACAGAGATTTCAACTCGTGCTCCTCGAGCGGCTCGCATCGCCGTATCTTCTCCAACCACGCGTCGAGATCGAGCGGAGGCATCTCACTCGCCTCCTCGTCGAGTCACGCGCCGTCCGTCGACGCGCGCGGGCGTGTGCGCGCGCGATCGGTCGATGGGCGCGGGCATCTTTTCCTAAACCCTAAAGGGAGGGTTTTCCAGCCGGGACGGGACGCGAGGACGCGAGGATACTGTTACACGCGACGTCAGCGCACGCGAACGGTCAAAACGGTGAGATACTCGCCGAAGGCGTACGCCGGATCGATGGGTTGATCGGGGCCGGCGCCTCGGGAGGCGAGGAGGGTCGCGCGCGTCCCCGCGGCGGCGGCGGCGGCGGCGACGACGCCGGGCAGGAGACGCTCCTGCGTCACGGCGCCGGAACACGAACACGTGATGAGAATACCGCCGGGACGGAGGAGCGCCATGGCGCGTTTGTTTAATCCGATGTACTTTGGAAGCGCCTTCTTGAGGGATGGCTTGCTCGGGGCGAATTTCGGAGGGTCGAGGACGACGACGTCGTACGACGCGGCGGCGCCGGCGTCGAGCTCGCTCTGCATAAAATCAAAGGCGTCGGCGCGGACGAAACGCACTTTGTCTTGGACGTCGTTGAGTTCGGCGTTTCGTGCCGCGACGGTGAGCGCGGCGTCGGAACTGTCGACGGCGGTGACGCTCGCCGCGCCGCCGAGCGCGGCGTTGAGCGCGAACCCTCCGGTGTAGCAACAGACGTCCAACACCTTTTTCCCTCGCGACATCTCGCGCATCGCCAGCCGATTTTCGCGCTGATCGACGTAAAAGCCAGTTTTATGCCCACACGCCATGTCGACCGCGTACTTGACGTCGTTCTCGAGAACGATGACCTCGCTCGGGACGTTTTCCGTCGTCTCGGCGCCCGTCGCCGCGTCGTAATACGAAACGCTCTCGCCGCTCCACTCCAAACCCTCAGCCTCGTACATCTTCTCGTCTCGTCGCCACACCACTCTCACACCATCCCCCATGACCTCTCCGAGCGCGCGAACGATCACCTCTCGTCGTTGTTCGACCCACGCCGCGGTTGAACTCGCCACGACGACGTCGCCGTACGCGTCGACGTTCAACCCGCTCAACCGATCTCCCTCCGAATTAATCAATCGATAACACGTCGTTCGCGCGTTCGACGTCAGACCCAACGCCTTCCGCGCCTCATACGCCTCCCTCACCCGCGCGCGAACGATCCCATCCGCGTCCTCGGCGTTCTCCGCCACCGTTTCCCACGCCTGCGCCAACGCGCGCACCGCGTACGACGACGTCTCGTTATAAAACCCGAAACATATCGGCGCCATCGCGTGATCCGTCACGCACACCCAATCCCCCGTTCGCACGTCCCCGCGTCCGTTCGCCCCGCGCGTGCGGTCCAGCGCGCCCGCGTAGACGATCGGGTTCCCATCCAGAAACATGTTCGCCTTGCCTCGCGCCACCGAAGCCGACGCGAACGTCCCAGCCTCGACGCGTTCGCGCGCTCTCGCCAACCTCTCGAGTTGGTCGTCGTCGAAATGCCGACGCTGACGAGGAACGACGTCTCGCCCGTCGGTTCCGCGTCCGCGTCCGCGCCCGGGGCGCCCGGAGCGCCCGGGGCGTCCCGATGACGCCGCGGCGGCGGGAAAAGTGCAGCGCCGCGTCCCCGACCTATTTCGGGACGGTGTCGACGCGTGGACGCTCGAGAGGGCGCGTCGAACGCGCGCGGGCGTCGCCGCGAACGTCATGACGCGGGAGCGCCGGTCGGATGCGAATCGGTCGGTCGAGTCGACGCGCACTGGCGAGGTGAGTACAAATTACAACGCGCGGCGAGCGCGAGCTCCCGCGCGGAGCGGCGTAAAGCGTAAAGCGACGAAGGCGCGAGGTTGGTAATGTGTGCGGCTCGGTGATGCTCGTACGTAAAATCTAATGAGACGTGTGTGTGCTCACGCCTTGGCCTCGCCGCTGGCCTCGGCGGCGGCGGCGTTTTCGCGTAAAATTTCATCCAGCGTCGGCTCCAACGTCCCGACGCAAGCGTCGCGATTCATGATTTTATCCAATCCAAACAAACCAATTCTGAACGTGTTGTTCCCGGCCGGTTCGTTGATCATGAACGGAACGCCCGCGGCGATTTGAAACCCTTTTTCTCGGAATTTTTGAAACATCGTCGCGTCGTCCGTGTAAGAGACGACGACGCCCGGCGCCTCGTACCCCTTGGCGGCGACGGATTTTAACCCCTTGGACGCCATCATCGCGCGCGTCTCGTTTCCGAGTTTCCACGCCAACTCCTTCACTTTATCGAAACCAACCTTTTCAGTCTCCACCGCCGCGCGTTCAAACAACGTCAACGCGTCGGTGGGCATCGTCGTGTAATACGCGAAACCCCCTCCGAGGTAGGCGTCCATGACTTCGAGCCATTTACGCATGTTGATAACCATCGACGTCGACACGGAATTTCTCGTCGCGTGCACGCCGCGTTCACCGAGCATGATGACGGAGGCACACGCCGGGCCGGTCCAACCCTTTTGCGGGGCGCTTAAAATCGCATCCACTCCCGTCGCCTTCATGTCCACCCACACCGTTCCGCTCGCGATGCAATCGAGGACGAAGAGCCCCCCGTGCGCGTGCGCGGCGTCGGCGACCCCTTTAATGTATTCATCCGGTAAAATGATCCCAGTCGACGTCTCCACGTGCGGTGCGAACACCACCGCTGGTTTTTCAGCCTTAATCTTCGCCACGACATCCGCGAGCGGCGGCGGCGCGAAGGACGGCGTCGCGTCGTCGTCGACGGCGACGCCTCGCATCACGACGGTCTCGCTCGGAATCCCAGTCTGTTCAAAAATATCCGTCCACCGATACGAAAAGTACCCGTTTCGAATCACCAACGCTTTTTTCCCCGAACACCACTGTCTCGCCACGGATTCCATCCCGTACGTCCCGCTTCCCGGAATGATGGCGACGCCCGAGGCGTTGTACGCGCGCTTCAACACGGCGTCGAGATTTTGCATCGTCTTCATGAATTTCGGCGACATGTGATTGATCGCGCGATCGGTGTACACCACCGAATACTCCTTCAATCCACCCTGGGTCTCCTCACTCACCGGTAACGGCGCGTCGTGAAATTTCTTATCCGAAAAATCACCCAAATGATGACTCTTGGCTCGCACCCCCCCCTTTGCCGGCGTCATCATCGGCATCGCCGTCGCCGCTCTCGGCGACGCGATCGCGACGCTCGCTCGAACGCTCGACGACGCGAACGCGTAGTCGTACGCTTTCGTCATCGCGCGACGACGCGTCGAGGACGCGAACATGACGGGTGAAGATGGCGCGTCGACGTGTGCGGGGACGAGGGCGCGCGCGCGAACGGTCGCGTGAGGGGTGAGACGGTGTGATCGGGGTATGTGGAGGTTGTGTATGAATCGAATGTCCGAGCGTGTGGGTTCGAGGGGGGGGTGCCATTTTTGGGTAAAGTACGTGGTTTGTGTGTGATATGGGTTTTAGGTGTATAATATGTATTGGATGTCCGGTAGTGTGGGTACGGGGTGGGCCCGGGGCTCCGCGCGGCGGGACGGCGGGACGGCGGCGGGACGACGCGCGCGCGAGGACGTCGATTCTTGAATATTTTGTTGAATCACGCGAGCGCGCACGCGGCGAGCGCGAGCGCGATCGCCGCGGTGGTCGTCGCCGCGCGCGCGCTCGAGACGACGTTGGACCAGCCGGAACACGCCATGTGCGTCGCGCCGGACATGTACATGGACATGCTCGACATGTCGTGCGCGCTGCCGTCGCAGTTCATGGCGACGGAGTGTTCGATCGCCTTTTGCTCGGCGGCGGATTTGCTCGCCGTGGTCGTGGTGTACATGTACTTGTAGTGGCTCGCGTTGAAACAGTTGTAGCTGTTCCCGTGCGCCGTCACCGCCGTCGGCGTCGCCGTCATCGGGTTCGCCACGTTCGCGCACACCTCATCGCACACCGTCTTAGAGCATCCCTCGTACGTCGTTCTCGTCGCCGAACACGCGTATTGCGTGTTGGTGACGTTTCCGACGCCGCACTGACTCGTCGTCGCCGCGTTCGAGTCGCACTGCGCCGTGCACACGAACGTGGACGTCGAGGACGACCCCATGGACATCGCGCGCGCCGGCGCGGGCGCGAGCACCGACGCGACGAGCGCGAGGATCACCGTCGTCGTCGTCGTCGCGAGCGCGCTCGTCGCCGCGCGCGCGCGACGTCGTCGTCGCGCGTCTCGGACATTCGAACCCTCGCGCGGGGTCATCATCGTCGTCATCATCGTCGTCGTCGTCGTCGATCCTCTCGCGCGTTCGTCGTCGCGCGTCGTCGTCGTCGTCGTCGCGGTGGTGATGCTCGTCCTCGTCGAGAGAGAGAGACGCGCGCGCGAGTGTCGAGTCGAATCGCGTCGCGTCGCGTCGCGTCGCATCGCATCCAGCCGGCTCATTCCCCTTTTTCGCTTTTTTATTTATCGCGCGTATCATCTACCAGATGGTCTACTTGAGCTTACACTACTAGTACGAGAGACATATTATATGTCGACATAGACGCGTACGCGTACCGTTTCATACCGTTCGAGAGTGCTCGTGTACTGGAGACGAGTCATCGACGAGTGATGATCGGTGGGTGTGTGGGTGTGGGTGTGGGTGTGGGCACGGAACGGTTCGGTCGACCGACCGCGCGCCCGCACTCGACGGCGGTGAAAGACGCCGACGATGACGCGCGCGGTGGCGTCGACGTCGACGCGCGTCGCGTCTCGCGCGAGAGACGTCGCGAGGGACGTCGCGAGGGCGGCGTCATCGTCATCATCGGCGTCATCATCGGCATCATTGGCTCGAGAAAAGCGCGCGACGGGGACGCGACGTCCGAGTCGTCCGAGGCGCGAGACGCGGTGCGCGTTCATGGGATCGGGCACGTACGATTCGTCGGACGACGGGGACGGGCGCGAGGAGGAGACGCTGGACGACGATGATCCGGAACGTGCGGCGTTTGAACTCGCGGAGTGGACGGCGCAGACGCCGGCGAAACGGACGAAGGACTGTCTGCGAGCGATGGATTCGAGCGGGATATGGACGGTGGGGACGACGGCGTTGGTGTTCGTCGTCGCTGGGTCGGAGTCGTTGTTGGCGGAGGCGACGACGGAGGGGGTGGGGTTGGCGGCGGTGATGCCGAGTTTCGTGCCGGAGGCGTACGTGCGGGCGTTGGACGACGGGGGAATCGCGCGCGCCGAGTCGTGTTTACAGGCGATATTTTTTTCTGAGTACGTCGTGCGCGCGTGGAGCGAAGAGTTTGAGTTGAGATACCTGCGTTCGCCGGTGGCGTTGATCGACTTTTTGTCCCTGTTGCCGACGTTTGGGTTCCTTTTGAGCGTCGTCGGGATCGGGGGCGCGGGACAGGACACGTTGCAACAGTTCAGGCCTCTGCGTTTGTTTCGAGCGCTGCGTTTGCTTCGAGTGTTGGATCTCGAGGGATTATCGGGAGACGACGCGTCGTCTTCGGTGGCCACGAAGAGGCGAGAAAAGTCTCAAAACGAAAAAGTCGTCGCCGTCGCCGTGGAGTTTTTGTGCGTCTTCTTAATCAGCGGAGAATTGTTTTACGATTTAGAAGTGGACACCAATCCAAACATCTCGGACGTCGGCGACGCCATTTACTGGAGTTTTCTCACCCTCACGGGTATCGGGCAACCGTTTGAGGCGACGACGGCGCAGGGACGCGTCGCCACCGTGGTGTCCATTCTCACCGCGCTCGTCGTCGTTCCTCTTCAGCTCGCGGTGTTAGTGTCCGCGCAGACGGGGGCGCAATCGCAGATGGGCGCGGGAGCCATCTCCGAAGTACCGCCGGCGTCGACGGCGAAAATCGGACTCGGACCGCCCATGTCCGTGCCCGGACCGGACTCCCCCCCCGCCGACGACTCACAGATGCGAAAGATGATGGCGAGCGGTGGGAACGATTTTTGGCTCGGCACCATGGATGAAGATTCGCAGTGGCTTCGTCTGCGCGAACGCGACGAATTGCGAGACGCGAGGAAAAAGATCAAGGCGCAAGAGACAGCCATCGCCGCGTTGCGCTCGGAGAACGCAAAGTTGCGCCGGGCGCTGGACGAAGCCGATCTCCTCGCCGACGTCGCGGGACTCGAGCTCGATTTGGAGGAGGACATCGCGTTTTAGAAGAATGACGCCGATCGATCTCACGCGTAGACGCATCGCATCGCATTGTAGTAATCCATCGTATTCTTTTCATTTTCAAGGCGCACCGCGCGCTCTCTAGCGACTACGTGACGCGGCGGACTCATTCGCTATCCGATTCAAACTTAATAGAGTTGACGGCGTTATCGTCGATGGCGCCGCCAAAGTAACTTCGCTTACGCTTATTCTTCTCGTGTTGGAAGCGCGCGCCTCGCACTTGTCCGAGCACAGCCTGCGCCTTGGCGCCGTACCCGGCCTCGCCGAACGTGCCCTCGTAGGACATGTCCCACGAACCCTTCTGTCCGAGCCACTCGGAGCTATTCACTCTGCGAAGACGAAAGAAAACGAGACGAAATGCGCGCGTCAGTCGAGACGTTCGTTCGTTCGAGAAGACGGTCGGTTTCGGTCGCGAGACGCGTCGATCGATGCTTTGGTCGTGACCGCCGAAGGCTCTCACCTCTGGAAGGGCACGCCCGCCGGCTTTTCGGCGGACGGCGCGGCATCGCCGCCCTCGTTCGCGCTACTCTTGCGTACCTTGTCGCTCGAACTCGATGAGCTGCTTGAGGAAGACGAAGATGACGAGGAAGAGGAAGAACTCGACGACGACGAACTCGACGACGAGCTGGACGATGAACTGGACGCGTCGTCCTTGGTGTCTTCT
>MDTE01116278.1_pt1 | contig 14613 bp, 13 predicted proteins | sample 811231 | NCBI WGS metagenome assembly MDTE01 (sample SAMN05326651, study PRJNA326480) | marine metagenome | isolation source: seawater | place: Indian Ocean: Red Sea | collected 2010 | reverse complement strand
TTAAGTAAGATTTTGTTACATAAGATCCATACCTTCTGGGATCTACACCAAGCATATCAATTGTTGGTTCACCATCTACTATCCATTCTGCTAATTGCCAACCAGCCCCGCCAGCAGCTGTTATTCCGAAACTGTGTCCATCGTTTATCCAAAAGTTCTTAAGTCCTGGGGCTGGACCAACAATTGGATTTCCATCTGGAGTGTAACAAATGGCGCCATTATAAACTTTTTTTACTCCTACTTCTGCAAAAGCTGGGACTCTTTTTATAGCGCCTTCGATATGAGGAGCTAATCGATCTAAATCTTCTTGGAATAATTCGTATTCACTATCTTTTGATGGTCCATCAACATAGCAACACGGTGCACCTTTTTCATAGGGTCCTAAAATAAATCCACCAGCCTCTTCTCTCATGTACCAAGAGTTATCACTATCCCTAAGTACTCCCATTTCTGGTTTCCCTTCTTTTTTTCTTTTCTGAAGTTCTGGATGAGGTTCGGTAACAATATATTGGTGTTCAACTGGAATAGCTGGTATTTCTATTCCAACCATTTGTCCAGTTTGTCTAGCAAAATTACCACTACATGAAATTACATGTTCACAAGAAATTTCCCCCTTATCAGTTTCTACTGTCCATCCATCTTTTGTTTGTTTGATACCAATGACTGTTGTATTTCTATAAATTTCCGCTCCCTTGTTTCTTGCGCCAGTAGCAAGCGCTTGAGTAAGATCCGCTGGTTGAATATAACCATCTTCTGGATGTTGAATTGCTCCAACTAAACCTTCTATGTTACATAAAGGCCAAATTTCTTTTACTTGTTCAGGTTTTAAAAATTTTACGTTAACTCCAATAGTTTTTGCTACTCCAGCATACTGATGGTATTCATCCATACGATCTTTTGTTTGTGCCAAACGAATATTTGAAACGACACTGAAACCAACTTTCTTTCCAGTTTCTTTTTCTAAAGATTTGTATAACTGGACAGCATATCTATGTAGCTGTCCCACGGAATAACTCATATTAAAAAGGGGCAATAATCCAGCCGCATGCCAAGTTGATCCTGAGGTTAACTCTTTTCTTTCAAACAAAACAACATCTGACCATCCTTTTTTAGCAAGATGGTAAAGGGTGCTTACTCCTACTGCTCCACCACCTATCACAACAACCTTGGATTTTGATTTCATAGATCGAGAATATGACAACTAAATTAAGATTTAAATGATTAAAATAGGTTTATTTTGGGTTTGACCAGTATGAATAACGAGGCTTGTTTGCAGCAAATGCTTCTTCTTGTGTAACATTTTTGATTTTTTTGACGCCCAAAACCCATCGAACCTTGGTTACCTTATCCTTGATTTTAAGAGCACCTTTGTGATCCAGAACTTTCTCCTTAACTAATGCAGAGGTTTTTTTTACATCTTTTTCTATTGAGGTAACCTTTTTTACAATTTTAGCTTTTTCCCGTTTAAATACATGTTCATAAGGAAATTTTCCTGTTTCTTGTTTTACTCCATAATTTATTCCAGTTGATAAAAGAGATGAAACCGCTTTTCCTTGAGCAACACCTGCTGCGGGTCCTGCTACCATCATGGGTGTTAAGGATGCTTGATAACAGCCTGATATCAAAAAGAACAATATTATTGAATTTATTGATTTCCACATATTTAGATGGACATAACATAAAGTGAAAATTTTAAAAGAAAATCTTTAGAGACAAAAAAGCTAACTTTTCTGTTCACGTGAAACGTAAACCTAAAGTTGTATCAAATTAATTTTTTAATCTTTTTTTTTGTGAATGGAAAGTAATTCTCGTTTTTTTTCTATCCTTGCTTGCAAATTTAAACCTAGAAGTTTCTTTTGCATGTTTTCTACTCTATCACTAACTATTGAGCAAAGTTTTTTGTTCTTATTACAAGGATTTACTTTGGATTTTTTTTCTTGATAAACTTTAACCTGACTTTCGCTCATTACGTGTTCTATTGGAGTTTTGCCTGTTTGTTTTTTAACAACATAATTGAGTGAGGTTGAAACTGCTGTTTCTGAAATTTTCCCAGATGCTACACCTGTTGCCGGTCCTACCACGGTCAATGAACTTGTGTAGCAACCAGACAAAAAAAATCCAAAAAACAATAAACTTATAATCTTCCTCATATTCGCCTCTCCAATAACGAATCAAACACAAAACTGTGGATAAATATACTTAAATTTAGATTAAAAATACAACCTGAAGTTATCTTTATTTTATTAGTCTTTTTGGCTTACCCTCAATGCAAGATTCCAGATTCTCTAACATCTGAGTAAAAAAGATAGAATAGTTTTCTTCGGTCACATATCCAATGTGGGGAAACAAAAGTGCATTTGGCAAGAATCTAAGTTTATGATCTTGAGGCAAAGGTTCTACATCATAAACATCTAATCCCGCTCCTGCTATGTCATCGTTTTCAAGTGCATCAACCAAATCTTTTTCGTTAATAATTGGGCCTCTTGAAGTATTGATTAAAAAACACGTTTTTTTCATTTTAGCAAATTCCTTTTTTTCAATTAGATTTTTATATTTTTCTGCTAAAACTACATGCAAAGAAACAATATCTGACTGTTTTAATAATTCTTCCTTGCTCATAGGTAATACTCCAAGTTTATTAGCATTAGATAGATCCAAGTTTTCACTCCAGGCCACAACCTGCATACCAAAAGCCTTACCAATTTTTGCAACTTGAGATCCTATTTTTCCAAGACCTATTAAACCTAAAATTTTTCCTTTTAATTCAAAACCAATAGTGGTTTGCCAATATCCTTGAAACATATTGTCAATTTCCTGCTTTGTATTTCTAACTAAACCTAGTATTAACGCCCAAGTTACTTCTGCGGGAGCATTAGAATTGATATCAGTTCCACAGACGATAATTTTTCTTTTTTGGGTTTCCTCTAAATCAATAGCTTTATTTCTCATACCGCTTGTCATTATGTACTTCAGATTTTTCATCCCAGTTATAAGAGATTTTGTAATTTTTGTTCTTTCCCTCATAGCAAAAATAGCATCGAAATTTTCTAATTCTAATAAAGCTTCATCTGCATTTTGAAATGGTTTTGTGAAAATTGTAAAGTCATATTTATCTTTATATTTTTCAATAGGAACAAATTCTTTAAAAATATTTTGATAATCATCTAAAACTGCCACTTTAATCATTTAAGCAAACCTTGAAGAACTATAAGCTGATAAATCTAAATTTGTTTTCTCATTAGCTAAAATACCCGATACAATTTTTCCAGTTATAGCACCAAGCGTCCATCCTAAATGTTGATGACCAAAAGCATAAACAATATTTTTATTATTTTTTGAAGGACCAATTACTGGAAGAAAGTCTGGTAATGTTGGTCTAAAACCTAACCATTCATCTTGATGTTCATTTAACTGAGGAAGTATTTCTTTTGCGCAATTTACAACATATTGAATTCTTTTTTTTGATAAAGGATTTTTTAAGCCTCCTAATTCCACAGTTCCAACTGCTCTTAAACCTTGATTCATAGGCGTCAAACCAAAACCTCTATCTAAAAAAATTACTGGTCTACTAATTAATTTATCCATGCCTTTGAAATGAACATGATAACCTCTCTCTGTATCAAGAGGTATTTTTTCTCCAAGTTGGTCGGTTATTTTTTTTGAAAAAGCTCCACAAGCAACAACTGATTTTTCAAATTTGTATTCTTTTTCGGAAGTTTTAATTAACGTTTGATTTTCATCTATTTGTTTTAAAGATTGGACATCTTCCTTAATAAATTTTCCTCCTTTTTGTAAAAAAAGTTCAAATATTTTTTTTAATATGCCGTGAGGATCTCTTGCGTGATAAGCATAATCATAATAACAGCCGCCTGAAAAAACTGGTTTTAAATTTGGTTCTAATTCTAAAATTTCTTTTGTATTTAATATTTTTTGTTTTACTCCTAAATCATTTCTAACTTTTATCTCCAATTCTCTACTTTTAATATTTTTATTTGTCCAAATATAAATAATTCCCTTCTGCTCTAATAAATTTGTAGTATCAATTTCTTGGAAGATTTCTTCATATGCATTCATTGAAGAGTCTAAAATTTGATGCATATATTTTGCGGTATGAAGCATCGATTTTTTGTTACAATTTTTAAGATAATGAAATATCCATGGTAACATTTTTGGAATATAATTCCATTTTAGAGCCAATGGACCGTATGAACTAAAAATCATTTTAGGAATATCGTATAAAATATCTGGTCTGTTTAATTGCAAAACGGCATAAGGTGAAAAATGACCGGCATTTCCGTAAGAAGCCATCATTCCTGGATCGTTTGGATGATTTCGATCAAATATAGTTGTAGGAATATTTTTTTTTAAAAGTTGAAGACCTATACAAGCTCCTTGTATGCCTCCACCTATAATTCCAACTGAAGAACAGCCTTTTTCAGACATAAATCTGTTTTAAACCAAACTCTCAATGATTCAACTGTGTTAGATTGTACTTCTTTTAGTTAGTTGCTAGCAACTATTTTTGGACGACCTTTTTTAGATTTTTCTTTTTCTTTTTCTTTAGACTCTATTGACTCTAATTTAAATTCATCTTGAGCTGCCTCTAAACTAGTACTTTCTGTCTTCTTAAGATATCCGTTGATATCTGCGCCCTCTTCAGTTTTTAAACTTTCACTAAACAAAATGTCACCCTTTACTACTGCTGTGCTACCAATAACTATAGTTCTAGCAACAACTTTACCTTCTAGGTGGCCATAAATTTCAATCTTGTCAGTTTCTATAGGACCCACGACTGATCCTGTTTCTTTTATAATTAAATCATTAGTATAAACGCCGCCCTTTATTAATCCCGCTATATCAATTGCTCCTGATGTTCTAAGCGTACCTTCTAAAGAAAATGTTTCGCTAATCTGAGACCTTCCGCTGTCATTAAGCGGTCTAGGTGCATCTTGTTTTTTGTTTCCAAACATAAGTCTATTTCAGCAAATTATCCGTATAAATGCAACCATTAGATTAAGTTTTTTTTTGATAAATTTATACTATTTTTGGTTGAATCAGCCGATGGCATGATCTTTATGTATCTTACAACTCATGACAATACCCAAACCAAACATCATGGCAAGCATTGAGGAACCCCCATAAGATAGTATTGGAAGAGGTGAGCCTACAATAGGGATTAAACCTATTACCATACCCATATTGACCACTACACAAATAAAAAAAGCTGTAGCAAAACTATAACAAAACAATTTTGCAAAAGTATCTCTTACCATATGGCCAATATTAATTATCCTCCATACAATTAAAACATAAAGACCTAGGATAAAGCATGATCCAAAAAAACCGAATTCTTCAGAAAAAAGTGTAAATATGAAGTCTGTATGTTTTTCAGGCAAATAATCTAGGTAGCTCTGAGATCCATTTAAATAACCCTTTCCAAACAATCCGCCTGAACCAATAGCTATTTTTGATTGTGTAATTTGATAACCTGCTCCAAGCGGGTCTCTACTAGGATCAAAAAAAGTTAAAATCCTTGACTTCTGATATGGTTTTAAAAAAGAAATTGCAATCGGTCCTATCGATAAAAAAATTACACCTAGATATGCAAAAAATTTCATTTTAACTCCAGCAAGCCACACAACAACAATTCCTCCTGCCCCAACTAAAAAAGCTGTTCCAAGATCAGGTTGGGTAACAACTAGAAACACTGGAACAATTAAAGCGCCAATTGGTTGTAATAAATATTTTAACCTATTAACATCTCCGATAGAAATCCTGTGATAATACTTAGCTAGGAATAATATTAATCCTATTTTCATTAATTCCGAAGGTTGAATATTAATAAAATAGAGATTCAACCATCTCTGAGAGCCAGAAGAGGTTAAGCCAAAATACTTTACCAAAATTAGCAAAGCAACAATACCCAAGTAAATAAAAGTGCTTGAATGATACCAAAAATTTATTTGAAAAAATGAAACCACAATAAACAAAAGAAAAAAAACAAAAAATCTAATAATGTGGCTTTTAGTGTGATAAGCAAATTCTCCTCCATCAGTGGAATACATAGCGAAAAAACTTATTAATCCAAGAACAAGTATTGAAAAAAATAAAATCAAATCCAAAGAGAAAAGTTTTTCCTTTATACTTAGATGAGATTGGATTGATCCAGGTCTAAACATTAAGCTGTTTCTCCTATATTTCTTTGAGATTCTCTAAGCGAATGTCTTTCAATCAATTTTTTAATTACCTTCTTAGCAATTGGTGCTGCACTTTTACTTCCAGATCCCCCGTGCTCTATTAAAACACTTATAGAATATCTAGGGTCATTGTATGGAGCGAATGCAACAAATAATGCATGGTCTCTATCTTTGTATGGAAGATCTTCGTTCTTAATTTCAAGCTCTCTTTGCCTTTCTGTAATCCTTTTGACTTGTGAAGTTCCTGTTTTTCCTGCAAAAATAAAATCTTTTTTTGTTAATCTAGAACCATATGAAGTTCCACCTGGTTCGTTTGTTGCTCCTAAGAGAGCATCTTGAACAAATTTAATATTTTCAGGATTCCTAAATAAACTTTTATATCTAAACTTAGCTATAAATTCATACAAACTTACTTCATCATCTGAAAACATTTTTTTATCTGCGATAAACTGATCTAAGTTCTCAAATTTATTTTTTTCTTCATCATCTATAATTATTCTAGGCTTAATTTCATAACCTCCGTTCGCAACCTGGGCTGTCATTAAACATAGTTGTAAAGGTGAAGTTTGCCAGTAACCTTGTCCTATGCCAGCGTGAAGAGTTTCTCCAAGATACCAGTTTTTACCAATATATTTCTTTTTCCATTTTGTGTTTGGAACTACTCCTGTTCTTTCTTCAACTAGTCCATCTAGTACAGGCTCGCCTAAACCAAACTTTCTTGCTGTTTCAGCTAATCGATCAATACCTAGCTTTCTTGAAACTTCATAAAAATATACATCGCACGATTGTTTAATCGCATCACGCATATTCATAAAGCCATGTCCCTTTTTCTTCCAACAATGATATTTTTCTCCATAAAGTTCGATCGAACCTTTGCAATTAATTACTGTTTTTGGATTAAATATATCATTTTCTAAAGCACTAATTGCAGATAAAGTTTTAATCGTAGAACCAGGAGGATAAAGTCCTGCAACTGATTTATTTATCAAAGGCTTGTCTCTGTGTTTGATTAAATCTTTCCAATCTTTTTGGTTAATGCCGTGAACAAATTTGTTAGGATCGAATGTTGGGGCAGAAACCATAGCTATAATATCTCCCCTGTAAATATCCATTACACAAACTGAGCCAGATTTACCCTTAAGCTGATCTGCTGCTAGTTGTTGAACCTCTAAATCTAATGTTGTTCTAAAATTTTCACCGGCCTTTCCTGGATCAATTGATATTTCCCTTATTCGTTTTCCATAGGCATTTACCTCATATCTTTTGTAGCCAACATCGCCAATCACTTTGGAGTCTAACTGGTTTTCTAAACCTGTTTTTCCTACTCGAGTTCCAGTGGCAATTTTATTTTTTAGATATTCTTTATTTTTCAAATCTTTTTTGCTTGCTTTTGAAACATAACCAACCACATGTACTGATGAGAGTTCATTATAAAGTCTGGCAACTGATACCACAGGCTCTACACCTTGTAATTCATGTAAAAATAAATTGATTTTAGAAAACTCCGACCATGTTAAATTATCAGAAATAACAACTGGATCCCATGGCTTTTGAGATTTAATTTTTCTTTTTAATCTAAAAATTTCTTTATCTGTTAAATTTAAAATTCCTTTTAATCTAAAAATAAGAAGTTCTAAATTTTCTGAATTTTCAGGTATAATATGCAACTGATAAACTTGTTTATTTGATGCTATTTTTTTTCCAAAATAATCTTTAATCAGACCTCGTGGTGGTGAAAATTTCCATTCACGAAATCTATTTTTGTCTGACAAAGTTTTGTATTTTTTGCTTTCGTTTATCTGCAAAGAAATTAGTCTTCCAAGAATCCCGAGAACTACAACAGTTTTTGCTGCAGAAATTATAAACATTCTTCTGCCAATCAGTCTTATTTTGCTTTCTCCGCCTGATCTAATCATATGTCCTCAAAGCTATTGCTCTTTTATATAATTCAAAAATTCCCCAAAAAGCAGGATATAAAATAAAGGTAAAAATAGAATTATAAAATACTGCGGCGTACTCTATTTTAACTTCTAAAAAGTTTTTAAGTAAAAAGAAAGTAATGAAATTACCAATAAATATCGCGATTATAAAAGTGAACCAGTCAGTAAATAAAGTGCTTCTAACTGTAGCATTCCTTACATAGGCAGCGACAAGAGAAACAAACAGATAGGCAAGAGAGCTTGTACCTAAAGGGAGGCTTAAAACTACATCGTTGATCATTCCGCATAAAAATACAAAACCGTAACCTAAAATAGACGGATCTCTAAGAATCCAATAATAAATTATTATAAATTGTAGATTAAATGAAAAAATATCCCAAAAATAAAATTGGGTATGGAATTCAGAAATACATATATATATCAATAATATTAATGGAGCAGAACGTAAAAAACCTTCTTTAATATTTTTTATATTTAATGCCATTTACCTTGCCTCCAGATCCGATGCTTTTTCTAGAACTACATTCACAAGAAAGATTTGGGTTGGATCAGTAAATAATTTAACTCGTATACTACCATCTTCAGAAACTGCCCGCCCAATAGAAATGCCTGAAAATAAAACCCCATCTTTACCTGATGTATAAACTGAATTTTGCTCTGTAATTTCAAAGTTTTCAGGTAAATACTCAAGGCTTGGTTTTAATTTTCCTATACCAGAAAGAATGGCTTGAGTTCCATCTGGAGAGATCACAACTGGGATTCTGCTATTAAGGTCGTTTAGAAGTAATATTCTAGATGAAATATAATTGACCTCAACAATTCTTCCGACTAAGTTGCCTTTGCTTAAAACCGGCATGCCTAGTTTAATTCCAACATTGCTACCTTTATTTATAATTACTGAATTTAAATATGGACTATTTTTATCTAATATTATTTTTGCACCTACAGTGTCAAAAGCAGATTTTTTATCTAGCTGAACTACTTCTTGTAGTTGTCTATTTTCAGTCTCTAGGTAGTTGTTTTTTAGCTTATCTTTCCTAAGTTTTTCAATTTCTATTTTTAATTTTTCATTTTCTTTATAGACAAGTATATGTTCAATAAAAAAATCCTTCGTTGCAGATGTCATTCTCATCGGAGAGGAAGAAATAGCTGAGATTCTATAAACCCCATCGTTAATTAAGCTTCTTAAAACTTTTACAGATTTAAGCTCAATATTATCTAAAGCAAATATAGCAACTGAAATTAAAATTAAAACAAAAAGAGAAAATTTTTGCCTAGCTCCCCTCTGCAAAAGCGCAGAACGAATGGCTATTGCAAAATCGTCTCTGTTTGTTGACATTCCTTAAATAACAATAAATTAATACTCCGAAAGCATTGTTGAAAATAACTCTTCTTGTTCCAATGCTTTACCCGTTCCTACAGCAACACATGATAGCGGATCATCTGCTATTTGAACTGGTAAACCTGTTTCCTTAGAAATCAACTTATCAATGTTTTTTAATAGTGCTCCTCCACCTGTGAGGATAAGGCCCATATCAACTAAGTCAGCTGATAATTCTGGGGGAGTGTTTTCTAATGCAGTCTTAATACCTGTCATCATTACATCTAATGTTGGTTTAAGTGCTGCAGCAGTATCTTCTTCTTTAAGAGTTATTTCTCTAGGGGTTCCAGATCTTATATCTCTCCCTTTCATTAAATATGTGTTTCCTGATGTAGCTATTGCTGTACCAATTTCTTTCTTAATTTTTTCTGCGCTAGCCTCTCCGATTAATAAATTAAATTTTTGTCTCATATAACTGATAATTGCTTGATCCATTGCATCTCCGGCTACTCTTAATGATCTAGAATAAACAACTCCACCTAAAGACATGACGGCTATTTCTGTAGTACCACCGCCAATATCAACTACCATAGAGCCCGTGGCTTCAGAAATAGGTAATCCAGCTCCTATAGCTGCTGCGATTGGCTCTTCAATTAACTGGACTTTTCTTGCACCTGCTGCAAGCGCTGAGTCTTGAATAGCTTTTCTCTCAACTGGCGTTGAGCCAGTAGGAACACAAACTAAGATTCTAGGATTTGCAAACGCATTTTTTTTATGAACTTTTTTTATAAAGTGCTTGATCATTTCCTCTGTAACCACAAAGTCTGCTATTACACCATCTTTAAGTGGTCTTACTGCTGAAATATTTCCTGGTGTTCTACCCAGCATGGTCTTAGCTTCATCACCCACAGCTAAAACAGATTTTTTTCCTTTTTCTTCAATTATAGCAACTACTGAAGGCTCGTTAAGAACTACCCCTCTACCTTTAACAACAACAAGAGTGTTCGCTGTTCCTAAATCGATTGCCATATCTTGTGACCACATTTTTGATAACTTACCTAATCCTAGCATTTTATATTCCTTTCACTTTTTCCTGCCCGTACTCTTCTGGAGCTGTTTTTTTACGTTTGATGATCATCTTATTTAAAGCATTTAAATAAGCATTGGCAGAGGCAACAAGAGTATCTGTGTCAGCTGCTTGGCCAACAGTTGTCTTGCCTTTTTCTTCTATTCTTACACTCACAGTTGCTTGGGCATCAGTACCTTCTGTTACAGCATGTACTTGGTACAATTGAAGTTTAACATCGTGAGGGTATAATTTTTTTATGCATTTAAATATTGCGTCAACTGGTCCATCACCAGTTTCGTTAGCTTTTTTTAGATCTCCGTATACTTCAAGTGTCATTTCTGCTTTCTGCGGTTCTCCTGTTCCAGCAAATACTTTTAGAGATTTTAAATTGATAACATTGCTCTCTTTAATTAAACTATCATCTACTAATGCGATTATATCTTCGTCGTAAACATGTTTCTTTTTATCGGCCAAAATTTTAAATTTTCCAAAAGCTGTTTGAATTACATCGTCTGTTACACCCGCATAACCAAGATCAGTAAGTTTATCTTTAAATGCATGTCTTCCTGAATGTTTTCCCATAACTAATGAAGTTTTTTTTACTCCAACACTCTCTGGTGTCATGATTTCATAAGTATTTCTGTTTTTTAGCATTCCGTCCTGATGAATCCCTGATTCATGTGCAAAAGCATTTTTTCCAACTATTGCCTTATTAAATTGAACTGGAAAACCAGTTGCATTAGAAACTGTTTTAGAGGCTTTACTTATCAATTTTGTATTTATTCCAGTTTTATAAGGCATTAAATCGCTTCTGGTTTTCATTGCCATAACAATTTCCTCTAGCGCAGCATTACCTGCTCTTTCACCAATTCCATTTATAGTACATTCTACTTGTCGGGCGCCTGCAGTAACTCCTGCTAAAGAGTTGGCAACAGCTAAACCCAGATCATTATGACAATGTACAGATAATATTGCTTTATCAATGTTCGGAACTTTATTTTTAAGAGTCTCGATAATTTTTTTAAACTCTGATGGAACTGTATAACCCACTGTATCTGGAATATTAATTGTTTTTGCCCCACATTTGATCGCTAGCTCGACAGTTTTACACATAAAATCCATATTAGTTCTTGTTCCATCTTCACAAGACCACTCTACATCATCCGTAAATTTTCTTGCGTAGGTAACATGTTCCTTTATTGAGTCAATTACTTGTTCCGGATTTTTGTTTAGCTTATGTTTCATGTGCAGATCACTCGTAGATATGAAAGTATGAATCCTAAATTTTTTTGCTGATTTTAATGCCTCATGACATGCGTCTATGTCTTTTTTTGTATGTCTGGCAAGCCCAGCAGGAGTTGATTTTTTTAAAATTTTACTTATTGCGGTTACTGCCTCATAGTCACCTGGGGATGCTATAGGAAAACCTGCTTCAATAATATCTATACCTAATTCATCAAAAACTCTTGAGATTTGAATTTTTTCTTCAAGACTCATAGAGGCGCCAGGAGACTGTTCGCCATCTCTCATAGTCGTATCAAATATTATAATTCTGTTTTTATCTTCCATTAATCCCCAATTTTTGGTGATGGGTATAATACAATTTATACGTTAATTTGCAAAATAATAATTCAAAAATATTACTTTTGAACTAGATTAGGTTCAATTCTTGGCTTTATCTACTAATTTGTTCTTACCAATCCATGGCATAAGGTCTCTTAGTTTTTTTCCGACCTTCTCAACTGGATGGTTTGCCAACTCAGCTCTCATCTTTAAAAAGTTCTTTTGTCCACCTTTACACTCTTCCATCCACTGTTTTGCAAATTTTCCAGACTGAATATCCTTTAAGACTTCTTTCATTTTTTCTTTTGTTTTGGAGTCTACTATTTTCTTCCCGGAAACATACTCTCCATATTCAGCGGTATTGGAAATTGAATAGTTCATATTCGCTATTCCGCCTTCATAAATTAAATCTACGATTAATTTTACTTCATGAAGACATTCAAAGTATGCCATTTCAGGGGGATATCCCGCTTCAACTAAAGTTTCAAAACCATTTTTGATAAGTTCAACTAAACCTCCGCATAGAACTGTTTGCTCTCCAAACAAATCTGTTTCGCACTCGTCTTTAAAAGTTGTTTCAATTATTCCTGATCTGCCCCCGCCTACAGCACATGCATATGACATAGCAAGATCTCTCGCTTTACCTGAACTATCTTTGTGAACTGCCATCAAACAAGGTACTCCCCCGCCTCTTTGATATTCACTTCTAACCAGATGTCCTGGTCCTTTTGGAGCAACCATAAAAACATCAAGATCTTTTCTAGAATTAATTAAATTAAAATGAATATTTAATCCGTGAGCAAATGCTAGACTCGTCCCCTGCCTCATTCTTTGTTCAATATGATTTTTATAAATTGATGCCTGAAGTTCGTCAGGAGTTAATACCATAACCACGTCTGCCCATGCTGCAGCATCGGACAGTGACATAACTTTAAGACCTTCGCTTTCAGCTTTTTTTATACTTGAAGAACCTTCTCTTAAGGCAACAACGACATTTTTAACTCCGCTATCTTTTAAATTTAAAGCGTGCGCGTGTCCTTGGCTACCATACCCAAAAATAGCAACTTTTTTATCCTTGATTAAATTTACGTTAGCGTCTTTTTCATAAAACATTTTCATTTTACTAATTCCCTTTTTTATTTGAAAACCTCAGAACCTCTTGTCATAGCCACAGCACCAGTTCTCGATGCACTTACTAACCCAAGTGGGCCCAATGTATCGATTAATTTATCGATATCTCTTCTTAATGCAGTTACCTGAATAACAAAAGAGTTTTTTGATTTATCTAATATTAAAGAGTTATATTTTTTACAAACTTTTCTAGCTTTTTCTCTATTTTTCTTTGATGAAACCACTTTAAATAAGGCCAGTTCTTTGAACAATATATTTGGATCATTTCTCTTGAAATCAGCAACTTTATGAACTGGAATAAGCTTTCTCAATTGAAGTTTAATCTGTTCAATTACTTGTGGTGTTCCTGAAGTTACAATTGTAATTCTAGATATATGTTTTTTCTTATCTACTTCTGCAACAGCAAGTGACTCTATATTGTAGCCTCTTCCTGAAAATAAACCAGCTACTCTAGCCAAAACTCCGGCCTCATTGTCGACCCAAACAACTATAATATGATGCTCAGATTTTCCAAGTTTTCCGGGTTCGCTATATGCTGATTTAGATTTTGCCATTATACTAAAGTTTTCCCTTCATCTGAAACTTCTTCTTTTTCATCTTCTGGACCTAACAACATTTGATTGTGGGGTTTTCCCGACGGTATCATTGGAAAACAATTTTCCATTGGGTCGACTAAACAATCAAAAATAACTGGCTTATTGACATTAATCATTTCATTTATTTTTTCATCAAGCTCATCAGGTCTTTTTGCTTGTATTCCTACGCATCCATATGCTTCTGCGAGTTTAACAAAATTTGGCAACGCAGCGGTATAACTTTCAGAATAATTTCTTTCATGCAAGAGTTCCTGCCATTGTCTAACCATTCCCATGTATTGGTTATTCAAAATAAATATTTTAATTGGTAATTTATACTGAACTGCAGTTGACATTTCTTGCATTGTCATCAAAACGGATGCCTCTCCAGCAATATCTATTACTAATTTATCAGGATTTGCTACTTGAACACCAACTGCGGCTGGTAATCCATAGCCCATTGTACCAAGTCCTCCCGAGGTCATCCATCTGTTTGGTTTGTTAAACTTATAATGTTGAGCAGCCCACATTTGATGCTGACCAACTTCAGTGGTTATATAAGTGTCTTTATTTTTAGAAAGTTCATAAAGTCTTTGAACGGCATATTGAGGTTTTATAACCTCTTTGCTATTTTTGTAACTCAATGATTTTTTTTGTCTCCAGTTATCAATATTCTTCCACCAAGTCGATATGTTTGACTTGTTTGAATTTAAAAAATCTTTATTTTTTTCTTTAAATCTTTTGTTTAAAGCTTTTAAAAAACTTTCAACATCGCTTATAACGGCAACGTTCACCTTAATATTTTTTCCTATAGATG
>MDTE01126679.1_pt1 | contig 14616 bp, 10 predicted proteins | sample 811231 | NCBI WGS metagenome assembly MDTE01 (sample SAMN05326651, study PRJNA326480) | marine metagenome | isolation source: seawater | place: Indian Ocean: Red Sea | collected 2010 | reverse complement strand
TGGCCCGCGACGGCGTGCTCCATCTCGGCGACATGTTTCGCAGATAACCGGATCTGATCGCCTCGAAACTGCCGGAGATCATCTTCATTTAGGCGATCCGCAAGCATCTTGCGGCGGAAGGGATGGACAGTCGTGGTCTGGCTGATTTTGCTGACGTGCAGATTGGCCCTGGGCTTGAGGCGATTCACGCGGATCCGTTGGCCGCGTGACCCGTAAACGTGTAACGCGCGTCTTCTGTTGAACTCGATCATCATCCCCGCGAATGCGGGGAGCTCCCTAAAATAGCCGAAGAGATTGCCGCCAGCGCAAAAATGACAGCGGTGAGCTTGCGGAACCCCGACACCTACGCCAGACTTTCCCAAATGGAAAAGGAGCCGCGCCATGCTGCCAGCACTCGAAACTTTCATCGCCGATTTCCGAAAACTTTATAAAAAGGACATCGACGATGTAGACCGCTTCGAAAGAGGTCGCCCACTGCTGGAAGCGCTGCTCGCTGATACGGATTTGAAGGAACGCGCGGAAAACTGGCCCGCCCGCAACGATCCGGCCCGCGGCCACTTCGAAAACCTCTTGTTTTATGAAGATCCGGATTACGGCTTCGTTCTTAACGCGCTGATCAAGGAGCCGGGGGAATCCACCCCGATCCACGACCATGGCGTGGTTTTAACCGTCTACGGCGTGCTGATGGGCGGCGAAACCATCCGGCATTATCGTCGCGTCGATTCCGGCGCGGGCGAAGGCGGTGAGCCCGGCTCCGACGATGGGATTGAACTGGAACTCGTCGGCGATCGCGAAGTTATCCCCGGCTATATCCAGTTCGTGCCGCCCGGAGACATCCACGTTGAACACAACGGCCCCCACCGAACCATCGGCTTGATCCTGCGCAACGGCAATGTCGGGAAAAACCTACAAAGCTGGTACAACGAGGCTCAGGGGACGCGGATAAGGCGGTATGGCCCGAAGCAGGTACCGCACGAGCTGGCGTAGGGGTTTTAAAAGCCCGGCAGGATCGCTCCCGCCGGGTTTATGTATGTCTGCCGGAAGGGCAGGCTCGATCGTCGGCCTTATGCCCCTTCCGACACCGTCCAGGTCCGCCCCTTTCGGAGCATTTCGTTGACGGTGCCAGCCGGCGTCTTTTCTTTGACCTCGGCCAGCTGTTCGTGGACCGCCTCGTCATAGGCCTTGGCTGGGTTGTTGTAGAGCACGCCCAGCGCGACTGGGAATTCCGGCTGTTTCATATCGGCCAACATCATCGCAAGCATCTTGTTCTGCTCGTCGTGGACAAGCACATCGTCCTCGGTGATGCCGTCTTTGCCGATGGTGACGACGCGGATACCGAAGCCGTCCTCGGCCATGGCGATGCCCTTGTTTTCGTCGGCGCCGAAGATCAGCGGCTTGCCGTGTTCGACTGTGATCGAATTGTCCGACACCACTTTCTTGTCGGTCCAGCCGTCGAACGCGCCGTCGTTATAGACGATGCAGTTCTGGATGATCTCCACCAGCGAGGCGCCCTTGTGGGCGTGTGCGGCTTTGAGGACACCCGGCATATGCTTCTGGTTAGTGTCGAACGTTCGGGCAACGAACCGGGCGTTGGCACCGAGCGCGACGCTGAGCGGCGTCAGGGGAGCATCGATCGAGCCTTGCGGCGTCGACGGCGAGCGGGTGCCGAGCTGGCTGGTTGGCGAGTACTGGCCCTTGGTCAGGCCGTAAATCTCGTTATTAAACAGTAGCAGGTTCAGATCTACGTTACGGCGGATGGCGTGCATCGTGTGATTGCCGCCGATTGAGAGCGCGTCGCCGTCACCCATCACGACCCAGATGTCGAGATCAGGATTAGCGAGCTTCGCACCGGTGGCAAGCGCCGGGGCGCGGCCGTGAATAGTGTGAAAGCCGTAAGACGCCATGTAGTAAGGGAACCGAGCCGCGCAGCCGATACCGGAGAAAAAGACCAGCTTTTCCAGCGGAATCTGCAGTTCGGCCAGCGTACGGTGAACGCCCTTGATAATGGCATAGTCGCCGCAGCCGGGGCACCACCGGACCTCTTGGTCTGAGGCGTAGTCGTTCGGCTTTAGCGCTTCGACGGGGGTTTCGACATTCATGGCTTATCCTTCCACGCGCGAGCGGATCTCGCGTTCGAGGGTCGACACCTTGAAGGGCTGACCCGTGATTTGCGTAATGCTTTCGGCATCGACGAGGAACTTGTCGCGGAGCACATGCACGAGCTGTCCATTGTTCATTTCCGGCACCATCACCTTCTCGAAGCCGGACAACAGGTCGTCCAGATTCTTCGGGAAGGGGTGTATGTGACGGAGATGGATGTGCGACACGCTCAGGCCGTCCTTGACGCAGCGACCGACTGCCTGGTTGATCGCCCCGAAGGTCGATCCCCAGCCGACAACGGCAAGCTTTCCTTGGTCTTCCCCTGTGGCGACGTTTTGCGCTGGGATGTCATCTGCAATGCCATCGATCTTGGCGGCACGGACCTTGGTCATCCGGTGATGATTGTCACTGTCATAGGAAATATGACCGCTGTCGTAATCCTTCTCGATGCCGCCGATACGATGCATCAGCCCGGGTGTGCCGGGAATGGCCCAGTTCCGTGCCAGCGTCTTTTCGTCGCGCAGATAGGGATGGAACCCTTCTGGGTCGGTGCGGAAATTGACCGGGAAATCAGCGATGGCGTCTGCGTCCGGAATTTCCCATGGCTCCGCCGAATTGGCCAGGAAGCCGTCGGTAAGCAGGATAACCGGCGTCATGTATTTCGTGGCCAGCCGCACGGCTTCGATCGCAGTTTCGAAGCAGTCACCGGCAGTACGTGATGCGACTACCGGCAACGGCGTGTCGGCGTTGCGACCGTATACGGCTTGGAATAGGTCCGACTGTTCGGTTTTGGTCGGCAGGCCGGTCGAAGGACCGCCGCGCTGGACGTTCACAACCACCAGAGGCAGTTCGGTAACCAGCGCGAGGCCGATAGCCTCAGTCTTCAGCGCAATGCCCGGACCGGACGACGACGTGATACCCAGCGAGCCAGCATAGGCTGCGCCGATGGCAGAACAGACGGCAGCGATTTCGTCTTCCGCTTGGAAAGTGGTGACGCCATATTGCTTTAGGCTGGTCAGCGTGTGCAACAAAGCGGATGCTGGCGTTATCGGATATGAGCCGAGGAAAATTTCCAGGCCGGCTTTCTTTGCACCTGCAACCAGGCCCCAAGCGACGGCTTCCGTGCCGGTGACGGCGCGATAGGTGCCGGGCTGTACGTCCGCCTTCGGCACCAGATAGGCCTCTACACCGGACGGCAGTTCGACGGTCTCGCCATATGCGTGACCGGCGTTCAGCGCCGCGATATTGGCGGCGGCGATGTTGGGTAGCTTACCGAAACGCTGGTTGACCCAGTCGATGGTCGGTTGGCGGTCGCGGTTGTACATCCAGCACATCAGGCCGAGCGCCCAGAAGTTCTTGCAGCGCGTGGCTTCCTTTGACGTTACGTCGCATTCGGCGACGGCGGCGTTAGTTAGTTTGTTAATTTCGATAGCGATTACGACGTGGTTGTCCAGCGTGCCGTCTTCGAGCGGGTTTTCTTCATAGCCCGCGCGCGCGATGTTGCGGTCGGTAAAGGCGTCGACATTGAGGATAATCGTGCCGCCCTTCGGGACGTCCTTGAGGTGCACCTTCAGCGCTGCTGGGTTCATAGCCACCAGCACGTCGGGATCGTCGCCCGGCGTCTGAATATCGTACGACGCGAAATTGATTTGGAACGCACTGACACCGAAGGTGGTTCCGGCAGGCGCACGTATTTCCGCCGGGAAATCTGGGAAGGTCGCGAGATCGTTACCCATTAGGGCAGTCGATTGCGTGAATTGTGTCCCAGTTAGCTGCATGCCGTCACCGGAATCGCCGGCGAAACGGATAACCACTGAGTCTAAGGCCTTGCGATCTCCGTCACCGGAAGACGCGACATTTGTTGCCATAAAACCTGTCCAAAATATTATATGTGTACAAACAAACTAAGTAGGTGTTTCATCCCCGTCAAGCCGGCGAGGCGGGACCGCGTTTTTCGGCGAACGCCCTAAATACCTGCCAGCAGCAGCGATGTTTTATAGCACGGCGATTGAGTCTTTCACCCCCAAATTGACCTGGACGTATAATGGAGGATAACGCTGCTTGACAGTCGAGCATTGCTAACGAATAAATGTATGTACACAAACAATTTCGGCATTGGGAGTTCGAAGCGTTCATGACATCCTACCTTAGACCGACTGCGCTCTCCGATGCGTTGTCCGCACTTGCGGAAGGAGGGCGGACTATCGTTGCAGGAGGGACTGATTTTTATCCGGCCCGTGTCGGCAGACCGCTCGATGAGAAAATACTCGACGTCACGGCGATCGACGGCCTACGCGCGATTGAGAACAAAGGCGACCATTACCTGATCGGGGCGACCGCGACTTGGACCGATCTGATCCGCGCCGATCTACCCGACTGGTTTCGCGCGATGAAGTTGGCGGCCCGTGAAGTGGGCGGGGTTCAGATCCAGAATGCCGGCACCATCGTGGGTAATGTTTGCAACGCTTCGCCTGCGGCCGATGGTGCGCCGAGTTTGTTCGCACTTGACGCATCGGTGCGCCTAGCCTCGATTTCCGGCGAGCGGGATCTCCCTATTGCGGATTTCATCCTCGGCAACCGCCGTACCGCGCGCAAGGACGACGAAATGGTGATCGGCCTGCGTATTCCGAAATGCGGAAACGACGCGAAAGGCGCGTTTCTTAAGCTCGGTGCCCGGAAGTACCTTGTGATCTCTATCGTCATGGTTTCCGCGATCCTCGAGAAGGGGATGGACGGCAACGTCGATCGCTGCCGTATCGCGGTCGGGTCCTGTTCGGAGGTCGCCTCGCGGCTACCGTCTCTCGAAGCAGATCTTACAGGCAAACCCGCCGACGCAACGCTCGCGGATATCGTGACCGCTGACCACCTGGCAACGCTAAGCCCTATCGGGGATGTGCGCGGTTCAGCTGATTACCGTCGCGATGCCGCCCTGACACTTGTGCGCCGTGCCCTCGCAGAACTGACGGAGTGACCATGTCCATATCATTCAACCTAAATGGAAAATCTGCGGTTACCGATGCCGAGCCGGTCAGTCGGCTCTCCCATGTGCTGCGCGAAGACCTCGGATATACTGGTACCAAGGTAGGCTGCGACGCAGGGGATTGCGGGGCGTGCACGGTGCTCTTGGATGGCGAACAGGTCTGTTCCTGTCTTGTCCCGGTGGCGCAGGTTGCGGGACGCGATGTCACCACCGTCGAAGGCCTTGCCGGTGAAGACGGCCGGTTGACCGAACTTCAGCAGGCATTCCACGAATATGGCGCAGCGCAGTGCGGGATATGCACGCCGGGTATGCTGATGGCGGCGGCAGACCTGTTCAAACACAACGAAACGCCGACCGACGACCAGATACTGGATGCGCTGGGCGGCGTTCTGTGCCGCTGCACCGGCTACCGCAATATAGTGGACGCGGTGAAACACGTGGTGCAACCTAACGGAGTGACCTTCGAAAATCCGGAGGTCGGCGATGCAATGGGCGCGCGTGCGCTGAAAACCGACGGCCTTCAGAAAGTCGATGGGACGGAAATGTACGGTGCCGACCAGGCACCGGCAGATGCGCTTTGGGCACGGGCAGTGCGCTCACCCCACGCCAACGCCACTTTTACGCTGGGCGATTTCCAGCCGCTCTACGACAAGTGGCCGGGGTTAGAACGGGTTCTGACCGCGGCCGATGTGCCGGGCCTCAACGGATACGGTGTATACCCGGATGTGAAGGATCAGCCAGCTTTCGCCGATGGACAGGTCCGCTTCAAAGGCGAGAACGTGGTCGCGCTGATCGGCGACTATGACAGCGTCTACGGTATTCGCGACGAAGACGTGCCAATTCACTATGAAAAGCGGGATGACATATACGGCTTCGACGCGGCGCTGGCCGAAGACGCCCATCGTATTCACGATAATCATCCGGGCAACATCATGGCAGAAGGATTTGTCAAAAAGGGCGACGCTGCGGCCGCGATGAAAACTGCCGATGTCGTGATCGAGGATTACTATCAGACGGGGTTCGTCGAACATGGCTATATCGAACCCGAAGCAGGCTGGGCCCGTCGCGTAGGAGACCGACTTGAGATAACTGTCTCCACCCAGGCGCCGTATATGGACCGGGACGAGATCGCCAATATTATGGGGTTGCCGAAGGACGCCATTCGGGTGATCCCGACTGCCTGCGGCGGTGGTTTCGGCGGCAAGCTGGACCTGGGGGTGCACCCGGTGATCGGACTGGCCGCGTGGGTCCTGAATAAGCCGGTTCGTTGCACGTGGAACCGGATCGAGTCCATGTCTGCATCGACGAAGAGGCACCCATCGCGGATCACCGCGCGCTATGGCTGCACCAAGGAGGGCGACCTGGTGGCGTATGAGGTCGACGGCGATTTCGATACCGGCGCTTATGTGTCGTGGGGACTAACCGTTAAGGACCGCGTACCGGTTCATGCAACCGGGCCGTATTTCGTGCCCCACGTGGAAGCGCGGGCCCGCGGTATATTTACCAACGGTACGCCGGCAGGCGCTTTCCGCGGTTTTGGCATTCCGCAGGCGGCGATCGCCCACGATAACCTTATGGATCGCATGGCCGAGGCCATAGGCATGGATCCGCTGGAGTTCCGGCTTCGCAACGCTATCCGTAAGGGGCAGGAGACCGCGACCGGCCAGTTGCTTGAATACTCGGCCGGGCTTGACCAGTGCCTGGAAGCGTTGCGCGACCCGTGGAGGAAGGCCCGTGCGGAAGCGGAAAAATTCAATGCCGAGACCGATGGAGTTAAACGCCGTGGCGTCGGTGTCGGGTGCATGTGGTACGGCTGCGGTAACACGTCTCTGTCGAACCCGTCGACGATGCAGATAGGCGTAGCCGCGGACGGCAAGGTGACGCTGTATTCAGGCGCTCAGGATATCGGGCAGGGCACCAACACCACGATGGTTCAGGTCGTCGCCGATGCGCTGGGTATTCGCATGGACGAAGTAAACCTGGTCTGGGGCGACACCGACCTGACGGCGGACGCGGGAAAAAGTTCTGCGTCCCGGCAGGCCTATGTATCCGGTCGTGCCGCGATGGAAGCCGGGGAGGATCTGCGGGGTCAAATCCTGCGCATGGCGAATGCGGGTCACGATGCGACGTTCGATTTCGGCGACGGCAAGCTGACCGTGACCGACGAGGATGCCGTTCGCGTGATCGACCTGGCAAAGCTTCCGGCCGACAAGCACGACGGCAACGTCCTTCTGGGCGAAGCGACTTTCGATCCGCCCGCAACGCCGCTGGATGAAATGGGGCAAGGCAACCCCTATGGCACCTATGGTTTTGGCGCGCAGGTTGCGGAGGTTGAGGTCGATACCGAACTCGGTACAGTCAAAGTGCTCCATGTCTGGGCAGCTCACGATGTCGGGGCGGCGATTAACCCCGCCCAGGTCGAGGGCCAGATCCATGGTGGCGTCGCTCAGGGCCTGGGACTGGCCCTCATGGAAGAATACATTCCGGGGCGTACAAACAACCTGCATGATTACCTCATGCCGACCTTCGGCGACGTCCCGCCAATCGATGTGTTTTTGATCGAGGACCCCGAACCTACTGGCCCATACGGCGCCAAGGGTATCGGCGAACCGGCATTGATACCGACGCCGCCCGCGATTTTCGGAGCGATCTATCACGCCACCGGCGTACACATGAAACAAGCACCTGCAACACCGGACCGGGTCCGTGCTGCGCTTCTTGCCCATCAGGGAGAATGATGATGAGCGACCAATTCAAGGGCAACGCCGAAGTTTTGTCTGAAACAAAAGCCGAAGGGGCAAAAGACGACGGCGTCATAACCTGCGACGCTTGCCCTGTGCTCTGCCGCATCCGGCCGGAAAAGACCGGGGCCTGTAGCCGATACGGCAACGTGAACGGAAAGCTGACGCGGACGGACCCAGTGATCGTCACTCAGCAGATCTCCGACGAAAACGGCGACCTGGTGCCTTTCTTGCCGGAACAGGGGGGCTGGGATGGTTCTCTTAATTTTCAGTCGCCGTCCTTCATTACCGGCATCGGCGCCACGACAACGTATCCGGACTACAAACCCGCGCCGTTCATCGTGTCGTCCGAGCATCATGATGTGGACATGGTTACGGTCGTTTCCGAGGGCGTGTTCAGCTATTGCGGTGTAAAGGTGAAGATCGACACCGATCGGTATATCGGCCCGGAATCGGCGCCCGTCCGTGTCCGTGGCGAACAGATTGGCCACGTCACGACGGCAGAATATGGATCGCAGATGCTGGCGCTAGGGGGCGTGCATCACTTGACGGGTGGCAGCAAGAAGGAGGGCAACATCACCTGTCAGGCAATGTTGTCGCTGTGCAACAAGGATGCTGTAGAGATGACGATCGACGGAGGTGCGACCCTGACCGTGCAGGCAGGCAAACCGCCTGTTATCGACACCAACCAAGAAGAACGCATGCGCGTGGGCTGCGGTTCCGCAACAATCGGCATGTTCGCCCTCCAATGGCATGGTCATGCGGACGAAGTGATCGTGGTGGACGATCACATTACCGGCGTTCTGTCCGAACATCAGTCCGGTAAATTTCTCGATATGCCGCCAGCCGGGATCCGCGTGCGTGGCCGCCGTTCGACCCCTGGCCGCTATTTCCAGGTCGCCGAGCCAGGCGCGGGCTGGGGCGGCACCGACATCACCGAACCGCTGTCGATCATAGAGAGCATTGACCCAGAGATTGCGTGGCCTGGCTTGCGTCTGCTGATGGTCAGCACCACCGGCGAAGACCAGGCGTACTTCATCCTCGACGACGATCTTAAACCAATGCCGGCGGATATGCCTGCGGACCTCGCGGTGTCGGTCGACCGAATTGCGGAAAACTGCGAACCGGCGCTGAGTACCGTACTGTTTATGGGCGGGGCAGGCGGTAGTCTGCGGGCTGGCGTCACCGTGAACCCGGTGCTGCTGACGCGGTCCGTTCGCGAACTGCGCACCCGCGTGACCTGCGGTGGAGCACCTGTGTATGTCTGGCCGGGCGGCGGTATTACTGTGATGGTCGATGTTCTGCGCATGCCGGATGATTCTTTCGGTTACGTGCCGACACCGGCACTGGTGGCCCCGATTGAATTCTCTATGTCGCGCGAGGAATACCTCGCCCTTGGCGGATACGAGGAGCATATTAAACCCCTTGAAGACATTATGCGGGAAGGAGGGTTGCACGGAGTGCAGCCCATGGCGTGGGAGGGCAACAATCCCTGGCCGTTGGCTGAGCGGATGGCACTGGAAGATACCTGAGCGGGATGAATTCGCCCCTCGCCGGACTGCTGCCTGACGGACGGCGGCTGCATTTGCAGCACGGGCCGATCGACCTTGTGATCGAGGCATTTGGCCCGAGGGACGAGATCGGTGCGGCTTACCGGCAGGCACGAACCAGATTTGAAACTGTCCTTACGGAACTGGTTGAAGAACTTGCTGTCCTACGCCAGCCGGTGCGCGATCCGCGTCCGGGTGTCGCTGGGCCCACCGCGATCAGAATGATGGATGCAGTCTGGCCCCATCGCGACACGTTCGTTACTTCCATGGCGGCAGTTGCTGGATCGGTTGCCGATGAAGTGATGGCATCGCTGATTGACGGGCGGTCGCTGGACAAGGCCTATATCAACAATTCGGGCGATATCTCGGTGTATCTCACCCCCGGCCAGACGCTTCGGCTCGGCATCGTCGGACAGTTGTTTCGGCCCGCGATCGACGGGACGGCGGAACTCAGCTTCGATCGTCCAGTGCGCGGTGTTGCGACGAGCGGCTGGCAGGGGCGCAGCTGGTCGCTTGGTATTGCCGATGCGGTGACGGTTCTAGCGGAAAGCGCAGCGGCCGCCGATGTCGCGGCGACGTTGATCGCCAATAACGTGAATGTCGAACACCCGACGATAGAGCGCGCGCCGGCGTCGGAACTAGACGATCAGACCGACCTCGGCAGCCGACTGGTGACGGTGGACGTCGGCCGGCTGGATACAGAAGCGGTCGAATCCGCCCTTAGCAAGGGTATGCAGACTGCGCAGAACATGTGCGACTGTGGACTCATCACTGCCGCGGTGTTGGTATTAAAAGATGAAATCCGGGCGATTGGCGATGTGCCTGCAGCCCTCCCAGAAACTGCCAACTGAAAAGGAAAAGACAATGGACGACGGAAGAATTGCGGTGGAGACTACGGAAGGGGGCGATTTCGGCGATTTGGTGAAGGTCCGCAAATTTGTGATGCACGTCGAAGAGGTTCTGCACGAGTTCGGGCCGCCGGCGGAATGCCCGCAACTTAAAGGCTATATCGCCGCTGTCACCCACAACCCCTATGCCGGGCAGTATGTCGAGGACATCCTGCCGCTGATGGAACAACTGAAGCCTATGGGCATGGAAATGTCGAAAAAACTGATGGCCGTGATGGGTGGTGCGGATGCCATCGTTGCCTATGGAAAGGCCGCAATTGTCGGCGAAAACGGCGAACTTGAACACGCTGCATTGTGGCACGAACCGGGTGGATACGGCATGCGGCAACTGATGGAAAAATCGGCAGCTATTGTCCCGTCGACGAAGAAGGTCGGCGGTCCCGGCTGCACTATCGATGTGCCAATCGCCCATGCGAACGCAGCCTATGTACGGTCGCATTTCGACACCGTCGTGTGCTCAATCAACGATGCGCCGCGTGCGAATGAAATCGTCTGGATCCAGTCGATGTCAAATGCCCCGAGAATCTATTCCCGTTCGGGCGGGCTGAAAGACGAGGATACGGTTGGCGAAGACGGACTGCGCTGACCGATTTCCGAAAACGAACGAAAAACGCCGTTGCGGGTATGCGCCCGCAGGGTTTCGTTTGGCCGGCTTTGGTAATTCGTATTTGCCGGAGAATAACCTGCTAAGTGTTTCCCCGATTAGAGGGTTGTCAGCGAGTCTGTTCTGACCGGTTTGTCGCCACCGGGTTCAGGTTCAATCTAGTTTCCCTGCAGTGCCTGCCAAATCCGTTGCGGCGTTGCCGGTATGCCAAGCTCTTTGCCGCCGTTGCCGTTCAGGGCATCCATGATCGCATTGTAGATCACCGGATAGGAGCCGCCGTTTCCTGCCTCCCCGCAACCCTTGACCCCCAGTGGATTGGTCTTGCACGGCACCGCGTGGGTGGTGAATTCGATATGCGCGATGTCGTCGGCGCGGGGTAGCTGGTAGTCCAGAAAGGTGCCTGTCACGAGTTGGCCGTCTTCGTCGTAGATGGTGTCTTCTGCCAGCACCTGGCCGATACCCTGGGCAATGCCACCATGGACCTGGCCTTCGACGATCATCGGGTTCACAACCACGCCGAAATCATCGACGACGGTGTAGCGGTCGATGCCGATGACGCCGGTGTCGGGATCGATTTCCACCTCGGCAACGTGGCAACCGTTAGGAAAGCTGATCGGGGCGGTGTTGTGATTTACCTTGTGTGAGAGATCGTCGGGCAGATCGCCTGTTCCGCCCAATTCGCGCGCTTTCTCAGCCAACGTCATTATGCCGATATTGCGATCGGTACCTGCGACCGTGAAAACACCATCGGCGAACTCGATATCCTCGACGGCCGCTTCCAGGACGTGGCCGGCGAGTTTCTTTCCGTTGTCGACGATGGTTTCGGCGCATTCAATGATGGCGCCGCTGGCGGCAATCATGGATCGCGACCCGCCGGACCCGCCCGCGCCAGGGCTCATCTCGTCAGAATCGTACTGCACCAAATTGATCGCCTCAAACGGTATGCCCAGCTGGGCGGACAGGACCTGCGCGAATGGGGTCGCATGGCCCATACCAAAATCCTTGTTGCCGGTGACAAGCGTTACTGAACCGTCTTCTTCAAACCGGATATCGGCAAGCTCGGTACCGGGGCCCGCTGTGGTTTCCAGATACGGCGCGACACCAATACCGCGGATCTTGCCATCTATTTCGGAAGCCTGCTTTCGCGCCGCGTAACCTGAGTAGTCGGCCCGATCGAGACACATGTCCATGATCGTTTCGAATTCGCCGGAGTCATAAGTCAGATCTACCGGCGTTTCATGCGGCAACATGTCGGGGCTAATCAGGTTGCGGCGGCGTAATTCAATGCGGTCGATGCCCATCTCCTCCGCCGCCTTATCAATCAGGCGTTCGAGGAAGAACTTTGATTCCGGCCGCCCGGCGCCGCGATAGGGGCCGGTCGGCACGGTGTTGGTGAAGATGCATTTGGCGTTGTAGGAAATCGCCGGCGTCTTATAGACGCTGATGATGTTGCGGCTGGTGACCATCGTTGCGGGCCACGGTCCCATAGCGGTGAGGTAGGCACCCATGTCGCCGACACCATCGACGCGGAGCGCCAGGAAATTGCCGTCCTTGTCGAGTGCGAGGCCAAGCTCGAACGTCATCGCGCGGCCGTGGTGATCAGACAGGAAGCTCTCCGACCGGTCCGCGGTCCATTTCACTGGACGGCCCAATTTACGGGCGGCGTGCAGGACCACGATCGCTTCATTGAAAGCGCTTCCCTTCATGCCGAAAGAGCCGCCGACTTCCTTCGAGATGATCCGCATATTTTCAGGCTCGACGCCCAGCATGTTGCACATTGCACCCCGATACCCAGCCACGCCTTGAGTGCCGACATGAAGCGTAAATTTGTCGGCGCTAGAATCGTATTCAGCGACCGTCGCGCGCGGTTCCATCGCGCTGACGACGACCCGCGTGTTGGTTAGTTCGACCTTTGTGACATGCGCGGCCTTAGAGAACGCTTTTTCGACCGCATCGTCGTCGCCCCACTGGAAATCAAGGCAGGTATTACCGGGCGCCTGATCCCAGACCTGCGGTGCGCCGTCTTTCTCAGCGGCGACCGGATCCGACACGGATGGCAGGCCTTCGATGTCGAGCACGATCACCTCCGCCGCGTCGCGCGCCTGCGCGGCGGTTTCGGCAATCACTGCAACAACCGGGTCCCCGACGTGCTTCACTTGCCCAATCGCCATCGCAGGACGGGGTGGTACGACGGCGGCAGAGCCGTCGCGGCTCTTGACGCTGATCGGACAGGGGATGTCCTTGACCCCCGAATCCCGGAGATCCTGTCCGGTGATTACCGCGATGACGCCGTCGGCGGTTTCGGCGGCAGAAATATCGATACCGGCAATGTTTCCGTGTGCGATGGGTGATCGCAGAAAAGCACAATAGGCCTGGCCTTCGGCACTGTAATCGTCAGCGTAGGTGCCGCGACCGGTCAACAGTTTCGGGTCTTCCATGCGAAGCACGGGCTGGCTAATGCCGAATTTAAGGGTATCCAGGACGGCGTCGTCGGGCATGTCTTCGGGCTCTCTGATGAGGGTGACGATCACTCAATTTAACAGAGCAAATTGCCCGCGCAATCCGTCAAAAACGCATAACGCTCTTACGCTGCGCCGCTATTGACTTCGAACAGCTAGGGCATGACCGTGGCACAGCGATAGTTGAGATAAAATGACTGGGAGCGCGCCATGTCAGCCAAAATCCGTAAAACGTCCGTGATCGTGGAAGAAACCCGCCGAGACATTGGCAAAGCGGTCAATCCGCCTACACGCAAAGCAGCGGCGCTGGCCGTCATAGAGAATCCGTTTGCCGGAAAATACGAAGAAGACTTAACGGAGTTGATGGAAATCGGCGCGGAGTTGGGTCAGACCCTCGGCAAGATGTGCGTAGATGCGCTCGGCATTAAGCCCGAGGAAGCCGAAAGCTATGGCAAGGCCGCGATTGTCGGCGAGAACGGCGAATGGGAACATGCCGCCGCGATCCTTCACCCGAAGCTGGGCGCGCCGCTGCGCAAGGAGGTCGAAAAAGGCGCAGCCTTGGTGCCGTCGGTCAAGAAACTGGGCGGGCCCGGCACGCCGATCGATATCCCGCTGGGCCACAAGGATGCGGCGTATGTGCGCAGCCATTTCGATGGAATGGAAGTCCGCCTCGCCGACGCTCCGCGTGCGAATGAAATCCTGGTCGCGATTTCGGTAACGGATTCGGGTCGGCCCTTCCCGCGGGTTGGCGGGCTGACGATCAGGGAAATGGTCGGTGAAGACGGACAGCGATAGGTGGCCGCGAAACGGTGATTAACCAGTTTGGCCATATCGCTTTCGGTACCCGGGTGCCGTGACTGAGACTGTCCCTGCGTAAATGGCTCTGCCCAGAAGCCGATACAGCAGGGAGGCGCAATCGTGTTCAGGTTAATCCGACGGTATTCAATTGCCGCGGTCGCGGTATTTGGGTTTGGCATTTCTCAGCCCGCATCCGCCGCTCAAATATTGCTTTTCCGTGATGGTTTCGACCCTAACGCTTTAATCTTTCTCTCGCCGCGCCGATGGATTTAGCATCGCTCATGCGTTTCTTAATTCCTGAAACAATAGGCCTGATTATAACTCCAGGCCGGACTGATTTCGGCCCGGTTGAGATGGCGACTTCGTCGTAGGCCGGTATCGCCGATACCTTGACCTCACTCAACTTTGGCGCCCAGCTTCTTTGCTGTTCACGTGACGTTTTCGGCAGTTCTGCCGATAAGCCGGTAGGTGAAAAT
>MDTE01039687.1_pt1 | contig 14616 bp, 12 predicted proteins | sample 811231 | NCBI WGS metagenome assembly MDTE01 (sample SAMN05326651, study PRJNA326480) | marine metagenome | isolation source: seawater | place: Indian Ocean: Red Sea | collected 2010 | reverse complement strand
TCTGCATCGCAGAAGCGCCTGTTCCAATGACGCCGATGCGGGCATTAATAAGATCTTCGTCATGATCCCAACGAGCCGAATGGAACTGAGTGCCTGCGAAAGTATCTTTTCCGGCAATATCAGGAATCAACGGGCGATTAAGCTGCCCCACCGCACTGATGAGGAAAGTGGTCTGCAGGTCGGTTAGCATTCCCTGGTCGTCTTTGGTTTTCACATGCCAGCAACGATCTGCTGATTGATATCGCGCACTGACGACCTCGGTATTGAATCGTACGTGAGGTCGCACATCGTACTTATCGACGATAGTGTCAAGATAGTCGTAGAGCTCTCCACGCTTTGAATAAAAATCGGGCCAATCATGATTGGGTTCGAACGAAAAAGAATAAAAGTGATTTGGCGAATCAACACCACAGCCCGGGTAAGTATTTTCAAACCAGGTTCCACCAGGCGACGCGTTTTTTTCAATAATGATATAGGGCAGGCCAAGTCGACTGAGATGAACTGCCATGCAGATACCTGACACGCCACATCCAATAATAAGGCTGGAAAACTGTTCTGTCGTCGAAGTTTTTGGCGGATCATCCTTCGTCTGATGGGCGTGTTCAGCATAGTCGCTAAGTCCCATATCCTCTAATAGCATCGGAATATATTCTGGTGCCACGGACTCCCCGACAAGTAGACCGGCAAGGTGTTGCAGTCGACCGTGGTCAGGCAGATGCGGCAGTTGAATGATTCCATCGCGGAGTTTTGTTAGCACTGAGAATGCCCGATCACGAATATTCGCTTGACTAGCTTCTGTTATCCGGTGGGTCCCATCGATAGTACCTCTGGACGGACGTTCATCAATATCAAGTAGCCCGTCCCCTTCACCTAGCTGCGTCAATACAATAAGCAAGGTGGGGAGGTTGGCTTCACGGATGGCCGAGCGGAGTTCTTCATCACTAGTTGTAACTGGAATCTGAGCAATCATTGATGCACGTTACGATTAGCGCCGGGGGCGCAGAAAACAATAGTTGGCAAGAACATATGTCGACATATAAGTACTGTCATATGGGACGCCAAAGCTTCTGCGAAGCAATATTCGCACCTGTTACCAATGACTTAAATTTTTCAACTGCAATGGCCGGATCAACTTTCCCCATACCGGCAAATGTTGCGAACCCGCAGTCGGCACCAGCAATGACTCGTTCTCGACCGACCAGGTTAGCGAACTGAATAATGCGTTGGGAAACGAGTTCGGGATGCTCGATATAGTTATTGACGCTATCAATTAGACCCGGAATGAGTATTTTGTCGTCAGGTAGTGATTGACGACGAAATAATTCCCATTCGTGTGCGTGTCGTGGGTTGGATGATTCGAGTAACAGTCCGCTCGGTTTTGCTGCCATTATCGTGTCAAACAGTTTCTCTAGTGGTATGTCGTGGTGATGTGGTCCTTCATAGTTTCCCCAACAGATATGCATTCGGATGCGATTTCCGGGAATGTTGGTCAACGCGGCGTTTAATACTTCTACTTGTATGGCTGCGCGTTTTAAGAAATCAGTCGAAGACAGCTCTCTATATTGTGTGTGTCGACCCATCGCTAAATCCGGGCAATCAATTTGAAGCATGAAACCAGCAGCGTGGATAGCCTCATATTCATGACGCATCACAGTGGAAAGTGCTTCAAGGTATTTGTCATCGTCAGAATAAAACTGATTCGTGTGAAAAAGTGAAATAACACCGGGTGATGCGGCGTTCATGAAGACGTCGGCAATATCGCGATGTTTAGTGGCCTCACTGAGGTTTTGAATGTCTCGTTTCAGCGGTTGGTCAGTCAACACTTGAAGGGGTCCGGTACAGCAGGGTCGCACAAGCCGACGAGTTCCCGCCGCGTTGGCCTGTACCTTTCGATACTGAGGGAATGGTGACAGATCATCAAAACGGAGTGATGGGCTTTCTCCACTAAAGCCGGCAAGGCGTTGCTGGATGTAGGTGGAATAACCAGTTTTGCTCACTTCGCCGTCGTTTACGATGTCAATGCCCCAAGCCTGTTGCGCCGTAACGCTTTGGGCAACAGCGGCGGGGAGTTGTTTCTCTAACTCTGTTTCAGCATCGGAGTCTCCATATTCTGCTTTAACGAGTAGATTCTCAATCAACGGCGGTCGTGGCAGGCTACCAACGTGAGTTGTTAGGATTCGGTCGTAGCTATAGTGCATTAGCGTCTTGTCTGTTTAGCAATAGCAGCAATCAGGACAGTCGCCAGGCGGGCGATTGCGCGGGCACCGAGCCCCTGGATGTCATTTTCGGGTACAAATTCAACGAAAGTGGCGCCAACAATTTGCGCGCGTTCGGACACACCTTCGATTAGGTCGAGCATTTGCTGATAACTCACGCCGCCCGGTGCTGGGAGAATTACGCCAGGCACGAGGGATGGATCAAGGCCGTCGACGTCGATAGACAAGATGACCTTAGCTCCATTAGGTATGTTATTGATCGCGGGCTGCATACCATTCTTTGCGATATCTCGGGCCGTGATGATTGATGAGCCCCATGATTTAGCATCGCTGATTTCTTGCCGTCGAGCGCTGCCTGGACCACGAGCGCCTATTTGCAACATTTGTTTTATATGATCCATCTCAGAAGCGCGGCGCATGGTGGAAGAGAAACCATGCGTAATTCCATGAACCTCGTGACGCCAATCAATATGTGCGTCTACCTGGACTATCATGAGTGGATCAGCGCCAGCGTAGGCGTGGAAGAAAGGAATGGGTACGGAGTCGTCGCCGCCCAGCAGGATAGGAATACTTCCATTGGAAAGAACAGCAGATACTACTTCCGTAATGCGATCGCGATTTTTCTCACCATCCTTTAGGTCGCCAGGGACATCACCGCAATCCACGACTGATGCGCCGCCCAGTATCTCTGTCATGGCGTCAAAGTCGAATTGCTCATGATTGGCGCTATACCATGAAAGCGCGCTTCTTACGCATTCTGGTGCATTGGCCGAGTGACTTGGTTTTCCCGGTGTGTAGGGAGTGCCGTGTGATGCACCAATAATAGCAACGTCGCTATCGAGGGAAGCTAAGTCTTCGACATAAGGTACGTCACAGAACGTTTTCGATGGAATAATCCGTTTGATCAAGTGCATGTGCTCCAGAGGAACTTCCACTGTCTATTGTAGAGTTTTCCTTGGTGTGGTGGGATGGCTGGTTATAGACTGATGCTGAGATGGTGTCGAAAGGCAGACTCTGCGCTGAGAGATTGGTAGAGTCGTCCATTGTGTGCTGATCAGCAGTTAAGTCTGTTTTTCACTATATTTTTTGTTAAAGAATTTGAGGACATATTGAGTTATGGGTCGGTTTGAAAATCAAAGTGCGGTTATTTCTGGGGCCAGTCGCGGTATTGGACTCGCCATTGCTAAGAAACTGGCAGGCGAAGGTGCGAGCATCGCGATACTTGCAAAAACAACGGAGCCGCATCCTAAGTTGGAAGGTACTATCTACACTGCGGTGGAAGAAATAGAAGCTATCGGTGGGCGTGCGCTAGCTATTCCAACAGATGTTCGAAGTGAAGAGGCGGTACAGTCTGCGATTGACCAGGCAGCATCAGCGCATGGTGGTATCGATATTTGTGTCAACAATGCTAGCGCAATCTCGTTGACCCCGACTAGCAAAACTGCAATGAAACGGTTTGATTTGATGTTCGACGTCAATGTTCGTGGGACCTTTCTACTCTCACGTGAATGCTTGCGTTATCTCCCTGACAGTCATAATCCCCATATTTTGAATATCTCGCCGCCTTTAGATATGCATCCGCGATGGTTCGGTCCAAATGTTGCTTATACGATGTCTAAATTTGGAATGAGTCAGTGTGTACTGGGAATGGCTGAAGAACTGTCAAGGCAGGGAATTGCGGTCAATGCGTTATGGCCACATTCGGTAATCGCAACGGCGGCCATCACAAACGTCATTGGCGATAAGGCCAGTTTAGCCTTCTGTCGTTCACCTGAAATCATGGCCGATGCGGCTGCCGTCATTTTGGCGCGAAATTCGCGGGATTTTACCGGGCAATTTTGTATTGATGATGTTTTGCTTGCAGAAACTGGTATGACGGATTTCAGCGGCTATCGAATTGATTCCGGCCAAGCATTGTGGAGTGATTTCTTTGTGCCAGACGACACGCCGGAAATTGAGCCGTTAGTAATGCCGCCCGATCCGAGACGCTTAAAGTAAGGTGAATAGCGGCAGGAAGAGGATCATGCAATGGGAAGTGATTGCGCTCCTCGCACTAAACGGCCAGGTAACTCTCCGGTATGTGCGCCGTTGGTGAGTGTTTCAATGCCTCCAACAAATGTGTGTAGATAACCTTCTGCGTATTGAATTAGGCGCTTGCCGTTTGCCGGAAGATCGTGCAGGAGTCGAGGTTTTTTGACACGAATCGCTGTTGGGTCAACGATATTAATGTCCGCCCGATATCCAGGTGCCAGTACACCACGATCAAGCAAGCCAAAGGTTTGAGCGGTTTTAGAGGTTTGTTTCGCGACAAGGAATTCGAGATCTAGTTTAGGTCCTCGGACACGATCACGGCCCCAGTGTTGAAGCATAAAGGTTGGATACCCCGCATCGCAGATCGTTGCAACATGAGCGCCTGCATCACCCAACCCGCAAATGGTATGTTTTGATGTCAACATTTCATGTAATACATCGAAGTTACCGTCAGCGTAGTTTTCAAAAGTATGCAGCAGGAAATTCTCCCCATCAGCGATACTAAGTAAATCAAGTGCCAGTAGCCATGGACTGACTCCCATTGACGCTGCTCTCGCCCGAATCGATGTGTCGGGCATCGGTTCATAATCAGGCACTTCGCTCAGTTCGTAAGTGCGATCAAAGGCATTGTGAATCCAGCGACTGTGGGAGTCATCGACAGGTTGTTCCCCCAGTTGTTTGCGAAGCGCCTGATTAGTTCGCAGGTTCAGGGCCTGTTCAGCTAAGGATAGTTGACTGATCTGTTGCCACGCAGGGTGGCTGGAAAATGGATTCACGCTGGTGGCGAGACCCATGAGAATACCGATGGGTCGACAACCGACTTGTCCAGTAATTTGAAGACCTGCTGCGTTTGCGTTGGCAATATGTGAAAGTGTTTCTCGCCATAGATCGGGTTCCGCATTAATTTGGAGCAGTAATACGGACAATGGTCTCCCTGAGAGGCGGGCGGCGTTGATCAAAATGTTCATCTCGCCGGGCCCCATATCAGAATTACATTCGATGACGCCGGCATTGGCTCGCCGCATGGCTTGCGCTATCGTCGCGAGTTCGGGCTCGGTTGCCGATAGACTGGGTGTTGGTCGACCGTCAGCGGTGCGATGTTTTACGGTGCGGGACGTTGAAAAACCGACGGCTCCCAGGGTGAGTGCTTCTTCTACGATTTGTCCCATTGCTTGCATTTCGTCATTGCTGGGCATGATGGAATGATCGGCACCCCGTTCTCCCATGACATAGAAACGTAGCGGGCCGTGAGGCACTTGGGCAGCGACGTCCATCACTTTAGGGCTCGCATCGATTCGGGCGAGATATTCCGGGAAGGTTTGCCAGCTAAAGTCCATACCCTCGGCCAATACACTGCCTGGTATGTCTTCTACGCCTTCCATTAGATTGATCAGATAATCCTCGCTGCCTTTGTTGACTGGCGCAAAGCCAACACCACAGTTGCCAAATACTGCGGTGGTCACCCCGTGCCATGAAGATGGCGTGAGGTACGGATCCCAAGTCACCTGGCCGTCGTAATGCGTATGAATGTCAACCCACCCAGGCATAACAAGTGCACCTGCCGCGTTAATCTCACGATGACCGCGACTGACGTTATCTCCGACGGCAGTGATGCGGTCCCCATCGATAGCGATGTCAGCTGTGCGCTGCGGTTGGCCGGTACCGTCAATGACGGTGCCACCACGAATGACAAGATCTGGCATCGTATGATTCCTTCTAAGAGAACGAGGTAATTATCAAGTGTTGGGTGTTAGATCTAGTATGGTGTGGTGAATTTTCTGAATTATCAAGCTGCAATCGGCGCCTCGTCACCGACGATGGTCGTTCGATGCATAATTCGACGTTGAGTCTGATTGTCAAAGGGCGTGACCGCATGCATTGTGCAACGGTTATCCCACATGATGACGTCGTGCTGTCGCCATTGATGGCAGTACACAAAACGATCCTGTGTAGCATGAGTAGTCAGCTCATCGAGTAATGCCATCCCTTGTTGCCCCGGTAACTGCACAATGCCAGTCATGGTATGTGGACTCAGAAACAGTGAATGCTTGCCTGTCTCGGGATGCATTCGAACTAGTGGATGGACCACAGGTGGTAGTGGAGTGTATTCGCCGCGATCCTGCCTGCTATATAGCTCGTCTGAAAGTGAAAGGATGTGGTCATGGCTGTGAGTAACGGTCAGGCCAGCGATTCTATTTTTGAGTTTTTCATCGAGTGCTTCATAGGCAAGGCACATGTTTGCAAATAAAGTTTCACCGCCTGGCGAGGTGACTTCTATGCCATGGAGAATGGAGCCTTTACTGGGAATTTGGCGGAAAGAACTATCTGTGTGCCAGTGCCATGACAGATTGATGTAAAGCCATTCGTTACTTTTTTGAGGAAGAATATGGCCAGCTTCATCGACATTAGACACACGATAGATTTCGGGGTGATTGGATGCGCGGTGACTGATAGAAGGATGTTGCTCCATTCTTCCAAAGTGCTGTGCGAATTGGACATGTTCCGCGTCACTAATATCTTGATTCCGGAAAAGCAGTACGGGGTGTGATAGCCACGCTTGTTTGACGGTATGGATGTGTTCCGGGTTCAAATGTCTGGCAATCGAATGCCCAAAGACTTCAGTGCCTATAGCTGGATGCAAATCTTTGGTGGTTATGTGATTCAACATCAAAAGAGTTTAGTTAAATAACGCTTGTTCTTGGTTGCTAGAAGTTATCGTAGCTTAGTCATAACGGCCTAAGACTTCCCGATTCACCACGGCCGCGGGATCAATGGTCCCGTCAAACACATCCAACACATTTTGAATCATTTCAATAGCGGTTCTTTTCAGGCTTTCCTGTGTGACGCCCGCACTATGTGGGCTGACAATCACATTGTCGAAGGAAAACAAGGGGTTGTCGCTTGTTGGTGGCGCGGGTTCTCCGACGAAGACATCAACGCCCGCGCCTGCAATAGCGTTAGATCGTAGTGCGCTGACCAGAGCAGTTTCGTCAACGACGCCGCCACGGGCGGTATTAATGACAAACGCGTTTGGTTTCATTCGTGCGAATTGTTGTTCCCCAAGAATTCCTCTTGTTTCGTCATTAAGCGGGGTGTGAACAGTGATCGCGTCCGCCTGTGTCACGCCGTGATTGAGATCCGTGATAACACGGCATTCGGCACGTTGGATTATTTCTTTGTCGACGTACGGGTCGTAAACGCTGACCTCCATACCGAATGCGCGGGCACGCGGAGCGACTTGTCGACCGATTCGTCCGAAACCAATGATGAGTAGATGTTTATCGGCAATTTCCACACCACGGCCGGTTCCTCTTAGCTGGGCAAAGCCCCCGGCACGGGTTTCCTGATGATGATAGATCCCTTGTTTGGCTAGGCTCAGCAGCATGAACATTGCGTGTTCCGCGACTGATACTGCGTTGCTATGAATGGCGATAGCCAGCGGGATATTTCGCTTGGTTAAGGTGGCCACGTCCACTGAATCATAGCCGACCCCGTGACGTGCAACGACACGGAGATGGGGCGCTGCATTTATCACGTCGCCGTTGATCAGGGCGGTACGCACAGCGATGCCATGGGCATCGGTGACATTGTCGAGTATTTCTGTTGGTGTCTGAGATTCAAGAATCTGGTACTCAACATCGGGTCGAGCGGCTAACAGTTCGATGCCGGCTGGGTGAATATTCGGAATGACCAATACTTTTTTCTTATTGTCTCCCAATGGTTTGTTCTCCGTTTAATGGATGTCGGTGGCATTGGCCGTGGCTTGTTTCAGTTTATTAATGTCGAAGTCATTTGCTCGGGCAGCCTTTAGGATCACGGCTTCACGCCGAGTCAGAAGATCAATGGCGGCTGGTAACGCTTTGACCGCATCAAGAGGAATCACTACGGCGCCGTGGCGGTCTGCATGAATAATGTCACCTGGATTGACCACCATTGAGAAGATATTGACTTCACATCCGTATTCAACGACGTGTACATGGGCGTGACTGGGTCCGATTTTCCCCGCCAGTAACTGAAAGTCGGCTGCGCAGGCATCGAGATCACGGATAGACCCATTGGTCACAGCCCCGAGACACCCCAGTCCCTTATGAACGGCGGTATTCACCTCACCCCAGAATGCACCAAATCCTGGATGTGGGTCCAGGTCCTGAATCACGCTGATGGTGGGTCCGGGTGATTCGGCAATATGTTCATAGTAGCCAGCGCGTTTTGCCGCGACCAGTTCGCGGTCGATAGTGGGCGCAGTGACTGCACGTACGGTAGCTGTGCGTGCATAGCCGACGATTGGAGCCAGCTGTGGGTCGAGACACATCATGTGTTCAGTGGTGAAACCGAGGGCACGACGCTCCGGGGTTACCAATTCCAACGCGTTGCAGATTGTAGGTGTGTCCCATCGGCTTAGGATCGACAGGTCGGCATGGGTTACATCGGTCATCCTTTAATCTCCGCGTGCAAGTTATTCGGGCAAATCGACTTTATCAAGCGACAGTTAGCATTCTTTCAATCAAATATAGATCAAGAGTGGCTGACAGATAGAGCACGTTAACTCCAGGTGCTGTCGTAATCGCGGCCCAACATATCAGTGGTATCTCCCAATGAGTCGAAGAAGCGATTAGGTTTGATGAATATGCCTAAGATTAGCGCCCCCTCCGGTGCGTGGGCAGCGTGGCGGCTTCCAGCGGGGCGCCATACAAATTGGCCTGTTTCGACAGCGCCATCTTCGTCGACCAAGCTACCGTCGATAACGTAGGTCTGTTCTATTTGAACATGCTGGTGATCAGGTAGCGTTGAACCTGGTGCCATTCGAACCAGAGCAGTAAGCAATCCTGTGTCCGGCTCAATTAATAACGTTTTAAAGTCGATTCCAGGGAATTGGGATGGCTCCCACGGTAGTTCGTCGACGTTAACAAACCGAGATGCAAGTGGTGCCAGGCCTTCATGATTCGGTGCACCGGGTGTGATGGCGGTCATCTTTACAGTCCTCCAGATAGGTGATCCCACGTACATGAGCACAAACTGGTTATCGAATTGAGTTTAGGCAGGGTTCTCGCAAATTGATGGTGATTGGTAGAGTATTTGATTATCAATCGTGATTTGGACCGAGCGCTGATAAGTCGACAGATTCGTTGTGTTGACATCGACGCCGATACCCGGGCGGTCAGGTATCGCTATTTCTCCATTGGCATCTGGGCTGATGGATCGCCCTGCAATAGCGGCTCCAAGTGCACTGAGTTCTGCCGGATACTCTGCTAGGTTGTGAGATTGATTGTCCGCGAAGGGGGCTAGTGAGCCCGCTAGGGCAAGGTCCGATGTGAAAGTATGGTTGACGAATTGACAATCAGCAGCTTGGGCCGCTGTGGCTAATCTTCTACTCGGGCCAAGGCCACCTATACATCCAGCGTCAATTTGCAAGTATCTAAGATTGGCGTCGTGCATGAGCGCCACCGCGTCTTCTTCGTTCACGGCACTTTCACCACCGGCGAGGCCAATTTCAGGATACTGACGGGCAAAATCTCGGTAGGCAACGCGGTCGTGATGAGTAAAGGGTTCTTCAAGCCAGTGGACATTGGCTTCTTTCAGTACATCTTGTCGACGGGCGGCATCCTCAACTGCAGTGGGGCCTCGCCAAATGCATCCGGCATCCACCAACAAGAAAGCATCCGGCCCTAAACCCTCTCTAGCTGCCATTAGTTGATCTCGATCTTGTTCGATGTCTTGTCCAAACGAGCCCCACCCAAACTTTGCAGCGCGGTAGCCTGAACTACGGGTATGGCGCGCCTTTTCAAGCGTAAGTGCTGGCGTCTCGCCAAAGAGCTGTGATGCGTAGGCAGTTTTAGGGTGAGAGACTTTTTGCCCTAGCAGTGCCCAGGCGGGTTCTTGCAAACGTTTGCCCAGCAGATCCCAGCAAGCCATTTCGACACCCGAGAGGACATGAATGGCCTGCGCCAGACGCTCGCTACGCACTCGTGTTTTGTTATAGATGGCGTCGATATCCGATGGCACGGCCAAAGGGGCACCGATGATCGCGTCGGAGACAGGAAGACAGGCTCCATGAGAGGGCGGGCAAAAGAAGGCAGAGATTGACGGCAACGGTGCCGCTTCACACTCACCCCAGCCCTCGTCATGCTGACTGCGCACCCGGACTAACAATGCATCCTGACTCCCATCCACATCGAGATTGATGTGCGGCATTGAAAGATAGAAAAAATCGACCGCGTCAATGACCGGTTTCGGAGAGGTCATTTCTTATCTAGGGTACATTGAATCAGTTGTAGGTCGACAGCTTAGTGCGATGGGCGTTGATGAAATCCCAGTCATAAGTTACGCCGAGCCCCGGGTCACAAGGGACGGTAACGTGCCCATTAGAGTCTATAGTGTCTAGTTGATCACTATAGCCACATGCGTAGACGGGGGGCACTGCGTTTGGACAGTCGGGTCCGACCAGAGCCAACTCATAGTAATTGGTATTTCGAATAGAGGCCGCAATCGCGCGATGGGCGGGGCCTGACGCATGAATTTCGCAGTCGAGCCCTAGGGATTCGGCAAGGTGCGCAATTTTCATGGCACCAGTAATCCCCATATCGTATTCCGGATCCGCGCGCAGAAAATCAGTTCCACCAGCCAACACAAAATCAGCCTTTGGCTCAACACCACGGACATGCTCGGTCTGCAGTAATGGGGTCTGGATCATGCTACGTAAGCGATTGTGTGCAAAGGCTGATGTGCCGGAATCACGAAAGGGGTCTTCGTACCAGAAATAGTTTGCTTCGTCACAGGCGCGTCCTACATAGAGCGCATCAGCGAAGGTGCGTAGTTCGCAGGCTGGGTCCAACATTAAGACCATACGGTCACCGACAACCTTGCGACAGTGCAGAACATTTTCCGCCTCTTCGTGGCGGTCGCCGTCATGCCAACCGTGTATCTTGAACGCCCGATAACCCATTTCATGACAGGCTAAAGCAAAGTCACCAAAGGCTTCTTTACTGTCGAGACCGCCTTGTCGATCCCCATGATATGTAGAGGCGTAAGTAGGGAGATGAGTACGAAACCCACCCAATAATCGAGTGACTGAGGTGTCGTATTTGCGGCCGGCCAGGTCCCACAATGCGATATCGATCGGCCCATGGCCCATGTGATCATGTTGTCGAATTTCCCGTTTGAGGTCGTCGTAGATCGCCTCTCTCATCTCGGCATCGCGACCGATCAAAGCGGGAGCCAGCATATGGGTTTGAGCAAGCGCGGCCTGTGTGCCGACCCAGTGCGTGACGTATTCACCTTTGCACCCATCGTTTGTCAAAATTCGTACTGCATATTTGCTGATGTCTGTTGTGGCGCCTGGGCTATATCCAAGGTTGTAAATGGCGGACTTTTCTTTTTCGGCAACACCCAGGTTCTGGGCCTCAAACGTAAACTCATGAATTTCAACTCGATCAATAATGGATGGCTGCATCTTCTACTAATTCTCCGGTAAGGGTTCTAGGGTGTTTGACCAGAAATCGAGGGTGGCAAGATTTGCTGCATCGGGAGGTAAGGATGGGCCACGGTCATAGACGGGACCTAGCTGCAGGCGTCGAGCAGCCAGGCGTTTTCCGTAGCAGAGTAGATGGTCGACTGTTAGCATGAGAAATGACAGAAGGGGTAAGACCTGTTTGAAATGATCAGTGGCGCTCGTGACATCACCTGCATGCCAAAGATCGAAAATATGTGCTTGGTAATCGCAGCATTCCACTCCCGGAATGGTTCCGGCACAGCCGGCCCGTAAATTATCAATCAACTCCACCCCGTTTCGACCATTAAAGACCGTGAACTGGTGGCCAATTTCTTCCATAAGCTGGCTAATGTAGGGCGACGGCCCTTCAGCTTTGAGTATTTGAATACTAGGTGCCCGTTGTGCGAGATCCAGCATAGCTAGGTTGTCTAGGCCGATCCCGATATATTCAGGCGCGTTCTGGATACCGAGAGGTATATTCGAATTCTTTGCTGCCTGACAAAAGAAATCCACAAGCTCGCCAGTCGTTGCCCCGCGAACAGGAGGTGGTTGTAACACGCCCCATGCAGCGCCTGATTCACGGGCATGGGCAATCGCACTTTTCTGATCCGACAATGTGTTAGCTGTTAGCGTGACAGAAACTGGAACGCGCCCGGCTGCGTCCTCTAGCGTCCATTCGAGCAGCTGGCGTTTCTCTTCGGTTGACAATTTGTTGCATTCGCTTGCAAGGCCACCGATCGCAAGGCCATGAGCTCCCGCTGCAATCGTCGCATTTACCTGCCTTCGATGGGCATTTCGATCCAAAACATTGTCGCGGGTAAAGAAGGAATACAACATCGGATAAATGCCGGAAACTCCCAGATCGCGGCTTGTACTCATCGTATATGCCATTCCTCATCGAGTGGAATAGCACCTACGAGCTCACCGTAGCCGGCGCCAGTAGTCCCCCCGGGCCGGGGACCAAAATAACGCGGGTCCTGAGGTTCAGACTGAGACTGATAACGGACATCACATGACAGGCGAATCCGTTGGTCGGGATCTACGTTATCAAGCGAGCCGTGTAGAAGGTGCATGCCAAAGACCACGATATCGCCAGGTTTCATGTGACGAGTAAGCAGGCGGCTTGGTAGCTGTTGGGCCAGTTCAAGGGGGGTTTCTGACCACGACGCTTTCTTCTCCTTGTCGCGAGCGACGTCAAAACCAGCGAGAGCATTCTTAACGCGGGGATGCAGGTGGCTTTTCTCCATCACGAAAAGTGGTCCCAAGTGGAGAGGAATATCACCAAAAGAGATCCAGACAGTGACGACCTTATCAGTCATACGTGCAAAAAATCCGGAGTCGCTGTGGACGAGGGTTTTTCTGCCAAAGTTAGATGCGCGCAGGAAAAGATAATCCTGTGGAATGCTGGCTTCCTCTAAGAGGACATCGCACAATTCATGTAGTGCACGCGAATGAGTGACACGGCGTAAGGGCCAACTTTCTGAAATTTCACGCCAAAATTGCCCGAGATCTGCGATCTTTTCTCGCCTTTGACTGGTTCCACTATAGATACCGTCGGATGGCGTGCCTTTGATTTCACCAGCTTCATCAAGCTTTGAGAAAACCGTTTGTCGAATTGCTGACACATCGCCCTCGGAAAAGAAACCGGGGAGGCAAACATAAGCATCTTCTACAAAACGTCGACGAATTTCATTGGGGTCTGTATCGGGAGTCGTTTCGCGCATGGGAGCGACACATTCCAGTGGTGGTGTTTCACCCAGTACTTTGACATCTTTAAGATCGAGACTTTTCATTGCTTTTGATTTCAGCTGACTAGTGAGAGGTATCACCTATTCGAGATGTTACTGAAAGTGTGTTTTTATGGTTCCTAAAGTCAGGCTGCAGTTCGAGGCCGAGGCCCGGCCCGGCCGGCGGCGTGATGACACCATTATCCAACGGCGGTAACTCGGTCACGATATCAGCATACCAGCCGTAATAGAAGGCACGAACGATCTCCTGAACATAGGAATTAATGGTGGCCTGACAGAAATGGACGGAGGCGGTAAGGACGACCGGTCCATTGCAATCGTGTGCCGCAACTGGTGTTAGGTACGCGTTGGCCAGGGCGGCACAGCGACGAGCTTCGGTTAAGCCACCACACCACCCGATATCAAGAATGAGCAGCGAAAGCGCTCCAGTATCGAGAAAGATCTTGAAATCTTCAGCGCCTCCGCGGGTTTCGCCCATCGCGATGCGGGACCGAACCGCACGTTTCAGTTCTTTTATGCCCACTGGATTGGTGAGAAATACTGGATCCTCAATCCAACGCACACCGATGTCATCGAGTGCCTGGCAGATAATCAGCGATTCAGGAAGGTTCCAAACTCCGTGCAGCTCTGCACTCACCTGCATCCGATCTCCGTAGGCTTTCTTGATTTCCTCAAATGGTGATAGTGCCTTCTTTAAGTCCGTTGGATTAATAAACTGGCCTTGACTTTCTTCAGCCGCAAAATCGAACGGCCAGATTTTCATCGAAGTGATTCCCATATCAAGAAGGCTGCCTGCAAGGCCTACCGGATCATTCAAGAAACGGTGCAAATCCTCATAGTCATCGGCTGCCGTGGGCGCTTGAATACCAAAGTTTTCAGTTGCACCGACTTTGGGCCCTCGAACGTAACGATAGCCGGCGCAGGTGTTGTAGACGGGAATTTCTTTCCTTATTCGACCGCCCAATAAAACTGACACCGGCTGATTAGTCGCTTTGCCGAATGCATCCCACAGAGCAATATCCAACGCCGAACGCGCTCGCAGTTCCACGCTGGCACCGACAAATCCGATGTATGGACGCGCACGATAATGAACAGCCTCGATATCAATGGCCGACATTCCCAGGACGTTCGG
>MDTE01029750.1_pt1 | contig 14617 bp, 9 predicted proteins | sample 811231 | NCBI WGS metagenome assembly MDTE01 (sample SAMN05326651, study PRJNA326480) | marine metagenome | isolation source: seawater | place: Indian Ocean: Red Sea | collected 2010 | reverse complement strand
GTCAAGAACCCTCGCCCGTACGCTCTCATTCCTTGGGGTGGTCAATTTCCTTGGGTTCTGGCAGGGTCGCCTGCAGGGTTTCGGAAACCTTCAGTTCTTCCAATCGACGCCCCTGGGGGAGGACTCGGCGCTCGTAGGAACTCATCGTTGCGTCGTATGCTTTGGCCGCCTTTGAGAGGTGGCCGCCGACCTTCACGAAGTGTTCCATGGTGGTGTTGACCCGCTTGTAGAGTTCCCTCGACACCTCATAGATCTCGTTGGCTCCTTCGGCCAGTGCATGTTGTTGCCAGTAGAGCGCCACGGTTCTCAGCAACCCCAGCATCGTGACGGGTGTGGCGATGAGGACCGATTTGCTCATGGCATAGTCCATCAGGTCGGGGTCCATTGAAAACGCTGCAGCCGCCATGGCCTCGCTTGGGACGAACATCACCACGTGGTCAAATTCACCTTCAATGGTTTCCTGGTAGCCTTTTTGGCTCAATTCCGCAATTCTCCCTCGCATGGCCTTGGCGTGTTTTTTGAGCAACTCGGTCTGGTCTGAACCGGCCTCAAGCTCTGCTGCCTGAAGGAAATGTGCGCCGGTGGCTTTGGCATCAATGGGAATTACTCCGCTGTCGGGGAGGCGAACCACGAAATCCGGACGACTACCGTCGGTGAGCGTCTCTTGTTCGCCGAAGTCGATGTTTTTACTCATCCCCGCCATCTCGAACAACCGTCGAAGTTTCACCTCGCCCCAGTTTCCTCGGGCTTGACTCGATGTGGTCAGTGCGGTGGACAAGGCCGTGGTGCGCGTGGAGAGGGATTCTGTTTTTTCGCCCAACTCCTTCAGGTGGCGTTTGATGCCCTCGTAAGCCCCCACGCGTTCCTTTTCCATTTCAGTGTTCATGACGGTAAGTTTCGCCATCTCGTCCTGAAGGGGCTTCAAGAGGTTGGCGACCTCCGCTTTTCGCAAGTCGAGCTCATGGTTTGCCTCTTGTTGTTGAGCCTGGAGTTTGGCCTGAGCGAGTTCGATGAATCGGGCTGAATTTTCTTCACCGACCTTGATCGCGATGTTTTCCACTTCGGCTCGAATTCGCTGTTCGGTCGTGGCGGCACTGGCTTCGTTCGCTCGCAGGCGCTCCTCGGCGCGGATGAGTTGGCCTGCAACGGACTGTTTGGCCACCAACCAGCCGATGGCTCCACCAACAACGAGGCCAGCGACGAGGAGTCCGTATTCCATGATGGCTGTCATGGAAGAACAACCACGACGACGGTATATGATGAATACGCCAACATCAATGTTCAAATCAAACCGCCTGCTCCGCAAAACCATGCGATTTGAGCAACTCAACGAAGGCGTTTGGGCGATGACCTACCTCATCGTCGACGAAACCACCAACGAGGCGGCCTTGGTCGACCCTGTTTACGATTTCCTCCAACACTACCTCGACGTGTTGAACCGTGAAAACCTCACCCTCGTTTACGCCATTGCAACCCACACCCACGCCGACCACATCACGGCCTGCTTTAGCCTGCGCGAGCAACTCGATTGTGAGTACGTGATGTCGACCGAAACCGCCAGCCTCGGCGTGTCGATGCACGTGGACGATGAAGAGAAGATCATGCTCGGCTCCATCCCCATCCAATTCCACGCAGCACCGGGCCACACCAACGATTCAATGATCGTCCACGTTCCCGGCTACATGATGACGGGTGACTTCTTGTTCAACGGAGCGGGTGGCGTCGGTCGCGACGACCTTCCCAGCGGCAGGGTAAACGTCCACTGGGATGCGTTGGAGGTGCTCAATCGCTTTGAGGGCAGCACCGTGGTCTGTTCCGGTCACGACCCGCCCGGCACCGAAATGATGTCGTTGGATTGGAACAGGTCGCACAACCCTGTTCTCTCCATGACATCCTTTGAGGAATTCAAGTCATGGCAGGACGAAACCGCTGCGAAACTTGGTGGTGTTTCGAAAATCAAAACGGCAATACCCGCCAATTTGTTCGGGGAACTCCCCGACCGCATTCCTTGGTTGGATTGATCTCACTTGCTCAACGGGTTGTCGGGGGCTTTGGTGTCCAGCGGAATGCTGGGTAAATTCTGCAGCTCTTCAAAACTCAACTGCTGCGGTGCGGCCATGTCGAACGCTGTCAGCCGTTCGTCCATCCCCATTCGAACATTGAAGTCGATGCGGCCTTTGGTTCGGGTCAGGTCGTAAGACAGTGGGTTGAGGTACTCGATCACCTGAACTTCGAAGTCTTGGCGAACTCGCTCACCCCGCCACGACGAGTAGCCCCACCGATAGGAAATCCCCACGATGGCCGCACCGTACAGCAGCGTGAGCACGACGGTCGCGAAGAGGATCGGGTTTCCGTCGACGTCCCGGGACTCTTCGAGGAGGTTTCGTCCCAACAGAAACAGCAAACCGATGCCCACCACGGGGTTGAGCACGCCCTCCAGCCACTGGTTGACCGGAACGAGACGGCCCTTGGCGGGGTCGACGAACACCAGGTCGGCCTCAAACGCCGTGTTCAACACGGAGAGGATCGACAGCAGCACCATGTAGAGCAAGGAGGAGACGATGAGTTCAACGGTCCAAGAATCGAGGTCCAACACCCAGTGGACGATGAGCCATGCAAACAGGCCGAGGAAGGCCGCTTGCGGCACGTAGTTGAAGTGCTCAATGTGTTGAGAAAACTCCGTTAATGAGCGCCGTTGCTCTTTGTTTCCTCGGTGCGGTTTTGGGATGTGAATCACTTGCCAGTGCATCAACCGCTCGATGCTTTTCAACGCCAAAATGAGAAGTCGTTGTCGAATCAACAAGTATTCCATGAACAACATGAAAGGAAAACCGATGAGAATCAGCGGCAACGCCATGATCGCCGAAAGCGGCAGGATGAGGAGGGCCGGCAACAACAGAAAGTGGGACAGGGTAAGCGGATGAAGCAGTTCTGCTTCGATGAGGCGTTGCTTAGCCGGTGGGATGCGCAAATTACGAGCAATGTCGTCGAGGGTTTGCGAGAAGGATGAAACCTGATGTCCGGAATCGACGATTTGCCGCACCACCGTGCGGTATTCGGAAACTTCGTGACCGACCCCAACCCAGAACTGCCACGCCAACCGCATGGGAAGGGCGAGAAGCAGCGGTAGCGCAAGGATTCCAGCGCCCCACAGGAGTTCTTGCAGTTGGGATTCCACGGACCTTCCTCGTGATGCCCAATCATCAGGGGTTGTTGAAAACAGCGGTTCGCCCGTGCCGCTAACCCAAGGTTCTAACACCTTCGTGAGACCGACGAAGCATGGCCAGCATCGCCGTCACCGACGGAATGGATAACAAGGCCGTGCAGCGCCTGAAAAAAGCGGGCCATGATGTTGTTCTGAAGCACATCGAACCCGATGACCTGCTGAACGGCGCACTGTCCGAGTTTGACGCCATCATCATTCGAAGCGCTACCAAACTCCCGGCGGACGTGATCAATGTTTCCGGTGATCGATTGAAGGTGATCGGCCGAGCGGGCGTGGGCGTTGACAACATCGACTTGGCTGCTGCAGGCGCCCGGGGCATCCGCGTGGTGAACGCGCCGAGGGCGAGCACACAATCGGTGGTGGAGTTGACCCTCGGGCACCTCTTGGCGTCGATTCGACACCTACCACGAGCAGATCGCTCACTGCGGGACGGACGATGGGAAAAGAAGGCCATGAAAGGCTCGGAACTGGCCGGAAAAGCCCTCGGGCTCATCGGCTTCGGCCGGATTGCCCAATCGGTCGGTCGCGTGGCGCAAGCCATCGGCATGGAAGTCCATGCTTACGATCCGTACCTTCCGCCCAAAATCGCCAAAGCCCAGGGAACACGGCTCCACAAAACCGTTGACGCCTTGTTCTCCAACTGCACCCACGTATCCATTCACTGCAACCTGACCGAGGAAACGCGCCATTTGGTGAACGCTGAGCGATTGGCCTCGATGCCGCACATTGGCAAAGACGGCGCTCGATGCGGAAGTCACATCATCAATTGTGCACGCGGCGGCATCGTGGACGAAAACGCAGTGGTTGCCGCCCTCGAAAGCGGCGTGCTGACGTCGGCCGCTCTCGATGTGTTTGAGCAAGAACCGGTTGACCCTGACCACCCGCTTCTTCAGATGGAACACTTTCACGGTACGCCGCACATCGGCGCGTCGACGGTTGAAGCACAAGGCCGAGTGGGCATGGACATCGCCACCAACGTGATGGACGTTCTCAACGGGAAGGCCTGCGATTTCATCGTGAATCGCCAGCACCTGTAGCACTTTCACTTTCAACGGCTGGGTGTTGGATAAGCATCTGTTGCTTCTCGTCCCAATGCGGAGCATGGGTCGAAGTGTGCCGTCTTGGCGGATGCGAGTTGAAGACGAATTGCAGAACTTGGCGCCGTACCGTCGTGCACTGAGCCCCACCGACCGTGAGGCGTTCGATGCACTGCTCAATGCGGTTCGAGAACGTCGAACAGCGGGCGGACTTCTTCCCACCTTGAACACGTGGCAGCCCGCTGTTCTCAGCATGCTGGTGGGGTTGATGTCGGAACTGTCACGAGTTTCAGCCCGGCTTGAAGCGCTTGAGGAACGGCATGGACATGATTGAGGGCTGGCTTCTTGACGTTCATGCAAACGACGACAACACCGGCATGACCGCGTGGGTTGTTGATGACGATGGCCTGGCTCATGCGTGTTCGGTCCCGTGGCGTCCGTCGATTCACGTGCATGCCTCGCATACGGATTTGAACCGTTTAGAACATTGGCTGGAACAGCCAGAAATCCGTCAACGGTTTGGCTTGGAACGTCCGCACATGATGCGGGCTCGGCTGGATTTGGAAGCCACCGCTCCGTGCGATGTCCTCGAGGTCGGTCTTCGTTCGTTTCAGCACGTCCGCGGGTTGGCGGAGCACATCGAGGCCCGAGGCGACTTCCATCGCTTCAAACTGTACTCGGTTGATGCTCACCTCGCACAGCGTTTTCTCAACGACCAAGCCTGCGTGCCGTTCGCTCGCGTCCGATGGTCGCCCGCCGAACCGGAACGCCTGTTGATGCGTTCTGATTTCACAAAAAGCGAGGTCTATCCGCCCTTCCACGTCGTTAAATTTTCCGTGAAACGAGCTCCCAATCAAGGGCTCCCTTCCCTTGAGGACGCCGTCGAATGCTTTTCACTTGAAACGGTTCATGAGCCGGGCATCGAACCGCATTCTTCACTTTCATCGGTGTCCATCCTTCGTTCTGACCACGATTCGGTCGCCTCCATGCTCGCAGCACTTCAAACGGCTTACGATACGATGAACCCGGACATCGTTCTCACCGAAGGTGGCGATCAGCGGTGGTTTCCCTGGCTGGTTGAGCAAGGGCGACTCCACGGCCAACCCCTCGTGTTGGGCCGCACGTCCCACGCCCTCGAGCGCTCAACACACCAACGGACGGTTCACTCCTACGGGCAAACACGCCACCGTCACGGTGCGTTCTTTCTCAACGGTCGCCTCCACATTGACCTCAAGAACAGTTTCATCGTGAGCGAGGGAGGGCTATCCGGCTTGTTTGAACTGGCACAGCACTCTCGTCAATCGGCTCAGATCATTTCGCGGCTTTCACCGGGTTCGGTCATCAGCGCCATTCAAATGCGGGTCGCCATGGACGACGGTGTCCTCGTTCCGTGGAAGAAAAATCGCCCTGAAGACACAAAGTCCGCTCTTGATTTGCTTCAGGCTGACCGGGGTGGGCTGTACCTCGACAGCCGACCGGGCGTTCATGCATCGGTGATTGAACTTGATTTTGCCAGCCTGTTTCCGAGCATCATCGCGACGCGAAACATCTCCCCTGAGACGCTGAACTGTTCGTGCTGTCAACCCCCTGCAGCCTCTTCCCGCGGGGGCATCGTTCCGCTCCATCCCGACCAGGCTGCCAATGAATTTCGCGACCGCACACTCCGGTCTCGTTTTGGGCACGGTCTTTTCCCGCTGGCTCATGAAAAATCCCTCCCGGTTCCCGGGCTCAACATGCACACCTGCGGGCGGATCCACGGGTTTCTCGGTCGTGTTGTCGCACCCATCATCGAACGTCGTCGTCGTTTGAAGCAGCAGCGTCAGGCCAAGGGCGATGCCTATGATTTACGGCAAAACGCCCTCAAGTGGTTGCTGGTGACCTGCTTCGGATACACCGGTTATCGAAACGCAAGGTTTGGCCGTATCGAAGCGCACGAGGCGATCTGTGCGTGGTCGAGGGAACTCTTGCTCAGCACGATTGAAACTGCGCAAGCCGAAGGCTGGGACGTGTTGCACGCCATCGTGGACTGTGTCTGGCTTTCAGACACCCGTGGTCGAACCCCAGCACAACAACGAACGGACGCCAAAGCCTTCGCTCGTCGGATCTCTGAACGGGTCGGTATTCCCCTCGAGTTTGAAGCCCACTACGATTTTATTGCGTTCCTCCCAAGTCGAGTCCACGGTTCCGGTTCACTGACAAAATATTGGGCGTACGACGGGTCCGCGTTCAAAGTCCGGGGCATCGAAATGCGACAGCATTCCACGCCGGTTTGGATTCGGCGGCTTCAGGAAGTCGGGTTGGACCGTCTTGCCGAAGGTGCACGTACGAGCGGTCTTCCTTCGTTTGAGACCCAACAAGCGGTCTGGAACCATTTTCGACGCGAACTTCGGCGCTTGAAGCGGGGTGAAATCCCACTGAATGAGCTGGTGGTCGCCCGTCGAACCACGCGTGCCTTGGCCGATTATCGGGTGAAGAACACGACCTATGCGGCCTTGATGCGGGCCAACGAGCGGGGTTGTGAAGTTCCTCCGGGAGGCAAGGTTCGGTACGTGGTGGTGGACCGTTCATCGGAGGCCGTGCTGGACCGTGTTCGTCTCGCCGAGGAGTTGGAAGAGGTTCCGGTGGGTGTCACGGGTTGCGCCGCCCACTACGGTGAACTGGCCGAGCGTGCGATTTGGGCCCTGCTCGCTCCGTTTGGGTGGACCACTGAGCAACTGCGTCAGGACGTCCACCAGCCCAACCTTCTGGCGTTCACCGTTCAGGGTGGTGCAGAGCAAGAACTTCAGCGGCCGAGCCCTTCTCGTGAGGATTGAGCCGTTGTCGTGGCAGCAGGAAGACGGTTTGTGCGTCCTGGTGAAACGGCAACCACGGTCCTCGCAACCCGGTCCGTGGATGAAGGAGGTGCAACATCTGTTGCCGCCGTCGCCCTCGCCAGGTTCCTTCGAGGTGGTTTTGAGCATGGCGGCGAACGTATCGTACGTGTTGGGCGTTGTCACACCGACCGTGTTCAACTCCCGTGATGGCGACGACGGCCGTTTGATTTTGATGCGCAAGGCGACGAAGAACAGCGACGTGTCGCCTCAGCAGGGTCCGGGATTCGAGCGAGGAAACGGCGTCGTCGCTGTGCATGGTCAACAATCCGTCGACCACCACCATCGGTGAACGCGTGATGGCCAGTTCGTCTGGCAACCGTTCGAGTTGTCGATCGAGTTGATGCAGCGTGAAGCCCCTGCTGAGGTACAGTCGAGCAAGGCACGCTTCTACCCCGGCTCCCAGCGCTTCAAGCAGCGGGATAAATCGGGCAGGATCGATTCTGCACGCGCCGTCCACCCAGTGCACGACACGACCTTCGGCCAACGCTTGAGCGACCCAGTGCTCGGCCACGCCTCGCATGCTCTTTCCCGAACGTCCGGGTCCGCTCAGGTGGTAGAGTTGACCCGGCAGCGGTTGAATCAGTGCAGGGTCAATGCCTCGGGTGCGGGGAACGATTCCAGCGTTGCGCCATGGTGGGTGGGTGGGTGCAGCGGTCATTTCAATCATTGAAGGTCGCTATCGGGGGTCATCTATCGTTGTGAACACCCCTGAAGTTGAACTGAACACACATCAAGTTCAAACACCGCTGGCGTTGTTGAGAGAGCGTGGTTGGGGACGTGGCGACGGATACGGCACGACGTCCTCGTGTGCTCATTCACTGCGATTTGGATGCGTTCTTCGCCGCCGTTGAAACCCTGCATCACGGCTTTGACGATGCCGTGCCGCTCATCATTGGCTCGGACCCAAAGCAAGGGCGAGGTCGTGGCATCGTCTCCACGTGTAACTATGCTGCTCGTCAGTTCGGCATCCGTTCTGCCATGCCGGTATCGGAGGCTTGGCGTCGTTGCCCTGCCGCCCCCTTCGGGCCTGCTCTCTACATCCGAGGCACGCGAGCCCTGTACGGTCGAGCAAGCCGCCAGGTGATGGCTTGTTTGCGCGAACCGGCCGTGTTGTTCGAGAAAGCCAGCATCGATGAGGCCTACTTGGATGTCACGGAAACGGTTGGCGGTGACTGGGACGCAGCGCTTGGTTTAGCGACCAAACTTCAGGCCGACATCAAAGAACGCGTGAACCTGACTGCCTCGTTTGGCATCGGCCCCACAAGGATCGTCGCCAAGATGGCGAGCGAGGTCAACAAACCGAACGGCATTCACCGTGTCATGCCCGATGAGGTGGCGAATTTTTTCGACGGGCGTTCGCTTCGTGACATTCCAGGCATTGGACCTAAGCGAGCCACTCAACTGGCCGAGTGGGGCTACACGACGGCGGACGAACTCCATGCGCTGGGTGAATTGTCGCTGAGCCGCCTCGTCGGGGACCGTTTTGCAACGTGGTTCATGCGGGTGGTTGAGGGCGACAGCAGCGATGTCATCAGCCCGCTGCGCAGCCGAAAATCCATCGGTAAAGAGCACACGTTCGAGCGAGATCTTGACGACCACGAGGACGTACTCGGTCGATTGGAGGATTTGGTGGAGTTGGTCATGGAGCGTGCTCGTAACCTTGGCGTGTCCGGTCGTCTCGGGGAGGTCAAGATACGCTACACGGGGTTTGAAACCCACACCTGCGGCCGGAGCATCCCCGTGGCGATGGACGATGAGGCCGTGTTCAAACGCTTGGCACGGCACCTGTTTGCGACCAACATTCGACCGGAGGGTCGGGTCCGTCTCATCGGTTTCAGACTCGGTCAGTTGGAAATGCCACCCTCGAGGCAAACCACCCTCTTCGAAGAAGGGTGACTCACGACAGCTGGTGCATGCGGGTCAAGGTGGCCTCAAACTCAGCCAGTTCCTCTGGTACGGCGACGCCCTCGATGGGCTGGTTCAGGGAAATGCCTTGTTCTTTCTTGGCCGCCCACGTCTGGCCGTTGAATTCCTGAAGGTCGTGGGAGAGAGCGCAAAGCCGTGCGCCCTCCTCGGTCCCGTGGTCAACTTCGCCGAGGGCCGGTGCCGGGAAGGCGTCAACGTCAACGGCGGATGAACCGTACACGGTGCTGCTGATGTGGTGGGTGAAAAACGGGCAAACCGGACTGAACGCCGCCATGAAGTCCCGAACAGTCCGGTGCAGGGTCCATGCAGCCGCTTCGTCGTCATCGTACAACCGGGATTTCACCATCTCAAGGTAGTGGCTTGGAAGTAAACCCGTTCCGAAGGTTTTGAGGGCCTGTGTTGCCGTGTAAATGTCGAGGTTTGACCACGCTTCCTTGACGGTGTGCATCGTTTGTTGGAACTCTGCCAGCAACCAACGGTCTTCAGGTGCAAGGTCGGCTGGGACGGATTCAAGGTCGTCGGGAACGTCGAACTGGGAAGCGAAACGCGCCACGTTGAACAATTTCGTTAACACCCCGAAATACTTCTTTTCGATCTCCTCGGGGTTGATGTGGAAATCATCGCCAACCTGGGCGTCGCAGGCCTTCCAGAGCCTGAAGCACTCGCTGCCGATTTTGTTTGCACGGAGCTTAACCGTCCCGTCGGGTCCTTTCACCTGCCAAGCACCGGTACGGCCTCCTGCACCGCACTCAAGGACGGAGTCTGCATCGATGCCGTTGCCGAGGGATTTGCTCATTTTTCGACCCCAGGGGTCCATGCCAAGGCCGTCGATCCACACGTGATTGAAACCGGGTTGGTCAAGGACCAGCGTGGACTTGAGCAACGTGTAGTAAAGCCACGTTCGAACAATCTCTTTGCCCTGTGGACGCAAGGCGGTGGGGAAGGCGCGCTCAAACACTTCAGGATGGTTGAGGTAGCCGCTCACAAAGAGGTTGGAGTTCGATGAATCCATCCAGGTGTCGAACACTTTCTCCTCGCCCGTGATGGTGCCGAGGTCCGCTTTGATATCGTCATAATCACCCAAATCCTCCCGCGTCGCGCGGTCAAGGACACGACTGCCCTTGGGCGGCATGTCTTTCCAGGGCTGAACGTACGTACCCGCAGGTGGAACGACCACTTTTGTTTCATCTTCGCTGTACCAAATGGGGATTTCTGTGTGGTACCATCGGCGCCGGCTGATGGGCCAATCGATGCTGATGTTGTCCATCCAGTCCAGCAGGAACTGACGATTTCGAACCGGGTGGAACCGAATGGAATCAATGTGGTCGCGCATGCGGTCCTGAATGTGCGTCTGACGCACGTACCACTCTTTCAACAGAATGATTTCGACAGGGTTTTTGCCCCGCTCTGAAACAGGGATGTCTTGGTCCCGTTCAACCGCCTGAACCAACCGAGCGCTTTCATCGAGCATCTCAATGGCTTTGGTGCGGGCCTCCAGCACGGGCATGCCCTTCAGCGGTCCAGCAACTTCGGTCATGGTACCGTTGAGGTCAATGGCTTGAAACGGTGCAAGACCCAATTCCCGGAACACCGCCACGTCGTTCTGATCGCCGAATGAACACACCATCAGCACGCCCGTACCAAATTCGGATTTGACCGAGGGGTGCTGTTGTATTTCGACCGTGGTCGAGCGACCTTCGGTGGCCAAAGGAAGGGTGATGCGCTGACCAATCAGATGGCGATACCGTTCGTCATCGGGATGGACCACCACGACGCCACAGGCACAAATCAATTCAGGTCGGGTGGTGGAGATCACCAGATCCGTGCCGTCCTCGCAGGTCCATCGGACATCAACGAGTTTGGTTTTCCGTGGGAGCCGTTCAACTTCCGCATCGGCAATCGTTGTTCCCTCAACCGGGTCGTAGATGTTGGGGCGGAGGTCCTCGACGATGTCGCCTTTCTTGAACAGGTCAACAAAAATCGATTGCGTGACGCTTCGGTAATCCGGGGCGTCGGTCAGGTATTCCCTGGAATAATCGCACGACAAACCCACACGCTTCGCCGTGTTTCGCATCGCTTGAGTGAAGGTCTCAATGGTGGATTTGCACAACGCCAGAAACTCTTCGCGGTCGTAGGTCTTCATCTTCCGCTTGGTGTTCTTTTCGACGGTGAACTCGATGTTGATCCCGTTTCGGTCCACGCCCCAAGGGAAGTACACTTCCTTGCCCAGCAAGCGTTGGCTTCGAGCAAGAACGTCGATCATGGAGTATTGCGCAACAGCACCAATGTGCCATGTACCCGACGGGTAGGGAGGTGGTGTGTCGATGACGAAGAATTCCTTTTCGCTGTTGGGATCGAAGGCGTAGCGCTCGCTGTAAGCCGCTTCGTCGGCGTAATGCGCTTCCTGAATGGATTTCTCAAGGTCGATGGACCATCGCTTTTCGGGGAGTTTCGGGGCTGGCATGTGCCTCACCTGGCCCCGCCTCGGTCAATGAGGTGGGTCCAACTTGGCGGATGTGGGACATCATTTCAACCCGTCGGCTGGAGGTGGGATTTTTGCAGCGGGCGGTCCGTAGCGAAGGTAAGCCTTTGAAGGTCCCATGCCTCGCAAGGGGTGAGGTGGTCGGTTGGGTTCACAAGATGATGCAACAAAACCCACCTCTCAGGCAGAGGATGTGGCGACTTCCGCCGGAAATCAACGGCTCGAAGCCCTCGCAGGAAAGAGCCGTGCCGTGCGAGAACAACTCGTGGGCCAACTCAAAACCATCGATTCCAAGCGCACCCTTGACGCTGTTCTTGAGGCACCCAAACGCTTCAAGCGAGAGTGGCAAAAAACCGGGGCGACCGGCGCCATCACTCGATTTCCCATTCCGACGGTGTTGGTGTTCCTTCTCCTCACGGCGTATTTCGTCTCGCAGTCGGGTTTTCTCGACAACACGCGATTCGACGACGACCTCGAGAACCCTGCGCTGAACGTGAACGGCGATTTGGAGGTCTATCTCCCCGAGGGCAGCCGAGTTGCGGAGCTCATCGGCAAGGTGGAGGAAGACTGGTCGACCAACGTCATGGTCGTCTACATTGAATCCACCAAAGGCAACAACATCACCAATCAACGAATTCTCCAGGAAATCAGCTACGTCGAGCGCTTGTTGAACCCGCAACTTTCCGACGATTCGGATGACGTGATTTACATCCTTTCCCTTTCCACCGTCCTCAAAGAGGTCAATTCAAGCGCCCCTCGGATTCGAGAAGCTATCGTGACCGAACTGGGCGAACTCGGGTGTTCCAACGACCCGAACGACAATTGCCCGTCCCGTGATTTGGCCGAGGAACTCAACGACGCGTTTGCGCTCACCGACGAGCAACTCGGCGGGTCCTACGAGATTCCCAGTCAGACCACCATCGACCTCGTCATCGGCGAGATGTACGACGACAACGGGCAACCATCTGCTGGCATGAACAAACTGGCACGCGACATCGACGGGGGAGAAAACGGTGGCCCGGACGGGGTGCTCGACCGAGCCATCATGGCCATTGCCGTTACGGAGGACCGGCCGGCTAAGGAGATCATCGCCGACACCCAGGAAGTTCTGGACAGCATTGCGAAACTTGAGCGAGCATGCGAGTTTGAGGACAACGGCGAGCCCGATGAATCCGAGGGCATGTGCACGTGGGAAGATCTCGGTCTCTCAATGGTCTTGACCGGGCCGGTGCCGATCACCAACGCCGTGACGGAATTTTCGTTCAAGCTCTTTTGGGAAATCTTCCCGAACGCCGTTGTTTTGGTGGCCATCGGGTTGTTCATTTTCCACTCGGACCTCCTTCAGGCCGGTATCACCGGAATGCGTCCCCTTCAAGGCTTCAAAGTCGTCGTCATTGCCGGTTTGCCCACCCTTTGTGCGGTGTTTTGGACGTTGGGTCTCATCGGTGCGACCAATTACGAAGTCACGATGACGGTCATCATCGTCGGTCCCATTTTGCTGGCCCTTGGCGTTTCGTACGGTCTCCACATCACCAATCGTTACGCCGAAGAAGAGGGGACGAAAGGTGAGAAGATGCGGGCTTCACTGACCTCCACGGGTCGAGCCGTCTTCCTGTCTGCTGTGACCACGGTCATCGGCTTTATTTCGCTGGTGTTTACGCCGATGGCTCCGATTCAAACCGTGGGCATTGCGCTTTCAGCGGGCATTGTCATCGTGTACTTCCTCACGATGTTCATGGTCCCCAACTTGACGCTTATTTTGGACCTCAAGAAGCCCAAACACCCGCCCCTCAAGGCCTTTGACGTGCTTGTTGACGTGCCCGTGAAACGTAATCGTGGGGTCCTGGCCGTCTTTGCGCTGATGATTTTACTCTCGGCCACCGTTGGTCAAGCCAACGTTGAGGAAAACATCGACCTGCTCGGCATGGCGCCCGAAACAGAATCTCCGGTCGTCAAGATGCAGCAGTACAGCAAGGAGTTTGAAGCGGGCCAGGTCGGCATGGTGCTCGTCAACGCCAATGTAAGCGGTGATTTCAACGACGCCGATCAGGCCAACGACGACCCGGTAGAAATCTTGCAAAAAATCGACAACCTCGAAGCATCGCTCAACACCGTTGAGAACACGACCGCCGTGTCCGTTGTGTTTTTGATGAAATCTTCCGGCGTACAGGTCACGGTGTCCGGTCAAGGTGTCAACGATTTGTTCCAACTCATTCCTTGCGCTGGGAATCAACAATGCGAGGACGTCAAAACGACGGCCGACGTGTTACTCAACCAAAGCCAATCCCTCGACGCCTCGTTTTGGGATTTGCTGAACGACCCCGATGCGTTCGGGTTGCCCGCCTCCCAACAAAGCCAAATTTTCCTTTTGGACGTGTTCTACGCTTCTCTGACCAAAGAAACCCGAGAAATTTTCGTCAGCGAGGATTTCAGCCGCTCCCTCATTTACGTTGACATGCCGTTCATTCCGGTGGCCGACACGGCCAAAAGCGTGGATTCGGTGAACGAAAAGGCGGCCACCTTCCAGGGCCGATACGGGGAATCTGCGGAAGAATTGACCGGCGTGGCGGCGACGGCCATCGAAGTCAACGAACTCATTGTTGGTTCACAATGGACGTCCCTTGGGTTTGCCATCATTCTCACGTTGATCACGTTGGCCGTGGTGTTCCGAGACATTCGGTATTCGATTTGGACCACCTCTCCGGTTATTGCTACGGTTGCCCTGCAATGGCTCGTCATGTGGAGAATGGATGTTCCGTTGTCCTTGGTGACGGTCATGATCGGGTCCATTCTCGTCGGCGTAGGTGTCGATTTCTCCATTCACATTGCCAACCGCATTCGGGAACTTGGCGGCGGCATTCAAGCCATTCGGACGGCGGCTGTGGGCACCGGTATGTCCCTGTTCGAAGCGGCTGTGGTCACCTCGCTCGGGATGTACACGGCTTATGACATTCCCATTCCCGAAATTACGCCGTTCATCACGGTGATTCTGATCCTGTTATGGGTGGCGGCTGCGAGCGCTTTGATCCTGCTCCCAGCCATCTTCATCACGCTTGAAAAGATGGGCATTGGG
>MDTE01001668.1_pt1 | contig 14618 bp, 11 predicted proteins | sample 811231 | NCBI WGS metagenome assembly MDTE01 (sample SAMN05326651, study PRJNA326480) | marine metagenome | isolation source: seawater | place: Indian Ocean: Red Sea | collected 2010 | reverse complement strand
CTTGCAGATAGGAAAAATATGGCGTTTATGGGCACATGTGTGGCTACTGGAAGAGCAGTTGGAGTAGTAGTATCAACAGGAATGAAAACGCAATTAGGCAAAATAGCCAGTGATATAGCTAGTTCAGATACTCCTAAAACACCTCTTGAATTGAAATTAGAATCCTTAGGTAAATTCCTTGGATTCATAGCCCTAATTGTTGCGGTATTATTGGTTTCAATTGAGATGATAATAGCCTATGGTAATCCAAAACTTGACATTTGGGAAGCCGCCGTTGATCAGTTCATTATCGCCATAGCAATTTTCGTAGCGATTGTTCCAGAAGGACTTCCAATTATTTTGGTCATTACACTAGCACTAGGAATGCGTAATATGGCACGCCATAAGGCTATAATTCGTAGAATGAAGGCGGTAGAAACACTTGGTTCAACCACAGTTATTTGCTCTGATAAAACTGGTACATTAACAAAAAATCAGATGACAGCTAGGCAAATTTCTACAACCGAAGGAAATTTTCAAATTACTGGAGAGGGATTCAAACCTAAAGGTGAGATATTACTTGAGGGTAAACCATTAGGAGATGATGATTTATCAAAACATCAAAACAATTTAGGTTTTAGATTAGCAGCCGCTTGTCTCAGCCTTTGCCATAATTCGCAGATAAAAAAGACTGATGGAGTTTGGGAAGCATTAGGTGATCCAACAGATTCAGCCTGTGCAGTTGCCGGATGGAAGATCAACGGAGATGTACAAAAATTTGCTCAAAGACATAGCCGAATTCATGAATTTTTCTTTGATACTAAGAGAAAGCGAATGTCTGTTATACATGAGTATGAAGGAGAAAAGTGGGTATTTTCAAAAGGCGGTGCTGGCGGATATATTGATTTAGTTGAATGGAAAGTATCTGGTGATGAAATAGTTCCTATTGAGCCTGCTGACTTCGATAAGGCAACAGAAGCCAACAAGGATATGGCTGGAAGAGCAATGAGAGTATTAGCACTTTGTGCTCGTAAACTTGATGACGATGAAGATATGTACGATATGGAAAAAATAGAATCAGGGCTTATATTCCTTGGATTGATTGGAATAATGGATCCGCCAAGACCAGAGGTCAAGGAAGCTATTGAAATCTGTCAAAATGCAGGTATTAAAGTAAAAATGATTACTGGCGATCAGCAATTTACAGCAACTGCAATTGGTAAAGAGTTGGGTATAACAGATGGTGGAATTCCTGCAGTTAATGGTGGTGCAATATCTAAATTTTCAGATGCAGAAATGGATGAGGCTTCGATAAATTCGACAATATTTTCTAGAGTTGCTCCAGATCAAAAAATGCGAATTGTTAGTTCACTACAAAGCCAAGGTGAGATTGTTGCAATGACGGGTGATGGTGTTAATGATGCACCAGCACTATCAAGAGCTAATATTGGCATAGCAATGGGGATTTCTGGCACTGATGTTGCTAAAGATGCAGCAGATATGGTGCTTCAAGACGATAACTTTGCAAATATTGTTCATGCAGTTGAAGAAGGTAGAAAAATTTACCAAAATATACGTAACTTCGTAAGGTATCAAGTATCTACGAATGTCGCAGCAGTATCACTTATAATCATATCAACGTTGATTTTTGGATGGAATTTACCTCTTACTGCAACTCAAATTTTGGTCATTAATATTTTGATGGATGGACCTCCTGCAGTTGCATTAGGTGTTGAAAAGAAGCATGGCAATGTAATGAATAGACCTCCAAGACCAGTAGATGAAGGATTACCTAATCGTAATGATATTTGGCTAATTTTCTATCTTGGAGCAGTAATGGTTACAGGGACACTATTGGTTTTCTTCTTAGCTGGTGGTGGGCTTGAGACATGTGGTGGATTACCATTATCTGAAGATACTAATTTACCGTTTGATCAAACTGCTTGTCAAGCTGGAGATGAAGCAGCAATCTCTGAATGGGAGAATTATGCAGATGACCGTTTTGTTCATGCCCAAACTATGACACTTTCTGTATTCATAATGTTCCAATTATTCAACGTGATGAATTGTAGGTCTCAAGAAGAAAGTATATTTTCACTTGGTGTGTTTTCAAATAAAGCGATAAATATTGCATTCTTAGCTTCCTTCGCTTTGCTGTTATTCTTTGTTCAGTTAGCAAATGTAACAATACCATTAACAAATTTTGAGATAAGTGGTCTATTATCTACAAAAGTGTTGTCAATGAATGATTGGATGATAATAATTTTTGTATCGTCTTTGGTAGTAGTGATAGAAGAATTTAGAAAATTCATTGTAAATTCTAAGATTTTTGCCATAGGTAATAGTCATTAGATTTTGTACATATATATTTGAAGTATGGCAACGAGCCCATGATATGACTGATTGGATTTCATCGCCCGATATTGCGGGTAATGATCCTAATTGGGTGGATAATTTACGTCCTTTGTTACTAGAAAAACAATGGAGTGTAGGACTAAAGGATATAGTCAGTAAACTCGGTAATGGACAGAGATTATCGATATCAGACGGACACATATTGTACCAGCATAGTAGTTTGTTTGAAGTCGGTCAATTGGCTAACTTAGTAAAGATTGCAAGATATGGCAAACATGTATTTTTCAATTCTAATGTTCATATAAATCAAACAAATATATGTGTTTTAGCCTGTAAATTCTGTGCATTTAGACGTAGTAAAAAACAATCTGATGCGTATGAATTATCAATAGAAAATTATCTTGAAGAGATGGCTAAATTTTCCAAGTCAATAGATGAGGTTCATTCCGTAGGTGGACTTCATCCTGATTGGAATGTTGATCACTATGTTGAATTAATTTCTTCAGCTAAAGAAAAATTTCCTGAAATTTCAATTAAAGCACTTACTGCTGTTGAAGTCAAACATCTTTCACAACAAAGTGGAATTTCATTTAATGAAACTTTGACACGATTAAGAAATGCGGGATTGGATTCACTTCCTGGCGGAGGGGCAGAAATTCTTAATGATAGTATTAGAGAAATAATTTGCAATGGTAAAGAAAGTTCAGAAGAATATTTGGAAATTCATCGTCAAGCCCATGCTTTAGGTATTCCGTCTAATTGTACTATGTTGTTTGGAACAATTGAGACAATTAATGATAGACTTGTTCATATGGATAAACTAAGAAAATTAGCAGATGAATACAGTTTATTCCAATGTTTTGTTCCATACCCATTTCTACCCGATTCAACAAGATTGCCAGAAGCTCAATTGGCAACATCTAATGAGATTCTAAGAACAATTGCAGTTTCTAGACTTATGCTCGATTCTATCCCGCATATCAAGGCTTACAGAATGAATATTGGTGATGAGGTCGCAGAATTGGCTCTAAATTTTGGAGCAGATGATGTAGATGGAACAGTTCGTCAAGAATCCATAATGCACTTAGCAGGCGCAGATTCAAGTTTAAATTATGATATTTATCACATGGCAAAACTCGTTAGAGATGCTGGTTTTGTACCAGTAAAAAGAAATACAATTTATACTGAATTCAATATTGTCGACATAGAGCCTCCTAAGCGTGTTAGACGTCTTAAAGTAATTACATAGGTGTGAGTATGGTAGTAACGAATTCTAATTCAAAAGTAAGTAATTTTTCTTCTTGGAAAAATACTATTGGTAGAGTTGCATTTATGAATTGTGATCCACTATTTCTTCAACTTAGTGACCAATGGAATATTCTCTCAGCGCCACCGTCTTGGTTGACTGGCCATTTGCTTAGAAGGGATTGTATTATTGCGCCTATTCCTGCTGCTGATTATGCGAAAAATTCAGATGAATTGATATTAGTTCCAGATCTTGGAATTTGTTCTAAAGGCGAAGTAGGGAGTGTATTGCTATTTGGCTCAGTACCAATTAATGAGATGAATAGTATCTCTTTGCCCTCTGATTCATCATCTTCGGTTGCACTTATGAAATTCATATTAAAACAAAATGGATTGAATCCTAAACTAACAGTTATGGGCCCGGATATCGATAGTATGCTATCTGTTTCTGATGGCGCGTTAATTATTGGTGATAGAGCCTTAGATGCATCAAAGAAATATCCTCAAAAAGTGGTTCTTGACTTAGGTCTGGAATGGCAAAAAATTACAGGTAAGCCAATGGTTTTCGGAGTATTTGCTGCTAGAAAAGATACATCCAAAGCCAGTATAAAACAAGCTCACAACTGTTTGCTAGAGCAATTGACTGAGTTTGAGATTAACACTGTACGTAGAGAAGAGATTGTTAAATTGTCTTCACAAAATTCTGGCCTCTCTGTAGAAAGATTAGATCAGTACTTCAGCGAAGTCTTTAACAGATTAGATAAAGATCATATTTTGGGTCTTAATCAATTTTTGAGAGATGCTTGTGAACTTGAAAATGGTGCCGAATTTATTCAATTCTGATTATCTTTCTTTACCGAACGTACTTTTCTAACCTTTTTTGCTACAACTTTCTTTACAGATGTTTTCTTAGAAATTATTTTTGCGCCAGGTATATCCAATTTCCCATCTAGACGCTTTCTTTTGGTACTCATAATTGGACCTTGAGTATTTCTTTGAATTCTACCAGTACGTCTTTTAATGTCTTTTTGTTCAACAAATTCCTCATTATCAGTTAGATTAAAAGCTCTTCTATCTAAAGGCCGTTGTTCATCAGGAAGCGATTCTGATAGAATTGGTATATCCTCAACATGTGCTTTTAAATCATCAGAGTCATTAATCGAAATTTCTTGATTATCGACAGGTAATTGCTGATCATAATCTTGATCATAATTTTGTTCATAATCTTCGTCTAAATCATCATCCTCATTCAGGTCAATTGTGATTCTATTTCTACGCCTAATAATAACGAAAAGTAAACCCAAAGTAACTATTATAATTACTGATAAATTAGTCTTATCGGTAACAAAATTATACACTTTTAGACTCTTTAGCACTTCATCATCTGCTGTAAAGTTTAATTTTGGATTCTCTGCAGATTCAGAATTCCACCATAAAGTGTACAATGTAGAACCATCTGTAGATATTTGCTGTATTAAAATCGGGTGATTTTCAACTATGTGAGTTATCGATGAATCAATAACTGAAATTTGTTGATTAATTGTGACAGTCACTGGTAGAGTGACGTTTGGCGAAACATCAAATATTGTTTTAAATCTAAATTTAAGTTGCTCTTTATCTAATGTCTGAGAGAATAATAAACCATTGATTATTTCACAATTCATTGTACCATTATTGGCTTGACCAACAGACATTTCAATGGAACTTTGTAATTTTTGAATATAGTCATTTGTATCCATGTTATCGCAAAATGCGTCTTCAATCAAGTTAGTTTCGTCATAACCTATCAAATCATCAGAGATTATAGCTTTCCTCGATAAATTTCTAAATGTATATGTGTCTATCAATGACATAGTGTATATATCTTCGATAATAAGTGTATTTTCTTCAATCTCAACAACCATTGACCTTATAGTTTGTAAATCTGGCTCTCTACTACAAACAGTTGAGTTAAGGCAATTAAAGTCCCAATCATCCAAAAATGAATCTCCATCATCATCCACGTCATAGGAGTCAGGGACATTATCTCCGTCCAAATCTGAACCCATAAGTCCATATCCATTAGGGTATGTTGGAGTTCCATAAATTGCAACGTGATTTGTATCTGTGGCTACATAAAATTTGGAAAGCAAATCGTTAGATTCTTCTAATGAAAAATCCAAAGACTTATGGAACAAACTAGTAGAATGGATAATCTCAAAAGTTGAACCATCTAATGCTACTAATTTTGGTTTAATATCTGAGTTTAAAACATATAGTATATCATTGGTTTGGGACCATTTCAAACCATAATTGTCTTCTAAGTCTTTAGATTGAAGCGAAGTCCCAGTTAGTGTGTAAGAAAATATGTTTCCTGATTTGGTAGAAAATGCTATTTTTGCATCCATGCTACTGAAATCACAGCCAGCAATTTCCTCCCCAACTTCAATTTCAAGACTTTGAGGTTCTCCTTCATCATCCCACAATTTTAATTTGCCATTTTCATCACCTGTAATAATATAATTTCCAGTTTTAGAATATGCCACACAAGTAACATCAGAAGTATGTACTCCATTTAACAAGAATAATTCATTCATACTTGAAGAATCCAAAACTTGTGCACCGTTATTCATATTGGGAGCAACAATCCTAGTGCCATTAGGCGACCAGTCTAAATTTCCTGGACGATCATTACCTCTAGATTTTTTATCTTTGATTACCAATTGTTCTACATCAATCAATTGTATTGAGTCTGGCACAGCCTGTTTGGCAACAAGGCTAACAGCAACTTCCTTTCCACTCGGAGAGAATTCAATGTGATATATTTCTATACCAAAATTAAAGCGTTCTATTAGCTCAAGAGTTGTAGCATTATGAAACTCAACATATGTGCTATATGAACTTGCAATAATTGTACTATTTTCGTTTACTGTTACGGAATTTACACGTGCATCTGATTTGTTTGAGACTGTAGTTTCAATAAAATTCATTCCAGAGGATGAGGCGTTTGCATATGGAGTGCACAAAATAGCAAAAACGACCACAATAAGGGTGGCACTTGTTCTGCTTATCATTTGTAATCAGTTGCTCGGAGATTGTGAACTACTTGAATATATAGCCGAATAAACACTAAATAAGTCGAATTACAATATATTGATTTAAAATCAAACGGATGGTTCTTGAAGGTCGATAATTTCGGATAATCATGTCCAACCAACTTGAACAAGATGAGCATGGCAATTACATTGTTAGAATTGGGCACTCCCCTGACCCCGATGATGCATTTATGTTTCATGCAATGACTAATGGAAAGTTTCCAACTCCTGGCTATCATTTTGTTCATGAGTTACAAGATATAGAAACTCTCAATCATCGTGCAATGAACCAAGAATTAGAAGTTTCAGCAGTTTCTATTCATGCATTTCCAGATATTGCAGAGAATTACAGTTTAATGAATTGTGGCGCTTCTATGGGCGAGGGATATGGTCCTATGATAGTGGCTAAATCAGGAGTTAGCGTTGAACAAGTAAAACAATCTAAGATTGCAGTTCCAGGTTTGAAAACCAGTGCATATTTAGGTTTGAGGTTAGCTTGGGGTGATGTTGATGTGGAGGTAGTTCCTTTTGATGAAATTATCCCACGTATTCTTGATGGTACTTATTTATCTGGGCTAATTATTCATGAAGGGCAATTGACCTATGTTGATTATGATCTAGAAGTATTAATCGATATCGGGAAATGGTGGAATAACAAAACGAGTAATTTCCCCATGCCCCTTGGTGGTAATGTTGTAAGAAGAGATCTTGGTGAAAAAATGATGGAAGATATTACTATGTATACCAAAAAAAGCATTGAGTACGCCATTGATAATCCGGATGAAGCATTGGAATTTGCCAAAAAATGGGGTCGAGGAATTGATGATGAGACTAACCGAAAGTTCGTAACAATGTACGTTAATGATAGGACAATTGATTATCGAGAAGATGGTAGGGCTTCTATAAGACAATTCCTTTCAGAAGGTCAAAAAATTGGACTTATTGATTCAAAATTTGAAGTCGAAAAAATGAAGTTTATTGGGGCAGCTGAATGAATAACAAACCAAAAGTAAGTCAATATGGGTCTGTAGATCCGGCTCCACCGTTAATGCATGGAGAAATCATTGATTGGGAACAATCTCTTACTGATTCAAATGTACCAATGTTTCAGAGAATGAGAAATGTTTTCGCACTCAGGAATAATGGAACTGATGCTGCATGCTTAGCATTATGTTCTGGATTTAATTCTGATAGCGCTTTACTCCGCCATGAAGTAGCATATGTATTAGGTCAAATGCAAAATCAGGTTGCTATACCAACATTGATTGATGTGTTAAGTAATGAGTCTGAACACGTAATGGTAAGGCATGAAGCTGCTGAAGCTTTAGGTGCAATAGGAGATTATTCAGTTAGACCTGTTCTTGAAAAATTTGTAAATCATTCAATGCCAGAAATATCAGAATCATGTGAAGTTGCGATTGATTTACTTGATTGGTGTAAGAGTAAAGAATACCATGAAGTTGATTGTTAGACAAATTCAATAACTACTGTGTATACGACAGGACAGGGAGAAAAATGCCGCACGATAATGTACAATTGGCACAAGCACCTAATGGGGAAATTGGTCCAAGGTGTAAGAAATGCGGCATTAGAATGACATTCGGCGCTGCAATGGTAATCGATAAAAATTATTACTGCTGGAAGTGCTATGTTGAAGAAACAGGTGCAGAATCGGCTACTACTATTGTTGAAGCAGAACAAAGATTCTGGATGACCAATGAATAATCCCTCCATTGATATGGTGTGAAAATGTTTTCAACTGGCTGGGCACGTTTTGCGCATCAGTTTACAAATTATTATCGGAACTCACCCCTTTGGTCACCTCCAAGAACTAGATTTAGGGAATGGATGTTCATACCATTTGGCAATTCACCCCCTATTAGGCACAAGGGTTTTTCAGATGTTGAGGGTGTACGTCAATTCATAACTCAAAGACCAATGCACTCTTGTTTTTACTCTACGGCATATTGGAAAAAACCATATGAGCTAAAGATGGCTGATAAAGATTGGATTGGTGCGGATTTAATTTTTGACTTAGATGGTGACCATTTGCCAGGGGTGACAGATAGGGATTTTCCTGGCATGATTAACGTTATTCAAGAGCAAGCATTTACGCTATGGAATGATTATCTTGAACCAGAATTTGGTTTTGATGAAAAGTACTTGCAGGTTACTTTTTCTGGACACCGTGGTTTTCATTTACATTATCGAGACCCCTCATTATTTCAGTTAGATTCTGAAGCAAGAAGAGAAATAGTTTCACATATTAGAGGCGAAGATGTAGATGTAAAGAGTAGCTTATCTCGATATCATTTAGGCGATAGAACTGGTTGGGCTGCAAGAATAAATAGTGGGATGGAAGAAGTTGTTCAGAAATTACAACAGATTGCTCGCAAAGAAAAGGGATATACTTCACTCTTAGAAGAAATACATGAAGGGCTTAAATCTCAGGCCAAGAGAGAAAATAGATCTAGTTCCAAAGGCAAGACTTCAATTCAAAACTTGAGTAACTTATTGATTAATGAACAACGAACTAATCGTCTATTAGATGGTAATTTTGGAGTATTGGATAGATATGAATCCTTGTTTCTTGATATTCTAAAAACAGATACTTCAGTAGTTCTTTCAAATGCAGGTGAGGCAGATGAAGTAGTTACTATAGATGTCAGAAGACAAATAAGGTGGCCAACATCTTTACACGGAAAATCAGGACTTCGAGTTACTGAATTTCCATTAAACAGACTCGACCCTGATGGATCTAACGCTTTTGACCCGTTAAGTGAAACAATTGCTTTACCAAATGATCAAACAATTAATGTAATAATGACTGAAGATGAATGCAGGTTTCGATTTTATGAACAAGAATGGGAACCAAATATGGGAGATGAGTTGCAAATTAGTGAGGCAGTTGCTACTTTTCTCATATTGAAAGGTTGGGCTAAAGTTGCGAAATAAAATCCATCTCTAATATTAACTGATATGAGGTTTTTTTCGGTAAGGTTCAATACTATTCAACCCTCCCTGTGTAATAGGTGAGGTCATGGGGTTCAGGAAGAACAAGAAAAAATCCGCTGCTCAACCAAGCAATCCAGCCCTTCCACCAGCACCTCTGCCACCGCTACCAGGGATGCCACTTCCTGCTCCTGATGCTGCTGCAATGCCCGAACTTCCTGTACCAGCAGAACTACCTCCTGCGACTCTACCCGAACCTGCTGAATTACCGCCTCCATCGCTTCTCAACAATCCTATTGTGACTGCAGAAGATTCTAAGGAGGAAAATACTGATGGATATGGTGATTTGTGGGCTAAGAAATCCAATAAACCACTACCTCAAATCTATGGTCATATCGACCGTATCTCATCTGGTGAGGCGGGTTCTTTATTGGACAGATATGCAGATAGATTCGGCCATTCTTTAGACCGAGATATCATCGTACTGCGAAAACAGCAACATGATGAGAAATTGGCTGAAATTAGAGATGCTCCAGTAGTCGAACTTCTTGATGAGAATCAAGATTTGTCTGATGAAGAAATGCTTGCTAATTTGGAAGACCAGATTAGAACCTTGAAACCTGCTTACCAAGAAGCAAAGTCCAGTGGAGATAATGAAACATTGTCTGAGTTAAAGCCTCAATTAGAAGCTTTACTTAAAGAGAGGAAACAGTTGATGGCATCAATGTCTTCCGAACAATCTGAAATTAGTGATGCTCCGGTTGCTAAGTCTCAACCAGTAGTAGCTCAAGAGGCAGATGAAGAGGATATATTTGTGACCTTTGTTTCAATAGTGGATGAATTACTTGGTTCCAATCTTCCAAGTGATGTTGTCGAAACATTTGTTGCATCAGATGACTTCTCTGTCTACCAAACAGTGGGTAGCGATCCACTATCGGCTGATGATGATTTGAGGTCATTATTCTTTGCAATAGTTGATAATCAATTAGGCAACATGGATGAAAGCTCAATTGAAGAATTTGTCGCTTCAAGCGACTTTAAGATTTACAGTACAGTAGGGGAAATGTATCAGTAGGTGATTATATGGGATTATTAGACAAAGCAAGTGGAACTTCAAGTAAACCAGAAGCCAAACCTAAAGCAAAAGCAAAACCTAAGGCGAAAGCAGTAGCAAAAGCAGTACCTAAAGTCGAAGAGGTAGAACCTCAAGTAGAGGAAACTATAGCCAAGCCAGCAAAGCAAAAGAAACCTAAGAAAGAAAAGAAAGCAAGAACACCTAGACCTTCTGGATTACCTGATGGTTTTGAGATTTGTAATAAACTCGATAGAACAATGAGTTGGTTCGTCAATTTTGCATGGAATTTCGGAGTACTTCTTGCTGCAATTTTCATGATGGCTGGCGATACAAGCGTTATTACTACTATACTTTTGATAGTTTCATTTGTAATGATTATTCTAAACGTTGTGGTTCTTCCATTCAAGACTGGAAGAAATCTTGGCCAGTTTGTAGCTCGAATTAAATTTGTTAACACCGCAGGTGAAAAAGCTAGCCCATTCCAAGGAATGCTTTCAAACTCGGTTGGGATTTTAGCATTGTTCGGCTTACTATTTGTCACAGTTTCTACAAGTAAATTTGGCGATAAAGATGCAGGAGCAGGGCCGATTATTTGGACTACAATAGGTGCGATCTTCTTAATTTTATATATCGTCAATTGGCAATTTGCTAAAGCCAGTCAATATAATCAAGGATTATACGATGTAATGTTTGGCGCTTACTTGGTTAAGCACGTTCCAGAAAAGGGTGAGAAAGCTTCTGGCTTTTGGGCTAAGTTTGAAAGCATGGGTGACTATGGTGACAAGTTTGCTGCAAAAAGGGAAGCAAGAAGAGTTGCTAAAGAGCAACAGGCGGAAGAGGCAGCGAATGAACCTGAAACCGAAACTTCTGATGAGGAAAAAGACAAACCTAAAGAAAAGGCTAAGCCTAAAGAAAAGGCTAAGCCTAAAGCAAAGGCTAAGGCTCAAGCAAAAAAGAAGTGAAATCCTCTCTTGATTGATTATCGTGTTATTTGCTTACCATAGGTGGTATCGTCCATCTATATTTTTTCTATTATTGACTTTTAATATCATTTTATTTTTACAACAAACCAGCATCAATTTATCCCTTATCTTGATCTGTCCTTTATTGTATTTAACTTACAATTTTATTCTTGAAATATGGGTGGCATTAGCTTTTATTTCTCCAGGGAATAAGAAGCCGGAATTAATTTCTGAAGGATGGATTTCAAATTTTCACAATTTAGATTCAATAATACATACAAAATCACATTTTGATGGCAATATTAGGCCGTTAGTGATAATAGTTCATGGTTGGAGAAGTGGTGCGATATCTATGCTAGGAAGGGCTGAAAACTATTTGCAAATGGGTTTTCACGTGATTATATTTGAGATGCCTGGACATGGTCTAAGTGAAGCGGTCAGTAAATGGACAGCAGGACATGCTTCAACAACATTTGATCAATTTCATAGTAATATGTCAAATGTTTTTGATATGAATTTAGTAAGCCAGATATATCTTCACGGCCATAGTATGGGAGGTTTTGTTCTACTAAGATTCAGTAAAATCAACAATAATTCAGAAGGTAAGTATCCTATTGCAGGATATGTTTTAGAATCTCCAATGACTTGTTATTCGCTAATTTTCAAAGAAAGTATGGAAACATTAAGCATTCCAAAATTTGCCAAAAATGTATTCTGGCAGAGACTTTCTTCGCATTTTAACTCCATAAATCCAAAGATACCTGATGTTAGTAATATAGATGAAGTTGATGTTCCTAAATGGGGTTTTATTGATAATAATTGTTTAGTTATACAAGCTAAGCATGATGATAGGTTAGGCCTCGAACATTATCAAAAACTAGTGAAAGCTCAAGGTAAATATGATGGTAATTTATTTGAACATCATTTAATTGATGACCTCACACATGCAGGCGCTAGAAATAATTCGAAGCGTGATGAAATTATTAGGAACTGGTATGAAAAAACATCAAATCATTCAGATTCAGTGAAGTCAGCTTGATCTCTTGCTAATTCCCTCATATCTTCTACTTCATCTAGTTCATCAACTATCTCTTCTCCAAGCAATGTCTCAAGTACGTCTTCCATTGTCACTATCCCTGATGTGCCACCAAACTCATCAATGACTATTGCAATTTGTTGCTTGTTAGTTAGGAATAAATCCAAAGTCGCATCAACTGAACTATTTGCAGATATACTCAAAACATCTTTAGATAATTCTGAAATTTTAACATCCCATTCATCTCTACTTGCAGCCATTAGCAACTGTGATCTGATTATTATGCCTTTAATGTCATCAATAGATTCATCATAGATTGGAATTCTAGAGAATCGAATAACCTGATTTTCATCCATAATTTGCCTTATTGTTGAATTCATTTGGAATGCCGTTAGAACTACTCTTGGAGTCATAACTTCATGGACATTTATTTCTCTAAGCCGTAATAAGTTGTGAATGACAGTTTCTTCATCAACTTCCAATATACCTTCTTCTTCACCAAGGTCTGCTAGTGCTGCAACATCATCTCTAGTGACTAATGATTGCCCCCCTTTCGGTAGTATCTTTTTGAGCCATTGAATTGGCACTATGATGAGAGTTAGTAAAATCGTAGTATAATGCAAAACATATCCAGCAGATGGTGCTAATTGCTTCCAATATGCAGTTCCCAATGTTTTAGGAATAATTTCTGATAAGAATAATACTGCTAAGGTTAAAATTACTGAAGCCAAAGTAAGAGCTTCCTCTCCATACAATTTTTGAACCTCAGAACCAACTCCAGCAGCACCCATTGTGTGAGCAATAGTGTTCAATGTTAGAATTGCAGTTAATGGTTTTACAGCATCATCGTCTTTCAAAGTGGCCCAAATTTTACCATTCCTAGTACCTTCTTTTTCCATTACCGCTATATGTGTATGAGGTATAGAGAGGACTATTGCCTCTAATATTGAACAAAGAAATGAAACACCAAGTGCAAGTGTTACATAGAAAATTAACAATGTATAATCCATGAATTTTCGACGGCCCCTAGACGATGCGCTAATCTCTGCGTAGCGATTCTAGTTATTCAAAATGACGCTTAAAACTTACAATATAGTGAAACTCAATAAATAAGTCTCTCACAGGTCAATTTGAGGAGATGCTTTGGTTCAGAATAGTGAACATGTACTAATCTGTGTAGCATGGCCATATGCAAATGGCCCTCTACACTTAGGACATGTAGCAGGATGTTACTTGCCACCCGATATTCAAGCAAGATATGAAAGAGCTATTGGAAACAAAGTTTTGATGGTTTCAGGTTCCGATGAACATGGGACTCCTATAACCGTGACAGCAGAGCAAGAAGGCGTTAACCCTCAAGACATTGTAGATAAATTTCATCAAATCAATTCCGCAGCACTATTACAATTAGGTTGTTCATGGGAGCCAAAAATCGATCCTAGAGGGGTTGAATTTGGCGGCTCACTTTTCAATCGGACTAGCGATGAAAAGCATAAGAAGATAGTACAAGACAATTTTTTAAAATTGCTTGATGCAGGTTTTTTTGAGAAAAAAACCACTCAACAATATTATGAGATAAACAAAGATGGAACAGGTAGATTTCTTCCAGACAGATATGTAGAAGGAGTTTGTCCTACTTGTGATTATGAAGAAGCAAGAGGGGACCAGTGCGATGAATGTGGTGCCACATATGAAGCAATTGAATTGAGGAATCCACGTTCAAAAATGAACCCTGAAAGTGAAATTGAAGTAAGAGATACAGATCATTTCTTTTATCGATTAGATCTATTTCAATCTGCACTTGAACAACATGCTGCTAATCAAGACAAAAAATGGAAGCCTAATGTTCGCGCCATGACAAAACAATGGCTAGATATGGGATTAAGGTCACGTGCAGTAACAAGAGATTTGACTTGGGGCATCCCACTACCATTAGAAGG
>MDTE01140009.1_pt1 | contig 14626 bp, 9 predicted proteins | sample 811231 | NCBI WGS metagenome assembly MDTE01 (sample SAMN05326651, study PRJNA326480) | marine metagenome | isolation source: seawater | place: Indian Ocean: Red Sea | collected 2010 | reverse complement strand
CTACCACCCGCCAAGATTACTGCTGCAGTATTTTGCATGGGAATGCTCCGTCACTCACCACTACTCCCGGCTGTGTTTTTCAACCATCCATGCCGGATTTCTCAAACCGGCTATCGTAGCAACTAACCGACTTTTTGTCAGTTCGCTGTTTTTGCTAAGCTTCGTATCGCGTGTGCCAAACGATCAGCCAGTGTTGCGGAAGCCAGCGTTTCGCGTTGGATTGATTCTTGCAGGTACGGCACACAGGGAACTTGTCGATGTCACATTTAGAAGGCGCGGCATCCCTTTCCTGACAAAAGCCATTTGATCCGGGTGGCCGGTGAGTCTGGTGCTGTTGCTGGGACCCAGCGTCAAAGCGATAGTATAGGGAGTGGACTGTGCTTCTCGAGAGACACCGGGGCCGTGTTATTAACGCGAGATTGGGCAGAATGATGTTTGAAAAGTCGTGCTACTGGGTTCTCTCCTGTTCGCTTGTTTTTGTGGGTGCGGCAAACCTGGCGGCGGACGACTTGGATGCGGGGAGCTCGGCATTTTTCGAAAAACGTGTGCGGCCAGTGCTAGTCCAACATTGTTATGAATGTCATGGCGATGGTATCGCGGAAAGTGATTTGCGCGTCGATTCGCGAGCAGGACTGCTGAGAGGCGGCAAACGTGGCGCCGCCATCGTTGCTGGTGTAGCGGCACAGAGCCTGCTGATCCTGGCGATTAATCATGCTGATCAGCTGCACATGCCTCCCAAGTCGAAGATTCCCACCGCCGAAATTCGCGCTCTAACTGCCTGGGTGGATGCTGGAGCGCCTTGGCCGAATGCTCCGAAAGAACGTTTAGAGGAACCTTTGAACGCCGTGGAGGTGCAGGGGGTGACCAGGCAACAACGCCAGTTCTGGTCATTTCAACTGCCGGTTGCGTTTGCCTTGCCGCCGCTACATGAGCAATGGGACGTGCGTTCTCCAGTGGATGTCTTCGTGCAGGAGGCTCTCGGAGCAAACCAGCTCAAGCCTGCCCCACGAGCCACGAAACGCGTGTTGTTACGCCGGGCCAGCTTTGATTTGACGGGCTTGCCTCCTGCGGTCGGAGAGATAGGGAGGTTCGTGGAAGATGTTTCTCCGGACGCTTTTCCTAGAGTGCTAGATCGTCTCCTGGCGTCTCCGCGATATGGTGAACGCTGGGGCCGTCACTGGCTCGATGTTGCCAGGTATGCCGACTCCAATGGCTTGGATGAAAATCTGGCGTATGGCAATGCCTTTCGCTACCGCGATTATGTGATTTCTGCGTTCAACCGAGACAAGCCCTACGACGACTTTGTTATTGAACAATTGGCTGGTGATCGGTTGGCTGACGGTGATTCAGGAGCTACCGAAGAACGTATCACAGCGACCGGATTTTTGTCGCTCGGAGCCAAGATGCTTGCCGAAGATGACCCGGTCAAGATGCAGATGGATATCGTTGATGAACAGCTGGACACTGTGGGAAGAGCTTTTATGGGGCTCACTTTAGGCTGCGCGCGTTGCCATGATCATAAATTCGATCCGATTTCGACAGCGGAGTACTACTCACTTGCCGGGATCTTTAAGAGCACATCCACGATGGAGAATTTCAACGTCGTGGCGCGCTGGAAGGAAGTGCCATTGGCACGACCCGATGTCATTGCGGAGCAGGCAGTACACGATGCTCGCGCCGCCACCCAGCAGCAGAAAATTCTCCAGCACGAAACGCGGATTCGTAATGCGACATTGGATCGGGCGCGACTTCACGCAGGTGAGTATTTGCTGGCGGCCGTGCGGTTTCAGATGTCGACTCAGCAGCTGGCGCAGGCAGAAGTTTATGGCGACGCGGTGGACGCTGTAAGGAAATTACGAGGCCAGCAGGTTGAAGCAGAGAATTTCTCTCGCGGTAACGTTCAAAAGGACTTTAATACCTATGGGGCTGGGATTGGCGTACTGGTCAATCAAGGACAAACGCCGAATTTTGTTGAATACGATGTCCACCTGGAACACACAGGCAACTACCAGTTTGAGATGCGTTACGCCGCCGCCGCCGCACGCCCATGCTTGCTTATGATCAACGGGAAGACGGTGAAGTTAGATGCTGCTGGAAAGGTTACTGGCTCCTGGAATCCCGACGGGCAACACTGGGCTGTCGAGGGGTTGTACAGGATGAATGCCGGGAAGAATGTCGTTCGCATTGAACATCCTCGCTTTTTTCCGCATATAGACAAGTTTAACCTTATCCCTTCAGAAATTTCGTTGCCCGGTCAGGGAATGCTGCGTCCCTTGGGGGAGAACTATCATCCGAAGGCGCAATTGATCAAACGCTGGGTCGATTACCTCGGCGGTATTGAACGCCAATCAGATCCGCTATTTGCAGCCTGGCACGCGTGGTTATCAGACAACCCACTTGAAACCTTGCAGGATGAGTCCGCCCGTTTTCGCGACGAGTTATTGGGTGGCGTGACGGTTGGTTCTCTTCGTGAATTGGCTCAACGATACCAGACTGCTTTCAGTCGTGTGAGTCAAAGCCGTTCTCCCAAATCGTCTGGACGACCGGAAAAAGAAGCGGCTGGTACATCGTTTGAGCAGGCGATCGAGCACGTCTTGTTTGACGAAACTGGTCCGTTTGGAAAGTACGATTTGGAAGAGGCAGACTATACTCCGAGTGAAGATGTGATACGCAAGCAGTTACTTGCAGAGAAACAGGATCTGGAAAAGGCCCGGCCGCAATTTCCCTACGTAATGGCAGTATCAGACGGCAAGGTCGAGGATTTGCGTATTCACATTCGCGGCAGCCATGTCACTCTGGGAAGCCGTGTTCGACGACAATTTCCTCGCGTTTTGTCGACAGGCAATCCGCCGCAGATTGAAGATAGCAGTAGCGGTCGCCTGGCATTGGCGCGATGGTTGACTTCACCAAGTCACCCTTTGACGGCTCGCGTCATGGTGAATCGTATTTGGCAGGGTCATTTTGGTAAGGGGCTGGTGCGTTCTCCCGACAATTTTGGCAGTCTTGGCGAGAGGCCGGTACACCCTCGCTTGCTTGATTTTCTGGCGCTTCGATTCATGGCGAAGGGCTGGTCGCTCAAAGCCATGCACCGCCTGTTAATGACATCAGCGACGTGGCAAATGAGTACTGAATTTGATCCGAAATCTGCCAGCATTGATCCGGAGAACAGGTTCTGGTGGCGGATGAATCGCAGACGACTGGAGGCGGAGTTGATTCGCGATACTATCTTGGTGATGGGCGATTCGCTGGATCTCAGTATGGAAGGAACATTGTTGCCAACGGCAAACAGACAATATGTTACCAGCACTGCGAATGTGGATCCGGTAACGTATACATCGATCAGGCGGTCGGTTTACTTGCCAGTGGTACGAAGTGCACTCTACGATTTGTTCCAGGCATTTGATTTTGCCGATCCCAGTTATCTGAGTGGCCAGCGACAAACGACCACGGTTGCTCCCCAGGCGCTCTTTTTGATGAACAGTCAATTAGTTGCAGAGCAGATGCGGTTGATGGCGCAGCGACTCATGGAAGAAAACGAGGGTGACCTCCAAAAAGTCGAGGCTTTGTTTGAGACTGCCTTGGGACGCTTGCCAGACTCCCCGGAACGAGACGAATCATTGGATTACATACGACGTTATGAGCAGGCAGCAAGGGATCGGGGAGCTGATGGACCGACTGCACGCTTGCAGGCCTGGCAAAGTCTTTGTCGAGCCGTTGTTTCAGCTAATGAATTCATTTACGTCGAATAGCTTTCAGGTCTCAACGCGCGCTGTGTTGGGTTGCAGACTTTTCATCCTGTTGAGGTAGATTCTGATGAGGCATGGTTGTTATCGTCGAGAACCCGTGTTTTCACGCCGTCAAATGCTCCAGGCGAGCAGCGCCGGGTTTGGCATGCTTGCCATGGCGGATCTTGTCGGTCGTGAAACCCACGCTGGGGCAAGTCCCTTACAGGAGCGCGTACCTCACTTTGCAAGCCGGGCCAAACGGGTCATCTTTTTGTTCATGCACGGTGGACCATCCCAGGTCGATACGTTTGATTACAAGCCACTCCTGAAACGTGACCATGGAAAACCTTTGCCTTTTTCCAAGCCAAGGGTGTTTTCGTCAGCCACGGGGACTCTGCTTGAATCGCCGTGGGCTTTTCGACAGTACGGTGCCTCGGGGACGTGGGTGAGTGATTTGTTTCCCAACGTTGCGCGACACGTCGACGATTTGTGTGTCATCAATTCCATGCATGGTTCTAATTCGCGTCATGGAGGGGCGTTGTTGGAGTTGCACACCGGGAGTGACACATTTGTGCGTCCCAGCATGGGCTCCTGGATTCTTTATGGCCTGGGAACCGAGAACCAGGATTTACCCGGTTACATAACGATTTGTCCGACACTTACGCATGGTGGCGTTAACGCTTACAACTCGGCGTTTCTACCCGCTATTTACCAAGGCACACCTCTTGGTAATGCCAGTATTTCAGCTGACCGGGTTCAGATTCCATTTATTCAGAACGCGGAGGCAACACCACGTGACCTGCAACGCTTGGAGCTGGATTTGGTGCGGGCAATGAACCAGCGTCGCTTGCGTGAAACTGGACCGGACAAATCACTTGAGGCCCGTATTAATTCGTTTGAGCTGGCGTTTCGGATGCAGTCGGCAGCGCCGGAGCTGCAGGATATTAGTAATGAGAGTGAGGCGACCCTCAGATTGTATGGGGTCGATGGCGAGAAGACACGCAATTTTGGACGGCAGTGTCTCATGGCTCGGCGTTTTGTGGAACAAGGAGTGCGATTTATCCAATGCACACACAGCTACAAATGGGATCAGCATGGTGGTTTGAGAGCAGGTCACGAGCAGAACGCTAGTGAAGTTGACAAGCCGATTGCCGGCTTGTTGACAGATCTCAAGCAGCGTGGCTTGTTGGAAGAGACACTTGTATTGTGGGGGGGGGAGTTTGGGCGGACTCCAGTTGCCCAGGGAAACGACGGCCGCGATCACAATCCGCAGGGTTATACAATGTGGCTTGCGGGCGGAGGGGTTCGCGGCGGATTGACCTACGGACAGACAGATGACTACGGATATTTCGCGGCAGTCGACAAAGTCCATTTGCATGACCTGCATGCAACGATTTTGCATTTGCTGGGGTTGGACCACACCAGGCTGACCTATCGTTACGCGGGTCGTGACTTTCGCCTGACAGACGTCTATGGCGAAGTAGTCCACGACCTTTTGGCCTGATGCCAGGTTTGGAGTTGACTGCCATGTATGTTAGCTGTCTTGGTGCTGGGGCTCCGGTGTCTCAATCAGGACACGCTCAACTCTGGTCCGAGTTGCTTTCAGGACGCTAATTTGTAGTCCGTCTACTTGGATGGCCTGGCCTACTTCCGGAATTGACCCCAGATCGTGGAGAATCAGTCCGGCAATAGTGTCGTAATGGTCTGACTCGGGAAGATTGAAGCCAAATTCTTCATTGAGCTCATCGACATGTGCCTTGCCAGTGACTTCGAGCCCGCGATCTTCACGGACGATGACTTCGGCCTCTTCTTCACGATCATGTTCGTCGACGATTTCACCGACGATCGTTTCGAGCGCATCCTCAATCGTGACTACGCCTGCCACGGCCTGGTACTCGTCGACGACGACCGCCATGTGATTTCGATGCCGCAAGCACTCGCGTAAGAGGTCGTCGACGGGCTTGGTTCCGGGTACAAACCAGGTGGTTCGCAATAGTTCTCCAACAGTGCGTCGTAGTTGTTCAGGTGACTTTGAGAGTTCTGGGAGCAGGTCCTTGACGTACAGGATGCCTTCGATGTGATCGAGGGTGTCACGATAGACCGGAATTCGCGTGCGCCGTACACGAATCACAAATTCCAACACTTCATTCCAGGGGAGACTGATATCTAATGCATCCATGTCTGAACGCGGTGTCATGATGTCTAACACGTCCGTATCACCGAGTTCCATTACGCCCTCGATCATCTCGCGGGCGTCTTCTTCAATCAGACCTTCATGGGTTCCTGCTGTGACCATTGTTCGAATTTCTTCTTCAAACGCTTCCTCTTCCTGGTCGGCACTTAATGGTTGATCCGCTAAACGCCGTAAAATGGCATCAACAATGAATCCGCCGGATGTAAGCGGCACCATCATGTAAGCCAAGATCTTCCAGAATTGCCAGGTGTGCCACAAGAAACGAGCCGACCAAAGCCGTGTCACGGCAACGGGAATCCAGGTAGTCGCCGCGGAAAGCAAGACGGTTGTCGACAGGATCAGTAGAAACACATGCACCAAATCCGGCGCCTCGGAAGATACACCTTCAAGCATGGCACAGGCTGCGGTAATCAGAAAAGACGCGGTCGCTAACAATCGTAGCGATTGTGCGCCGAGCGCAACAGACTCACACCTGGTGATGATCTCGTGGAACAAGTCGCGACGCTGGTAGCGACGACATATTAATTCGAGTCGACGGCGTGAAAAATCACGCAATACCCTGGCGCCAGTTGCCGCGAATCCGGTGATCGAGAGCGCGATGACGGAAGTCAATATTAGATTCACTGTGGCGCATCACCTCCGCTCAGGTGGGATTGTCCAGAATGTGCTGGTTAAGATTGGTCAGTGTCGTCAATCGGTTGAACCTCCAGGCCGAAATGTTGGAGGTATTTGCTCTCGTATTGCCGCATGGCGGTACGGTCTTCTTCATTCTGGTCATCAAGGCCAACCAGATGCAATAATCCGTGGATGATGTAGAGCAACAATTCGTCACAGAACGATCCGCCGTTTTGAGCCGTAAGTCGTGCTGCAGTTTCGGCACTAGCGATAACTTCACCATCAAATTGAGTCGATTGTTGCTGATAGACGAAACTTAACACATCGGTCGGATAATCGTGGCCGAGGTAGCGCCGATTCAACTCGTGGATGGTGGTGTCGTCGACAATGGCGAGGCTCACACTGCCCGCTCGTATTTCGAAATCGGCCATGATCAGGCGAGCCGCTTCCGACAGCCGATGATCAGGAGTGGTGGTTGATGCGTCAGTTAACTCGATGGTAAGAGCTTCATTCGCGGTTGTATGCTCTTGCGAAGACGTCTGTTTTTCCCGAGACATTATCGTGCATCGTACGAAATGGTCATTGCCAACGGTGAGAATTTAGAATCTCAAACATCCGAAGGCGCCTATGTTACATGGATTCTGTGAAAGTCGCGAATAGACAGCCTGTTTTGCCATGGAATGCCAGTCCGGCTGCAACGCATTGCCCAGCGGTGGCGAGAGTCTTCGATCCTGATTTCATCTGGTTTGCCGACGCTTTTTGTTGGTTTGTGTTGGAGCTTGGTCTTCGTACGCCTCGACAATTTTCTGGACCAGGGGGTGGCGAACAATGTCCGATTTGTGCAGCTGAATCTGTGCGATTCCCGGGATTTTCTGCAGACGTTTCAATGCATCCGTCAAACCACTACGTGACGGTGTGGGCAAGTCAATCTGGGTTACATCTCCGGACACCACGATCTTGGAATGTTCTCCCATTCGAGTCAGGAACATCTTCATCTGTGCTATCGTCGAATTCTGTGCTTCATCCAGAATGATGAATGCGTTGTTTAGCGTTCTGCCGCGCATGTAAGCTAAGGGCAGTACTTCAATCACTTGCTGCTCCATGAATTGACGAATTTGTTCGTGGTCAATCATCTCGCGCAAGGCGTCCAGCAACGGTCGTAGATAAGGGTTGATTTTCGATTGCATATCGCCTGGCAGGAATCCTAGATTTTCACCTGCTTCGACGGCCGGTCGTACGAGGACAATCTTGCGTACTGTTTGTTGCTTGAGGGCTTCGACAGAAAGTGCGACTGCCAGATACGTTTTCCCGGTACCTGCTGGTCCGACGGCGAACGTCAGGTCGTTGCCACGGATTGCCTGGACATAACGGGCCTGACCTGGAGTGCGTGGTTGAATTTGTCGAGCCGCTTCAATGACGTCGATGGGAGATTCGGCCAGGTGCTGCTTTTGGCCGGTAATTCGCGCCAGGAGATGGGAAACCTCCAGTGAGGTGATGGATTCCTTTCGCTCAGCGCAGGCCTTGAGCTGTTCGAGAACTTCAGTCGCCTGTACGACGGCGGGATCTTTTCCGCGGACTCGGATTTCCCCATTTCGGTGTGTGATTGTGACACCCAGAGATCTTCGAATCAGATGCAGGTGTTGGTCACGAGTCCCGAACAAGGGCAATACCAGGTCCGGCTCGGAGAGCGAAATGGTAGATTCCGACATCAGGCTTGCCTGGTCGTTCTGCGCGTCATTCAAAATGGGTTTGCCTGTCATCACACTAACTATAACGGATTGTGCTGGTAAGATCCGTTGATTGGAACTCACTGGCGATATTGTTGCAACGGTAGTGAGAGTGCGGAACAGTCCAGGTGTAGCGCTTCCTGCCCACAGCCCACAGGTCCTTAATGTGAAACCGCATCGAGGGGATGCTGTGGTGACACGTGCGGTTTGCTACGATTATGAAAGCGGTTGAAATTGGCGCGAACTTTCGGGGAAATACAACTATGAAATTTGCATGTAAGACACCCTTCAGTCAGCGTGTCAGGTTCTTGATGCTGTTGGTTTGTTGTATGTCAACTTGTCAAGTAACCGCGCAGGAGCCTTTGGTATTGGAGACAGGAATGGCTCGTGTGACGGTCGCGAGTGCCGGTGGAGGCCTGATTGAGTTCCGTTTGCGCGATCACGCACTGAATCCGCTCAATTGGAGAGTTACTCCGGATTTGGAGCCGCCTGTTGCCTCAGGGAAACCCTATTTGCAGGGACATTTTCTCTGTCTCGACCGCTGGGGTCCGCCAACCGAAGCAGAGCAGAAGAGAGGAATGCCGTTTCACGGAGAAGCCCCTCGCGTGGTGTGGCAAATACAAGACAAGCCAGTACAGCGAGATGGTTCGGTGGTTGCCTCGATGGGTTGTCGACTTCCGTTGGCGGGGTTCAAGGTCCAGCGCGCGTTGTCACTGGGGGCCTCCGCTCTACTGGTCAAAGAGCACGTAACAAACGTCAATCCGCGCGGCCGAATATACAATTGGGTTCAACATCCATCGATCGCGCCACCATTTCTGGCTAACGAGACAGTGGTCGATTCCAATGCACAGCAGGGGTTTTTACAGGACAATCCTGTTCCAACGGACCATCAGAAAGCGTCAAGGTGGCCGGCTGTACGGATCAACAGGCAGCAAGTCAACTTGCGTCGATTCGTCGATGATGGAGACGATGGACACGATGTCAGCTCTTTTGTGTTTGCCGACACAACGACGCTCGGCTGGGTTACCGCGTCGAACCCGAAGGCTGGATTGTTGATTGGATACGTTTGGAAAACGAGCGACTATCCCTGGTTGAATATTTGGCGTTATCGCCATGAGGGTAAAGTTGCGGCACGGGGCCTTGAATTTGGGACGACGGGCTACCATCAACCATTTCCAGCCTTGGTACGCGAGCAGAACATACTGGGCAGAGCGTTGTTTGAGTACATTGATACAGGAGAGACGATTACAAAATCGTATGTTGTCTTCGTGACGAAGCTGCCTGCGAATTTTCTCGGAGTGGCGCGATTGGAATATCAGGGTAAGGAAATTCGGATTCTGGAGCGGGGAAACGATGGCCCGCGCCACCTCAGCGTCGCAATCAAGCATTGGCTGAACTGATGCCGTCGTGGCATTGCTGTTGCAACGCTCATGAACGGCGATTCGGAAGCCATGTTGGATGGCTCTGGTTCCCGTCTGGCTTGACATCTTCAGTGCCACTGGGGCGCTTCTGTTGCCCAGAAGCAACAGCCGCTTGCTGTCGTCTCTAATCACCGGTTGAGCCGTCTGGCAGGAGGCGGCACAAATTTGTTTACCGGCCGGGAGAGCCAACTCGGGGTGTTGATCCGCGTCTTTGTGTTTCTGCCACAAGGCTATGCGCGTTGCAGCGTGTTGAGGATGGTGGCCCAAGTGTTTTTCCGTTGTTACTTGCCACACAGGGAGGTCTCTGCGATGGCCTCCCTGTAACTCCGAGATTCCCTGGACGCCCCGCAGGTCCGTTTCTTGTCCTCACGCCGATTTCGAACGTAGTGATTGAATCGATTGTGCTGGGGGAGATTGTTGGCTTGGAGGATTGCCCCTGTTGCGTGTATTGCGACGGTTACAGGTGTCGGTCCAAAGGACGACGCAGGGCCAAAGTCAGATTCGACAAACTCCGAAAATACATGTGGGCGGAAACCGTTACATGTCGTCTTGATTTCAGTGCAACGTCACCATGATCTCATTGGACCGCAGACAGTTTGTCGGCGCATTGCTAGCTAGTGAGGCCTCTTTGCGATTTGCTCGCGGTGGTGCGCCGCGTCTGAAGAAAGACGAGAACCGGTCGATTGTGTTAGCAGACGGCAGGAGACTCGGATTTGCCGAATATGGTGATCCAACTGGTACACCCATTCTATATTTCCACGGGTTGCCTGCGTCACGTCTGGAAGCGCGGTTCACCGCTGAACAGGCACAGACTGAAAAGTGTCGGCTGATTTCTGTTGATCGTCCTGGAATCGGTCTTTCTGATCCTCTCAGGGGAAGAAATATTGCGGACTGGCCGTCCGATGTATTGCAATTATTGGATCACTTGAAGCTCGGTCGGTTCGCAATGATTGGATTTTCTTCTGGCGCCCCGTACGCGCTGGCTTGTGCCGCACAGTTTTCCGAATCGTCGAAGCGGTCGACGTTGGGAGCAAACCGGTCTATTTGTACAATGATCATCAGTGGAGTTGGTCCGATTGGGTTAGTGGAGAGTACCGCCGATCCTTATTGGCAGATGGTCAGTCGCCGTCCTCGGCTGGCTGAAAAATTGTTGCAAGTGGGGGCTTCGCTGGCGTCACGAAATCCACGGATTGTCATGGAGCGGATCAATCGAGGCATGGCCCAGACGAGAGATCTTTTGGCTTTGGAGCCTCGATTTGAGCAGATGGCGATTGACGCGTTCCTGGAGGGTACGCGGCAGGGGGCGCGTGGGATTGTGGCTGATGCCAAGACGCTAACCCAACCGTGGCGGCTGCGGCTGAACCGTTGTCGGGGTGAAGTCTATTTCTGGTACGGTGTCGATGATCGGATTACACCCCCCGCGATTGGCGAATACTTGTCCGAGCAGATTCCTCAGGCCACCTTGTATCTATTGCCCGGGGAATGTCACTATTCCATGCCATTGGGCGTGAATGTGGCAAGCGTTCTCGGGGCTTGTCGCTCCTGTGTATGCGATGCGTAGGTCCGGAATTCTTGAATGGATGTTTCCAGTCACGGAGACTGGCTCGCTGAATTCCGGGGCCCACGATTGGTTGGGGGCTGCCTGAATTGCGGCAGCTTGCGCACATTCGAATCGCAATTGTCCTCGAGGGTTGAGGATTGAGCCTCCAGGCTTGCAACCAAGGAGCCCGCAGGATTATTGCCTGCCATGCTTCCCGTAATGACCCCAGCAGGCGACATGTTGTTCCTAGCACACCTGGTTGTGGTAGATTGCACCAGGCTGCACTCGCTTGCTGCGATCAGTTCTCGTGCGCGTCCAGCCGCGGAGGTCACACGGCCGTTGTCGATGCCATCCTCGAGGAATTTGAAATGTACAGGTCACGCGTCTGGTTTTGTTTGCTTGCGGCCATGACAGTAGGAGCGTTCGCTAGGGAAAACACGTTGTTGTCTCACGATGTGTCGCTCCACAAGCATCTGCATGCGCGTCGTTTGGCACGGGCCAAGGCGCATGCGCTGACGGCAGCCGGGAAGGGCAGGGTGTCTGCTCAGGCGGAGTCGCAAGAAAAGTGCCAGTTAACGATCGAGCTGATCGATAGTCAGACTCGGGAGCCATTGTTTGGGCTTGTCCGACTATCCAATCTGACCACCGGAGACCATTTGGCGCTGACGGGTGCAATCGCCCGGGATATGAACTGGTACGTTGCCGATCCAGCCGCGCCGCTGGTGATATCAGCAGTATCACTCCAGATTGAAGCGTTGCACGGAATCGAATACGCACGTGCTGTTCGGTCTATGGACCTCCGTGGAGTCAGGAAGGCGAAGGTCTCGATTCCGTTAAAGCGCATTTACGATCCGAGAGCTGAAAAATGGCGAAGTGGAAACACCCACTTGCATTTGATGAAAATGACCCATGCAGAAGCAGTGCGGTACCTGCGAAACGTACCTCGAGCGGACGGTTTAGACTTGGTATTCGTGTCTCACTTGAGACGACTTCCTGATGAACGACATTACATTACCAATGAAATCGTTGAAAACAGCTTTCAGGGAGGTGCTCTGAAACGTTTGTCGCAAGGGCCAACCCGATTTGGTAATGGTCAAGAGCATCGACACAATTTCGGTGCGTACGGTGAAGGTTACGGGCATGTCATGCTGTTGGATCTGCGCAAGCTGATACGTCCAGTGAGTATTGGTCCGGGGATCATGAATGGTGAAGGTAGCGATGGTATTCCGTTACAGCGTGGTATTCGCCTGGCTCGTAAGGATGGGGCGACGGCGATTTGGTGTCACAACACATACGGATTTGAGGATGTAGCGAATTGGGTCTCAGGTGAATTGCATGCACAGAACATCTTTGATGGAAGTCCCCAAGGCAGCTACCAGGACTCTTTCTATCGCTATCTCAATTTAGGCATGAAGGTTCCGTTTTCTACTGGCACAGATTGGTTCCTTTATGATTTTTCCCGCGTGTACGTTCCGGTTGCCGAGGAACTTACTCCAGAATCCTGGCTCAGGAACTTGCGCACCGGCAAAAGCTACATTACCAACGGGACTTTTCTTGAGTTTGAAGTAGATGGTAAATCGTTGGGCGACACCATTCCACTTTCTGGACCACGGACGCTGAAAATTCACGGCAGAGCGGTAGGGCGAAATGACTTCCAGGGTCTCCAGGTGATTCACAACGGTCAGCAGATTCATCACGTCGAGACACGTTCGCACGAGGCGTATTTTTCAGCGGAATGTCGTTTCTCACTGTCCGTCAAGGAATCGGGGTGGCTGGCTTTGCGAATTCCTCTGGAGGCGGGAAAGAACGAGCTGGATAAACCGCTGTTTGCACACACAAGTCCGGTCTACCTTCAGTTGAATGGAAAGTCTGTGTTCCGTCCCGATGTCGCACGCGATCTGATTGATGAAATGAAAGACAATCTGAAGACGATTCGCTCCAAGGGGAAGTTTGACACAGCGGAAGAGATGGATGCCGTTTTGCGTGTTCACCTCGACGCCATCGCAAACCTGCAGGCGCGATTGCAAGACCGTTGAGCAGCACGCTGTATGTTGCCGCCGTTGTATTTTGGCGGTTAGCAGCTGCCATGTGGCGGGTATTCCGGTCGTAGTCTCTCAAACCACATTAGGCCCAGTCGAGGCCCCACACGAAGAGTTCGTTTTCGATGCGGTCGTTAACGCGTTGTCGATTTAAGACGAGCCTCATTTCTGTACCGTGACCTTTTGACGACGCTAGTGGTGCCATCGGTACTTGATGCGCGTGCATGAGAGAAACCAGCTTCGAGTCGGTTCCGAAGACAGGCAGCGGGGCAGCGGGGTCAAGGTGCTGTTCCCGGAGTAGCCTGGCGAGCCCTGCGAGGATGTCATCAGCGCGGCCAGCGTATTCCAGGACACCGTGTTTGTTGACCGCGGTTCCAGTTACAACGTAGGCGTCGACGTTTTCTCTTTGAACGACCCAGGCTCGAATGCCTGGCAGCGACAAGAGCTGACGGAAATCGGCAGGAGAACGCAACATCCGAACAGATTGATGCCGTTGTAATGCCATGATCGCATGCAGATGATCAACCTCAGAATATTTGCGTAGTTCAAACGGGGTCGCGCTGTTGAGATGGTGGTTCAGGCAAGACAGACCTGATGCGATCTCCTTCAGATAGCGTCCAGGAGGTACCGCAGTTTTCCAACCGAGTGGCTCATAGAAACCGGGCACCCCTGTCCAGAGGATCCCCAGATCGTACTGTTCAGCCTGCAATTGGTGTTGCAGGCTCTTCATGCAAATCGCAGCGTTCCCTTTGCGGCGATAGTCTGGGTGGGTGGCTACCAGTACGATGATTGCAGTTTTCAGAGTGGCATTGGCGAGTTTGAGCCAGCGTGGCCAAAATCCTGCGTGGCAGACAATCTGCCCCTGGTGGCTGACAATCCGTCGGTTCCTTAGATTGTCGGCAGCAAAGAACAGCGGGAAGTCAGTGCGGACTTGTTGTGTGCTCGTATCTGGTGTCCCGCGAAAGGTACTGTCGAGTAAGCCGTAAATGTCGGCGAGATGCTTGACTTGGACAGGCTGTGCTGAATCCACGGTCGATGTGTCCTCAATGAAGTCCGGCCGAAGAGGGCGGTACTGCAGCCCGCCGTGATAAGTTGATTTATCTTACGATGGTCTAGAATGCTGGCTGGCAAGAAGCGTAGCGGGACAAGGTATGTTTTTCCAGCGTCGAGGAGATCTCCGGGATGATTGTAGACTCACATTTACATGTATGGCACGGACATCAGGACTACCCGGAACCGAATGTAACAACCGTCAGTCCACTTTCGGACGTACCTGTCGAACTGTTGATCCAATACATGGACGAGTACCGAGTGGATCAGGCCGTTCTGGTGCAGCCATTATTTCCCGGAGAAGATAACAGTTAT
>MDTE01045464.1_pt1 | contig 14627 bp, 14 predicted proteins | sample 811231 | NCBI WGS metagenome assembly MDTE01 (sample SAMN05326651, study PRJNA326480) | marine metagenome | isolation source: seawater | place: Indian Ocean: Red Sea | collected 2010 | reverse complement strand
TATTACAAAGGAAATGAATAGCAATACTACACTAGATTAATTTAGTATCTAAAATGAGCAAAATAATGAAAAAAGATGTTGTTGCTGGATTGGGTGAAATTGGGTCACCCATTTTAAAATTAATAATTAAAAAAGAAATTGCCGTAGGCTATGATCTAAATAAAAAACTAATGAATAATAAATCATTCACTAAATTCAAAAATTTACCTACTTCCTTTTTACATGTAGCAATTCCTGTAACCAAAAAATTTGACACTAATTTTGCCTCATTAAATAAAAAATTTCAACCAGATTGCATTGTTATTCACAGTACAATTCCTCCTGGCACTGTAGAAAAACTACAAAAAAAAATTGATGTACCTTTAATCTATAGTGCAACACGTGGAATTCATAAGAGAATGTTAAAGGATCTGAAACGTTATACTAAATTTTTTGTAATTTCTAAAAATGCACCAAGAAAAAAATGGGCAATTGAAACATATTCAAAAAAAATGAAAAGTTATGGTGTAAAAACAAAACAAATGTCAAAACCAGAAACATTGGAATTAGCTAAAATCTTATGTGATACCTCCTATCTTGGGTGGCTGATTAATTATTCTCAAATTACAAATGTTATTGCGAAAAATCATGATGTTAACTACGATGAAATGTGGACTTTTTCAGATGAAATTCATAAACTGTTAGGTAATCGACCAAAAATGTTTCCAGGTTTTATAGGTGGACATTGTGTAATTCCAAATCTTGATTTAATTAATAATCAAACACTTAATCTGATAAAAAGAATGAATAATTCTTATTTAAAAAAAATCTCTAATGCAAAATCAATAAATAAAAAATATGAAAATTAATTTTTAATTTTTTTTAACAATTATTCTTAAATCTCTTCCTGAATTTTCATTTGTTAATATTCTAGGATAATATGGAAATTTATGTTTAAAAATTTTATTTGTCATTCCTTCAGTTTTTGTTGCTGGTCTGAAACAATCACATCTAATAATTTTATAGCCCATATTTTCCATAAAATTTGTTAATGCATATTTTGAAAAATGATATACATGAGGATTTTCATTTATTGAAGCTTTTAATGTTGGTTTATGTTCTGCATTTGGAACTTCGATAAAAAAAACCCCATCATCCTTTAAATTATTTTTTATTCTATTCAAAAATCCTTCCAAATCTACCATATGTTCTAAAACATGGGACATCCATATTATTTCAAATTTTTCTTCACTTGTATAATCTTCACCAAACCCTTGTATTATTTTTCCTCGTTTTAATTTTTCATTAATTAATTTTACATTTCTATCATCAGGTTCTATTCCTGTTACATCAAATCCTTTTTGTTCAAACCAAAACGATGCTTGACCTCCTCCAACTCCAATTTCCAATATTTGTTTTTTATTTTCTATGTATGGATTACAATATTTCAATTGTGAAATCCAATTGCGTTTTTTACCTAATGATTCCACATCTAAATATTCTAAATCTATTGAGTTTTCTGATTCTCTCTTATCCCAATAACTTTTTAAATATAATTTTGAAATTTTTTCATTAATTTGAGAGAATGATTTTCCATTAACATAGAAATTACATTTGTTACAATGATAAACTTCCAGATCTAATTCTGATTTTTTTGAAAAAATCTCTAAATTTTCTGAATTACATGATAGACATTTCATTTTATTTTTTCTTGGTATTTTTACTTATAAAATATTATTTTACGTATGTCTTTAAAATTTTAATGATATTTTTTGCACTTTGTTCCATACTGAATTTTTCCTCAATAAACCTCCTTCCATTTTCACCTTGTACAAGACATAATTTTTCATCACTTAGAAGTAAAGATATTTTTTCAATAATTTCATTAGAATTTCCTTCTTCGACCAAAAAACCAGTCTTTCCATCAATCATCATTTCTGGATTTCCTCCAACATTTGTTGCAATTACTGGTTTTTCCATCAACTGTGCTTCTTTGAGTGTAAGCGGTGCCAAATCCATTCCAGTAATTAATGCGTAAATATCAATCTCACTAAGATATTCTCTTACCTTGTCTGGATATTGTAATGAACCTAACCATTGAAAATTATCAAATTTTCCTAAAACGGATAATATTTTTTCTTTATATTGACCATCTCCTGCCCAATAGAAATTTACACTTGGCATTTTTTCTATAACTTTTTCCAGCACTAACATCTCTTTTGTTTTACCCCACCAATTTGCATCTTGTAATAGTCCTATACACGGATGTTTCAACTTCATACCTTCTTGTTTAAACCATTTTTTACTATCAACTCCTTCTACAAACACTTCCGTATCTTGTTCAGGATGATGTTCTTTGATTTTTTTAATCAAATATTCACATATTGGTAATACTGCAGTTGCATTTGCAAATACTTGTTCTGATATTTTTGCTCTCATATCCACAATTTTTCTCATAAAAAAATCTGTGTAAATTGTTTCTTTTGCAAATTGAATCTCTGTCCAATGTAAACCTCTTAAAATTGTAAATAATGGGATTCCCAAATTTATTACTGCTAATCCAAAATCACTTTGCCTATCAACTAAAACTGCATCAGGTTTAAAATCATTAATTAATTCTCTAAATTTTTTTCTACTTGAAAAATATTTTTTAAGTTGTTTTGTTGGAAATCCAATTACATAATCAGTTTCTCTAACTAATTTGTATTCTATATCAAATCTACTTAATGCTTCTCCAAGATCCTTTAGATGATAATATTTTCCTATACTTCCTTTTGATGTTCCCCCTGTTGCACCAGATGCAATCAATAATTTCAATTTCTTAACAATTTTGCTTAATTTACAAATAAAAACCTGTATTACTACCTAATGAGTAATTTTTAAAATATATCGTAATTATGATTTTCTCGCATATCTTAAATGCATAAAAAAAATGAAAAATTATGAATAAATTAATATTATTATTCGTTATTTCTTCAATATTTCTTATTGGAGTATTAATTGCCATAAATACTGATTTCCTAGATAATTTTTTATTAAATAATATATTTAATGATAACTCTTCTATTAAAAATTTTGATGCTAATTTACTTATTTCTATTCATTCTGAAGCAGATATTATTCAAAAACGTAACGACCTAAAAAATTCAATTTGGTATTCAAATGAAATTCCAAAAACTGAGAAAATATTTGTTGAAAAAAATATTTCCGATACTAGATTCCTAAACATTAAAAATTTAAAACAAATTGATAAAATCATAATTGAAATGGAACATGATGTTAATTCAATCGTTTATCTTTTTCATGCACAAGAAAATAATGGTGAATTAATTATATACCATCAAGGTCATAGCGGTGGTTTTGTAAATGGAAAATCAACAATAGATTTTCTTTTAACTAATGGTTATTCTGTTATGGCATTTTCAATGCCTCTAAAAGGTTTGAATTCACAACCAATTGTCCAAATACCAAATATTGGTGATATAAAACTAATTGAACATGATCAATTTGAGCTTTTAGAAACTAATGATTTCTCTCCACTTCATTACTTTTTTAGTCCAATAAATGATTCTCTAAATTATTTAGACAAAAATTATTCATTTTCTAAATACCATATGATAGGAATTTCTGGTGGTGGTTGGACAACTACTGTTTATCCTGCAATTGATACTAGAATTATCAAAAGTTTTGCTGTTAGCGGCTCTCTTCCACTTCCTTTACGAATTGTCCCTGAAGATATTGGGGATTATGAACAATCACATCCAAAAATTTACGGTATTGCAAACTATCTTGAACTATATGTGATGAGCTCTTATGGACACAATAGAGAATTTGTTCAAGTTTTTAATAAATTTGATCCATGTTGTTTCTCTGGTACATTATTTGAAAACTATCAAGATGAAATAAAGAATAAACTCTCAAAATTGAATTATGGAAAATTTGCTATAATCTTAGATGATACTCATAATGAGCATAAAATATCAGAATATGCTCTTGAACAAATTCTTAAAAAAATATGATAAATATTTAATTTGAATTATCAGTGATATTGATATAGTTGAAAAAATCCCATTTTTTGTGGAAAAAAACTTGGCTTTTAGAGGGTGGTTTTATTTTAGAACTGAATGGGCTGTATATTTTGCTTTTGTTGTAGCTGCTGTAAATGCACTAACCGTAACTTTCTTTCTTCAAGTAGAACATTATCCTATATTAAACTCAATTTTTCCAACATTTTTTCATTATGTTGTTATAGTTGGTGGAATTGGTGTTCTTCTATTGGTTCTTGTTGGATATATTCATTTTATAAAATCTAAATCATTCAAAGCAGAACAAGATGTTCTAATTGAAACTAGTTCTTATATCAGAAGAATACTAGTTAATACCGAAGTATTACTTCCATCATACTTGAAACTCTTAGAATTATTGCTAAAATTATCTCAAAATGAAAAACTTTTTCAAGACGATATGAATCAAATTTCAAAACTAAAAAATGAACTAGATGATCATATCACGCAGAGGCAAGTAAAATAAATTACCTTAATTTTAAATAATGAACTTACAAAAAAATTTTCTAGTAATAATAATTGTCGCTATTGGAATTTATGCTATTTTTTTATTTATATCTGATTATAATATAATAACAGAAAAAATTATTTTCTTTCAAATCGAATATTTGTTTCCAATTCTTTTACTCGTTTCTATTAGTTGGATACCATTAATTATTAGATGGAATATTTTATTAAAGCAAAATGAAATTAATATTCCATTTAAAAAAAGTACGATGATCTGGTTATCTGGCTCTGCGTTAGGTGTAACTCCCGGCCAAATTGGAGAGTTATTGAAATGTCAAATACTAAAAAATCTCTTTAATATCCCTAGAAGTAAAACAGCACCAATAGTCTTTGTTGAAAAATTTTATGATCTGATTGGAGCGGTAATTGCATCTACTTTAGGAATTATTGTTTTAGGAATAGATTATAGCCTTATTGCCGTATCTATTTGTATTCTTGGAACTCTTATTTTCCTTATTTCTTATAGAAAAGCATTTGATTATTTTTTGACAAAAATTTCTAAAACAAAATTCTTTACAAAATACTCTGATAATCTATCTGATTCACATCGAATAATTCGTCATTCAACAAATCAAAAAATAGCATTCATCTCAATTTTACTTTCACTTATTTATTGGCTAATAATCTCAGTTGCTGTTTATCTAACTTTACTTGCATTTAATATTGATACAATAGGAATTATAGAAACTATTGCAATTTATACTGCATCTGTACTTGTTGGCGTTATTACATTTGTTCCAGGTGGTATTGGAATTACTGAGGGATCTTTAACAGGTTTATTTGTTTTACAAGGTGTTGATTTATCTTTAGCACTTGTGATTAGCGTGATTATTAGAATATTTACTTTGTGGTATTCAGTTTCAATTGGTTTTATTTGCTTAAAAATTTCTGGTGGTTTAACAACTAAACACGATTCTTAAAAAATATTTTAATTTGATTACAAATAAATTCTATTTCTCTATTTGTTAATGTAACTGAAGATGGTAACCATAAACCTCTTTCTGATATGTTTAGAGTATTAAGAAATTTTGAATCATTTTTTAAATATGGTTCTAATTTATGAATTGGAGGATAAAATATTCGTGTTTCAATATTTTTCTCTTCTAAGAAATTTATTAGATCGTCTCTATCCTTTTTACATTTTAAAATAATATCGATCATCCAAGGTGTTGTTGATTTTAAATCAGTATTCACAAATTCTATTGACGAAATGTTATTCAATAATTTTCTGTAACGTTGGAATATGTTTTTTTTAATTTTTATTCGTGAACGTAATTTTTTCATTTGTGCGATTCCAACTGCTGCTTGAAATTCAGTAAATTTGAAATTATATCCGATAGTTGGATGTTGAAATGCAGAACGCATATGTTGTTTTGTATTTGGATTCCTTCCAAAATCTTTGATCGCTATACATTTTTCGTATAATTTTTTTTTATTTGTTATAATCATTCCTCCTTGACCTGTAGTGATAATTTTTGGAGTACTAAATGAAAAAACAGCTATATCGCTATGTAATCCAACATGTTTTTTATTATGAAAACAACCTAAACCATGAGCTGCATCTTCTATTAACAATATGTTGTTCTCATTTGCAATTCTCTTGAGTTTTTTCATATCACAAGAGCGACCATTAAAATCGACAGGCATAATTGCTTTAGTTTTCTTACTAATCGATTTTTCTAATAATTTTAAGTCCAAATTCAATGATTTTTTTTCAATATCTATCAAAATTGGTTTTGCGCCAATTTCCTCTATTGAATTTGGTGATGCAACAAAAGTAAGATCTGGAACAATCACCTCATCATTTTTCTTAATTCCCGCTGCCTTGAGAGCGATGTATAATCCTGCAGTTCCACTAGTAACTGCACATGCATATTTCGAACCAACATACTTAGCGAATTCATTTTCAAACTTCCGTGTTTTTATTGCTTCTGTGAACCATCCTGAATTGATAACCGAAATTAATTCTTTTTTCTCCATGTTATCCATATGTGGTTGAATTTGAGGAATTTTTTTCAAAATATTCTAGTTTAATCATATCTAAACGATAAATAAAGATGACTTCAAAATTGAACTATGGTTGAATCTCCTAAAACAGTACTTGTTACTGGTGGCGCAGGATATGTTGGAAGTGTTTTAATTAAGAAATTATTTGCTGAAAATTATAATATAAAAATTATTGATTCATTAGTATATGGTTCTGATGGGATTTCTGATTATTCTGAAAATAAAATAGAATTTATTAATTTAGACATTAGAAAAATTCAAAATATTCCTAATATTTTTCAAGATGTAAATTGTATTATTCATTTAGCAGCTATAGTAGGTGAACCACTATGCAAAAAAATACCATTGGCAGCAAAACAAATTAATGAATTAGCCACTAAAAATATTATTAATTTAAGTAAAAAGTATGGAGTTGAACGATTTATTTTTGCTTCAACATGTAGTAACTATGGTTCATCAGAAAATATTGTAGATGAAAATTCACCTGTTTCTCCACTTTCATTATATTCTGAGTCCAAAGTAAATTCTGAAAATTTTTTATTATCTCAAAAATCAAATACATTTCAACCATGTGTTTTAAGATTTGCCACTGCTCATGGTTTATCTCCTAGAATGAGATTTGATTTATTGGTTCAAGAATTTTTACGTGATGCAATAGTAGACAAAAAAATCTCAATATTCGGTGAAGACTTTTGGAGACCATTAATTCATGTTGAAGATATGGCTGATGCGTGTATTTCTTGCATTAATGCAACTCCTGAATTAATTTCTGGACAAATTTATAATGTTGGCAGTAATGAAGAAAATTATACTAAAAAACAATTGGCTGAAATAATTCAAAAATTTATTCCAGATACAGAAATTGAAATTATTAAGTCTAAAAAAGATCCCAGAAATTATAAAGTTTCATTTGATAAAATTAAAAAAGCATTTAATTTTCATACAAAGAAATCTGTTACTGATTCTGTAACTGAAATTCTTAGAGAGATAGATTTGGGAATTATCGATCCTAGAGATTCTGAATTTTCCAATATGTCTAAACTTACTGAACAAATTAACGCACTGAACAATTATCAATTTGACGAAAACCTATAAAGTGGTTAAAATCTTGTTGTCTTATGCGAATTTTTATCACCGGCATGACTGGATTTCTAGGTCATGAACTTGGTCAAATTTTATTAAAAAAAGGTCATAAACTAGGTACATTAGCACGAAATGTTGCAACATCTGATAGACCTATTGCTTCTAACACTGAGTCCATGATACGAGGTGAAAAACAAAGTGGCATCTCATATTATTATGGTGATTTGACCGATTATCTTAACATCTATGATGTTTTGAGTAATTTTAAACCTGACGTAATTATTCATCTTGCAGCTCAAACTTCAGTTGCTTATAGTTTCACTCATACCACTGAAGTATTTAATGTAAATTTCTTAGGTGCTGTGAATATGGCAGAAGCTGCCAGACGTGCAGTTCCAAAACTAAAACGTTTCATATTTTCTGGATCGGTTGAAGAATATGGTATTCAAACCAAATTTCCTACAAAGGAAACTGCTGAACTTCATGCTGCGAGTCCTTATGCCGTTGCAAAAATTGCAACAGAAAAACATCTTAGATATCTTTTTGATGCCTACAAATTTCCTGCAATAATTTTTAGAAATGCAAATTCTTATGGAAGAAAGTATAATCACCAATTTGTTATTGAAAGTATTATACATCAAATGATAGAAGGAAAATCCCCGGTAAAATTAGGTGATCCAACACCATATCGTGATTTTGTTTTTGAACCTGATTTATTATCTGCTTATGTTCTTGCAGCAGAAAGTAATAACAAAAAATTATTAGGAGAATCTATAAACATAGGAACCGGAAAATCTTTAACAATCAAGCAATTAGCTGAAAAAATTAGAAAAATTACTGGATACAAAGGAAAAATCCAATGGAATAGTTTCCCCAAAAGATCATTGGAAATTCCAAAACTCGAGGTTGACAATACAAAAGCAAAAAAATTACTTAAATGGAAACCAAAATACTCGCTAGAGCAAGGACTAAAGATTACTGCATCATACTACAAAAAATAGTAAGTTATTTTTATTAAAGATGTTGAATAATGAAAATGGAATCTAATGAAAAATTTCAGCAAAAATTTGATTCAATTGCATCAACTTATGAACAGATTTCAAATCCTTATACAATAGCAAGACGTGCTGAATTAACACCTTTCCTTTCCAACAAACTTATCCTAGAAGTAGGCTCTGGTACTGGCATAGTGTCTGAATTAATCGACGAAAATATTATTTGCTCAGATATTTCTTTTCAAATGTGTAAACAATCTGTTAAAAAAAATCGTAAAAATGTGATTTGTTGCGATGCAGAAAAATTACCTATACGTGAAAATGTTTTAGATGTGTTATTATCTGCCGAAATGATCTATTATCTAAATAATATAGAAAATTTCATTTCTTGTTCACATGATTCGTTAAAAAAAAATTCAGAAATGTCAATTACTATGTTTAATCAAAAAATGAAATTCGTTGATAAACTAAGAGCTTTTTTTAGGATATTTGATAAAAATCAATACTTTGATGATGGTCAAAGAGATTTTTTGAGTATTGATATTTTAAAAAATATCCTTCAAAAACATCAATTTGAAATTATTTCCATTGAAAAACGGGTAATCTTTCCTTTTAATTTTCTCCATAAAATTAACATAATTCTAGAAAAAACATTTCTTAATTATTTTTGTTATTTTATCACAATTCGTGTAAAATGTGTCAAATGATGCCTGTATTGATACAATTCAATAACTTAATTAAAATATTTTAATTTTTTTTGATTATCATGAGTACTGCTATAATAATTCTGACACTAGATGAAATTGATGGTGTAAAAGTTATTGTACCAAAAATTAATAAAAAATGGGCTGAAGAAATTGTTTTTGTTGATGGAGGTTCCACTGATGGAACAATTGAAGAAGCAAAAAAATTAGGAATTGAAGTTATTCATCAAACAAATAGAGGTGAAGGAAATGCATGTAGAATCGGTGTTGAAAACACAACTTCTGATTTTATAATGTTTTTTAGTCCTGATGGTAATGATGAGCCAGAAGAAATTCCTAAAATGATAGAAAAAATCTCTAATGATTTTGATATTGTACACATATCTAGGTTCGGACAAAATTCTGATAGTGAAGATGCAGGTTTAATTGATCGCTTTGGAAATAGAATGTTTACATTTTTAGTAAATGTTTTTTTTGGAGGAAATTATACGGATGCATTAAATGGTTTTAGAATTATCAGAAGAAATATTATGAATGAATTAAAAACTGACGCACAACATCTTAACATTGAACAACAAATTTGTATTAGAGCAGCCAAAAAAAATTTAAAAGTATTTGAAATTGAAGGAAGGGAACCTGATAGAATTGGTGGTGAAAGAAAAATGAAACCACTTCAAACTGGTGCTAGTTTAAGTGCACAAATTATTAAGGAATATGCATTCTGGAAGTTTTAAATGAAAAAAATTATAATTATTTCTTTATCATCTATTGCAATAATATCTTCAATCTTAAAATTATACACTGTTGATTTCTCTATACCTTCTCATTTTGATGATTTGAGATTCATTCTTGATTCCATCCAATATGGAGATGGAGACTTTTTTTTGAGTCAGAAAAAACATCCTGGCTGGCCACTTTTCCTCACTCCATTTGTTTCTTTAATTGAATCAAATGATTTCCTTGACTTTTCAAATATTGTTAGAAGTGTTTCTCTGAGCATATCAACAATATCGATTATTCCAATGTACTTATTATCGAGAAAATTTTTTAATGAAAAGTTTTCTTTAGCAGCTACAAGCCTTTTTGCATTTGAACCTCATCTTAATTATAATTCTGGACAAGGATTGTCTGAACCATTATTAATTCTGGTTTTTATTATTACAATTTTATTTATTCTTAATAATAAATCAAAATTTCATTATTTGGCATTCATTTTCGCTGGATTTTGTTGGTGGATCAGAATTGAAGTGATAGCTCCAATTTTTGCAGTAATACTCATTTCATTTTTCATTCATAGAAAAACACCTAATTTTTCAAAAAATTTACTAATATGTTTTATACTGTTGATAATTGTTATAGCTCCTCTTTTCGTTCAACGACAATTACAATTTGACGATCCTTTCTATGTTTGGTATGGCCAAACAATTTTTTCTGATAGCTATGCTGAATTATTGACCAATCCTGATCATAGTGGATTTGAGAGTTTCATATCAGATTATGGTGCTGTTGGACTAATTGACAGATTGGCTAATGGTTTTATCAATCTCTTTGTTCAATTATACGCTATTTCTTTCCCATATCTCATAATTTTATTACCTTTTGGCATATTATTTTCATTAAGACCGATAGATCATGAACCTCAAAACATCAAAGCAAATTGGATTACATTACTCACATTTATTGCTGTTTTAATTATTCCATTTGCAATAATAAATGAACGACGTTTTCTATTTCCACTATACCCATTTTTAATAATTTTAGCTACAATTCCTATATACAGAGTAACAAATTTTGGTTTAAACACATTTGGATTTAAAGAAAAACAAAAATCACAATTTTTAATTATTGTAATTTGTATCGTTTTAATTCTTTCAATTATATTCACGTCTGGAATATTGGGTATTGGTTATGGTTCTCCAAATTATATTTTAGAACAAGAAAAAATCAAATTTACTCAGCATTTGATAGATAACTATTCTGGTAGAATGTTAAAAGATGTTGAAACAACAGATTATCTTACTGTATTGTTATTAACATCAGATACAGAAAACCACTTCAAAAATTTCAAATCTCCTAGAGGAACAGATCCTTATCCTGACCGATATAATCCTGGTGATGTAGTAGAATCAAGTGTACATGGAAAAAATATTGAAGAATTGATTACTAATGGAAAAGAAAAAAATCTAAAATTTATTGGAATTACAGAATATGGAAGTTATTATTTCCCATATCTAGATGAATTATATGAAAATGATAAAAAATATAATTTTCTAACTAAAATCATGGATTCAAAACAAATGGGTTATCAGAAACTTAAAATGAAAATTTTTGAAATTGATTATACAAAATTTAAATCATTTTTAGATTAAAAATAACATACTAATTATAATTAATTCTGAAAAATTTAACATGATAATTATATCCATCATTTTTTGAATCGTAAATTTTTTCTAAAAATTTAAAATCAGTTTCATTATGAAAAATTTCATATAAGAATTCCACTCCGTCGCCATCATTATCTATTACTAAATATTCTAAATTATTTTCTTTTGCATACTCTAGAAATTCGTTCAGTGTATCTTTTTCATGAATAGATACTACTTTTAATGAAAAAAGATCAAATGAATTTCTTAATACTGGAAATTCAGTTAATTCAGCAATTTTTGCACTCCTGATGAATTTATCCGCAGGAAATACATCATTCGTTACTTTCATTGTGGAGTTTATTTTCTTGGCAATTTCAAAATATTCTCTTTCAAGATGATTATCCATTGAGATTTGTTCAAAATAAAAAATTCCTCCAACTAAAATTATACCAAAACAAAACACTACAATCAAAATTTTTAGCTTGTAAATTTTTTTAATGATAAATTCAATTGCTAATGCTGTTACTATACAAAGTAATGGAATTTGTATATAAAAATATTTCATTTCCTCAAAATCTCTTACAAATGCATAAAATACAGGTAATAACATGAAAATTGCACAAAGAAACACTGTCCATTTTTCAAAATTTCTATTTTTAAAAAATTGATATAATCCAAGTGGTAAGAAAATAAAAAATAAAGGAATTGTTAACCAGCCATAGTATTTTACTATATTAAAAATTGAATTGAAAAAAATCTCATTTATTGTTCTTGAATTTTCTGAAATACAGTTTACCGTTTCATCATTTACTTCGCATTGTTCTTGTGGTTCAATATTTTTATTGAAATAATTACCTGTGGCACCTAAATGTCCAAATGTTGAGTTCTCAAACGTTCGATTTTCAAGTGAATCCATTGAAAAAATAATTATTAAAAATATTGCAATTCCAGTAAAATAATGAATTAAGTATTTTTTATTTCTAAATCTCCAAAAAAACATTATTGAAAATGGAATTATCATGACTAATCCTTCATATCGTGTTAAAACAAATAATGCCAAAATCACAAAACTAACAATAACCCAAATCATTTTTTTATTCAAAAAAAGCAGAATTGATATGCTACCTAACAACAGAAAAAGAGGCTCTGCTAATCCCCCCAATGAATTTTGAATTAATCTTGGTTCAAAAAGAAACAAACATGAGGCTATTATTGCATAAGGTGTATCAACAAATTTTTTACATAAGAAAAAAATTGGTATTGCTGTTATGGAAGATAAACTTAATGACAGAAATCTCTGGAGTGACATATAATCAATAAAATTATCTGATGAAATGAGTGAAAAAAATCCCGATAATATGGTAGGCCACAATGTATTGGGAAATGTATGTTTTTCCCATACCGGAAAATCTTTCAAAATACTCATATCATTTGCATACCAAAAGTATACTTCTCCATCTTGATATATTGGAAGTCCAAATGGAAATGCACTAATTTTAATAATTATTGATATTGTTACTAAAATTCCTAAAAATACTGCCAATTGAATATTCGAAAAATTCTTTTCAGTTTTTAACTCACTCATCAAAAATCCACATTGGTCTTTTTATTTATTCGAATTTTCTCGTACTACACTAATCAATGAATAAAGAAGAATTGTTGTTAGTAACAAAACTGCGCCAATTAAGATACAACCTGCTGCAATTATAGTTAGATTAGTATTTAATCGTCCAATTTCTATGTAAAAATTAATTGCCCATGATGTAAAGACTGCGCCAACTATGAGAAAAACTACTGATGGAATACCATAAAATTTCAATGGATGTTCGATTGATGTATATTTTATCGTACTGAGAATAACTGATGATCCATGGCTAACTGGGTTATGTGTTGATGTATCACCTGAATAAATTATTTTTATTGGAACTTCAACAATTTTAAAATTCTTACTAGTTGCCTTAATTAAAATTTCAGTTGAAATACCCATTCCTAATTCTGATGGATTTAATTCATTAATCACATTTTTTGAATAAGCTCTAAAACCACTTTGCGAATCGGTTAATTCTTTTTTTATACTTGCATTTGTTAGTTTAGTGATTACTTTAATTCCAACTTTTCTATATTGTGGAACTTCTTTTTCGCTATCATCCAAAAATCTTGAACCAATTACCAAATCTGCTTCTTGATTGATTATTGGTTCTGTTACTTGTTTAATGTCTTCAATTCTATGTTGACCGTCTGCATCAAATGTTACCAAGATATCCCCCTCCATTTCTTTGGCTCTCAAAAAAATACTTCTTATGGCACCACCATAGCCTAAATTTTTTTCATGATTTATTACAACTACTCCCATCTTCTCAGCTATTTCTGATGTTAGATCGTCTGAGCCATCATTACAGACAATAATTGAATCTGTAATACTCAATAATCTTGTAATTATTGAAGCAATATTCTTCTCTTCATTAAATGCTGGAATTCCGATGATTATCTTCAATTTTGACCCTTTTGATTGATTTTAGGATTTTAGGCTATAAAATATACTACTCAAAGTTTTTCCATTAATTTGAATTTTTTAGGAACATCCAATGGTTTGAATAGAAAATATAATTAAAGAACTTTTTGAAGATTTTATATGCTAACTGATGAAATCAAAGGAATTTTAGAAAAAAATGGCTATGATCTAGATTCTGATGCAGTTTCACGAATAGAAACCATGTTAGAAGTAATTCGTGATGAAAATCAATTCCATAAACTTGATTACATTATTGAGTGGTTTAACAAAAAACGTGAGGAATCAGATATGATTGTCGAAGAAATTGGAATTAATGACTTGGATAAATGGAATGTAGATTCAAACTCTGGTAATATTAAACATGAATCTGGCGAATTCTTTCAAGTAATTGGTGTTAAAGCATCAAATAC
>MDTE01146440.1_pt1 | contig 14630 bp, 14 predicted proteins | sample 811231 | NCBI WGS metagenome assembly MDTE01 (sample SAMN05326651, study PRJNA326480) | marine metagenome | isolation source: seawater | place: Indian Ocean: Red Sea | collected 2010 | reverse complement strand
TTCAAGGCAAGCTCAATAAAATCCCGTAAGACGGGGGATTTGTATTGATTGGCAAGCGCATTTCCTTTGCGATCTACCGGATTGTCTGCCACCTGCAATCTAGACCGCAGACCAGTCTACTAACTGAACAGCTTCTTTATTCCATGCAGATTGTTCGTCAAATTTAGGTCTAAGCTTTGGCCTTTGCATTACCAACTCCATGCACTGTCTTATAGCCGGATATGGCTCGAGTACTTCAAGGTGCTCAATAGTGGCGGTCCAGTAACTCAGAGCAATATCCACCAAGCTAAACCGATGGCCTAAATGGTACGGGCCATTCTGGCTTAGTCTCTGGTTCACAACTTTGAGACGATTCAAAGCTTCCTCTAGCGCTTTTTCTTTCATGATTGGGCCATCTTCCTCACGTACGACATACCGATGTGGGTAAAAATAACGTTTCATGATGGGTTCTAAATCGTGACAAATAGAGAATAAGCCACTTAGAAACAAGCCTCTTTCGGGCTCGTTAACTTCCGGAGCAATTTGAGCTAGCCGTTCTCTGTCTGCTAGATACAGATTGATCGCATGAGTTTCGTACAAAATCTGCCCCTCGGGAGTAATCAAGGCGGGAACCCATCCTGACGGATTAATCGCGAGAAATTCCGGTGATTGATTCTGCTTACGGACGATATCGATTTCTCGTAATTCGTAAAAGATGCCGCCCTCGGCCATAACCATTTCTACCATCAAAGCACGGGTGAAGCGTCCACCGTAAAGAATATATCCATTATTGATTGGCATTTTGTTGCTGGTCAAAAGAGTGACAAAGAATTTAGAAGAATGGCAAGTAGGAGTTCCATACCGCTATCTTATTCCTGTTAGATCCTGGATCCAGTGCGAACACGTCGAACTAGTTCTGCATCGCTGCTCTTTGATTCCGCTTCAAGAAATACACGCAGCTCATCAAAGACGATCTCAGCAACCCTATAGGGCAACCAAGAGAGCAGCATTGTTTGTCTGGAAATTATTGGAAGGATTTTCGTAGACGAGGATCGAGGTAGTCCCTTAGACCATCGCCAAGAAAATTCGCGGCTATTGAAACACTAAAAATTGCTAACCCTGGAAATGACCCAATCCACCAATACCCAAAGTTCTCCATACCGCTTGCAACCATTGCACCCCATTCAGGGTTCGGTGGGGGAGCTCCCAAACCTAGGAAGCTCAATCCTGAAAAAATGAGAATTGCATTACCTAGGTCTAATGTTGCCATAACAATTACCGGGCCTAAGCTGTTGGGAAGAACTTCAGAAATTAGAGTACGAATTCTTGAGCCACCCATGGTTCGAGCAGCATCTACGTATTCATTTTGCTTTACATGAATCACCATACTGCGCATAACACGAGCATAGTTTGGCCATGAGACAATGACCATAGCTAATATTGTATTGTAGAGACTTGGCCCCAGGGCCGCAGTAATAGTCATCGCCAAAATGATGGCGGGAAATGCCATAACCATCTCCGAAACTCTCATCATAATATCATCGACTAATCCCCCAAAATAACCAGCAATTGCTCCGAAAAGAGAGCCTATTACCCCCGCAATAAGAACTGTTAGCACACCTGCGGTTAGAGATAATCGACTACCGACCAAAACTCTACTAAAAATATCACGACCTAAAGTATCTGTCCCAAACCAGTGATCATATGAAGGAGGTTCGAATCGCCGTACTAGATCTTGCGCAAGAGGGTCATAAGGAACAATTTGATCAGCAAATAGAGCAACAATGACCCAAATCATGCAAACTACGGCCCCCATCATAAACAGCACATTATCTTTTGGCCAGTTACGCAGGTCTAAAAACATAGCTTCTATTTAAGTTCTGCTAATTATAAAGTTCATTTTATTCAATCCTCTATTGATATCGGATTCTCGGATCAATAATCCCATAGATAATATCTACAATAAGATTGATAATGACATAATTGATTGCTATAACTAGAGCTACTCCACTGATCGCAGGGAAGTCAAGGGAGATAGCTGAACGATAAGCATACATACCGATTCCAGGCCAGGAAAATATTGTCTCAACAAGAACAGCGCCCCCTAGTAGGTTGCCAAATCCCAATCCAATTACGGTTATTACAGGAATAAAAGCATTACCAAAAGCGTGGCGAGTGACAACTGCAACCTCTCCTAAACCTTTTGCCCTTGCAGTGCGAATGTAGTCCATCGACATTGTTTCAAGGAGGCTCGATCTATTAGTCCTAGTAATTAAGCCCATGGTGAATGCCCCTAACACCAAGGCGGGCCAAAAAACATGTCGAAACGCCTCTCCAGCGACAGCCCATTGCTTTTGAATCAAGGCATCGATAATGTAGAAACGAGTCACGGGGTCTGGCGCTGTGGACCAAGCTCCCAAGCGACCAGGTCCAGGAGACCATCCTAATTGGAAGTAAAAAACATATAGTACGAGCAAAGCGAACCAGAAACTAGGTATAGATACACCCGTCACTGAAATTGTTCTTAAAACATGGTCAATCCAACTGTTGGGCCAAGTAGCGGACAACACGCCAAACAGAATTCCAAATACAGCTGCAATGATGATTGCGATTACGGCCAGTTCAATCGTCGCGGGCAAATAATGTTTTAAGTCTACAAGCACGGGTTGGTTGGTACGAAATGACGTGCCCAGGTCACCCTGTGCCAAGTTCTTTATATATGTGAGGTACTGGACATATAAAGGCTGATCCAGTCCCCATCTCGCCCGAAATGCGGCTACAACCTCTTCGTCGCTTAGGCTGCGCTGGCTAAGGTATGCCAGCTCGGGCTCGCCAGGGACAAGCTGTGTCAGCAAAAAGACCATCGTGGTAATACCAAACACCAGTATTACCAAGAAGAGAACCCTCCGAGAAATATATGTAAGGAGTCCCATTTGTATCAGTCGAATTTACGGCCCGCAACCGTGGCTCGCGAAGACAGGGGATGTCTATCGGGAGCCACGGCTAGCTCGAAACAAAAGAATTGCTTATGCCGCTACTCAGTTTTTGCAGATCGTTCAAAAATTAACGATATTAGTTTTTGATTATCTGGTCTAAATCAAGCTGGTAGTAGTTTGTATAAGCGTTCTCAATATTATCGCGGACTGCAAATTGTCGGCCTAACTGCAAGAGAAATGCATAAGGGCCATCCTCGGCATCAATTGTCTGGATCAATTCCAAGTATTTACCTCGCTTTGCATCATTGGTTTCTTTTTTTGCTTTTTTGATCAGAGATACCAATTCTGGATGCATATCAGCCGTCCAATTGACTCTATCGCCCCCCACTTTTTCACCCGGTCCAAAAGCAAGCTGGTTGTTTGGATCTGGATAGTCTGGGCCCCAGCCCCAGATTGCAAACGCTTGTTTGCCGGCTCGGTATTCAGCAAGCCCGACCATAATTTCACTGGTTCTAATTTCGCAGGTGATCCCGATCTGAGCCAGATCGGACGCAATTTTCTCCCCTAAAACAGTCCAGCTAACACCTTGCATGGCATACGTTGCTACATCAAAAATGACAGTAAAGCCATCTGAATAGCCAGCCTTCTCCATCAAACTTCTAGCTTTGTCTAAATCCTGATAATCAGGATCTCGCGGTGGCAGTGCACCGAGAAAGCCTCGTTGAATAAAGGATTGCGGTGTGATAGCGCCACTGCCAGCAATAGTTTGCAAGCCCCGATAATCAAGCGCATAGCGAACTGCATCCTGTACATCGGGATTCGACATTGGCCCACCAATCTCGGGATCCATATTCATTAACAGAAAGTTAATAAGCATCGTGTCGCTCGAAAGAATCTTGACGCCTTTTTTCCCTTCGAGTTGTTTCGCATGCTCAGAATTAATATTAAACGCTATATCAATGTCACCCTTTTGTATGGCCAACAATTGGCTGTTCGCATCGTTCATTGCTCTTAAATGAATACGATCAGCACCTGGCACTTCGGATCGATAGTTTGGATTCTTGACCAGAATAACCTCTGAATCGGGCACAAAGCTTTCAAGCATATAAGGGCCTGATCCGGCTGACATCTGGTTTAGACCGGCTTTAACGGTGTCACGTTCGCTTGCCCCTTCTCCGGATGCGCCACCCATGGCTTCTACAGTCTTACTGTCCAGGATCGCAAACGCCGAAGTCGCCAACTTCGATATGAAGGAGGAATCGGTATATCCGAGTTTAATGACCACAGTTTCGTCATCGGGAGCACTAACTGACTCAACATTGCTGGCTAGAAAGGCCGGGTTGCCCTTTAAGTGCTTTACACGGTCAAAACTCCACTTCACATCCGCAGAAGTAAGCTTGTTTCCGCTGACAAAATAGACATCATCTCTCAACTTAAATGTCCACGTAAGTCCATCAGCGGACGCGCTTCGGGACTTAGCTGCGTCAAGCTCCGGAACATCACCGAGACCCTCAAACTTCACCAGTTTGTCGTAGGTGACATTAATAACTGTGTTTGCCCAAATCTCGTATGCATGACCAGGATCAAACGTACTGTAGTCCGGACTGATACCAAGAATCAGTCGGCTTTCTGCTTGAGCTGCTCCGAGAAATCCGAAACTTGTCGTCAGCCAAATAATAGCGGCTGCAAATAATTTAACACGCATAATTTAGTCCTCCTTAACTCGTAGGGCTTTATAGTGTTCAATAATAAGGATTAATGACTTATAGCATGATCTATGAACATGCAGAATCCAAGATTAGCGATTTTTGCCGCTTATGTCGAGTGTAAATGACAAGCAACTAAATGGTTGGAGCCCTGTTCAGCGAGCTCGGGTTCGTTCTTTTTGCAAAAGTCAGTTACCATCGGACAACGATCAGAGAAGCTACACCCCACTGTAGGTCTTGTTTTGTGACTAAGCTCGCCTTCGATTGAAGTTACTTTGTTAGTGCCTTGCCCGGTTAAAACTGGATTAGAACTCATAAGCAACTGCGTATAAGGATGAAGTGGTTCTCTGTATATGTCACCATAGCTTGCTATTTCGACAATTCTTCCAAGATACATAACTAATACTCGGTCACTAACGTGATATACCACACTTAAATCATGGGAGATAAACAAATAGGAGAATCCAAATTTTTTCTTGAGGTCTTGCAATAAATTTATGATCTGCGCCTGAACCGATACATCTAGCGCCGAGACAGGCTCGTCACAAATCAAGAAATCAGGCTCTAATGCTAAAGCACGCGCTATACCCACTCGTTGTTTTTGGCCGCCAGATAGCTCATGGGGATATCGATCTAAATGATAGAGGTCCAGGCCAACCTCAACAATTAATTGCTCCACAATCTTGCTTCTTTGGGAGCTGCTATGCAAGCGATGAATTAATAGAGGGGCAATGATCGCTTCTCTAATAGTGCGCCTAGGATTGAGACTGCCAGCTGGATCTTGGAAAATTAACTGTATTCTCTTGCTTAATGTTTTTCTGGAACGGCCGCCCAGAGTCGGCAATTCTTCACCAGAAAATAATATCTTTCCAGCAGTTGGCCTATATAAGCCAATAATTGTCCGGCCTAATGTACTTTTCCCACATCCACTCTCTCCAACTAATCCAACAGTCTCTCCTGGATTCACACTAAATGAAACTCCGTCTATTGCTTTATTCCATTTTTCTGCTTTACTAAATCGAGATGTGGAATTTCGGAAGTATTTTTTTAGATGCTTCACTTGTAGGAGAGGATCGGTCATGGGACTCTACGATAGTGCTCTTATTGCTCTGTAATTTATATGCCCTTCAGCATAAACTCACATATACTTCCAACATCGCACCCTGCGATTAGCTTGATGATTCTTGAGCTCAGGCATTGCGTTTTCACATTCACTCATTCGATCACGACAACGCGGATGGAAAGCGCAACCGGTTGGCATTGAGAATGGATTTGGCACTGAACCCTCAATAGGTGTTAATCGAACCCGATTCTCAGTAATAGTCGGTGTAGACGCTATTAGACCGACAGTATAGGGATGTTTTGGCTCTCTCAATAAAGATGTAACGGTGCCTTCTTCGACAATTCGCCCGCAGTACATAACTATAATACGGTCACACACTTGCGCCATTAGGGCAAGGTTATGAGAAATCATGATGATTCCAGCTCCTATTTGCTCCTTAAGTTTTTTCATTAATGCAATAATTTGAGCTTCTATAGTTACATCCAAAGCGGTTGTAGGTTCATCTGCAATTAGAAGTTTTGGGCGGCAAGCTAAAGCCATTGCGATCATAACTCTTTGACGCATACCTCCAGATAGTTGGTGTGGATAAGACTTAGCAATTTGTTTGGGATTTCGGATGCCTACTTGACTCAATAGTTCAATTGCACTCTTTATTGCGCTCGATCGTTCCATGGATCCATGCAAAACCAGTGACTCGCCAATTTGGCGCCCACATGTGTGGAGAGGGTTCAAGCTAGTCATGGGCTCCTGAAAAACCATCGCAATTTCATTTCCACGAACTGCCCGCATCTGTTCTTGGCTTAGACTCAATAGGTCTCGACCCTCAAGGCCAATATATCCATTTGAAATTTCACCAGGCGGATTTGGAACTAATCCCATGATTGATAACGACACAACACTTTTACCGCTACCACTTTCACCGACAATTCCAAGAGTTTCACCACGCTTCATCTCGAAACTTACATCAGATACGGCCGTTATTTGACCGCCAGAGGTTCTAAATAAAACTTCTAGGCTATTAACCTCGATAAGTTTTTCGTTGTCCATAGTGATTATTGTATAGGCTTTTGCTGGCGATGTTTGAAAAGAGTTCACGCTCTAAAATTCACCCCAGCAATACTACCTCAGGCAAGCTTAAATTGAACGTTCGAGCCTTTCAGCTACTAATACTGGACGATACCGTCATCTATGTCATATTGGCAAAAGTACTACGAGTACTGAACAGCTCGGCACTAGAGCCTTTGCGAGAAGACAGACATCTACCAAAAATTGACGGCGATCGGAAGAATATGCATTACCTAACGAAAATAATTACTCTTTTCCCAGTTACACAACACCTAAGGGGGAGTTAATAACCCCGTCTCCAAATCAATTGGATCTCTGGGATTCCATCATCGCCTGCTTCTTTGTAGCCGACCAATTGAAAACCCTCGCGAAAATAGAATCGGTGGGCGGCTTCATTAGCAGAATGAGACCAGAGCTGAATCCACTCCTTTCCTTCTTTCACCTTATCTAATAAGATTTTTCCAAATCCATTTCCTGGTCTTTCGGTATACAAGGCTACTATCTGCGACACCTTCCTATTAAATGAAATATATCCCAATACAGGATCTCCAACTACCCAAAGCTCCCGAAATGGAATAGCTTCCTCTATCATTGCTAAAAGATTAGATTCTGAATAGAGGCGTGGCATCCATTTAGTACCGTGGATCCAATTACTAACAATTTCAGCACACCTTGCAGCGTCATCTGTTGACCCTAGACGCGCGCCCTCTAAGCTCATAGCTGTCCTCTACAGAAATTATCCTAATCATACACCTTTTGTCTCTGACAAGTTATTCTAGCCAGCTAACCCTGCACTGCTGTGTTAGCATAGGATCACAACATCTCCACAAAAGTCAGGCAAGATATCTGTCTACAAAAAACCCATATCACGTGTAGCAATGAATAACTGGCATAATCAGCCAGAAAGCACTATGCTTAACCATCGATCACTTTTTGATTTATTAAGTTAAAAATGAGTCACGGTATTGTCCGCTACGGACTTATCTCTACTGCCAAGATTGGCCTCAATGCCCATCTCCCTGCCTCTCGTACATCTAAAAACTCGGAAATCGTATCAATCTCATCCCGAACTGCCAGCAAAGCCGAAGCTGCGGCGAAAGAGCATGGTTTGGCTCGATGGTATGGATCATATGAAGAACAACTTGCTGATTCCTACATAGACGCTGTAATCAACTCACTACCAAACAGCATGCACTGCGAGTGGACCATTAAGGCTGCTGAGGCAGGAAAACACATTTTGTGTGAAAAACCATTAGCTGTATCAATAAAAGAATGCCAACGAATGATTGATGCGGCTGATAGTAACAATGTTCTTCTTGTTGAAGCCTTTACACACCGCTGGAACCCACACTTACGTAAAGCACGAGAACTTATTGCTAACGGTGTTCTTGGAAATATTGCAACCATTGATGCTGCTCTGTGCTTCAACGCAGAACCTGAGAATAATATCCGATATTCAGGCGAACTTGCGGGTGGTGCACTATGGGATGCCGGCTGTTATGCAGTTTACGCAGCACGATTTGTTTTATCTGAAGAACCGGTTCGTGTCCGTGGAATTGGGCACGATTCAGGAGGTTGGGACGTAGATACAACATTCTCTGGAATCATTGAATTCCCGAGCGGTGCGATCGCCAACGTTACCGGCAGCATGGACCAACCGTTCCGCTGTCAGATCTCTATAGATGGGAGTAAAGGGCGGATCGAAATTCCTGCAATGTTTGATGACTCAGGACCCATTATCGTCAAGACCAGTGATAACGAAAATAAACAAGAAATCACCACGCCCGCTCCCAATCGATTCACTGCACAGCTCGATGAATTCTCTCAATGCATCCTGACAGGCAAGCCTCCTGAATTCTCAGCTAAAGACGGACTCCACAATACTGCCGTCATTGAGGCGCTATATACATCGGCATACTCAGGACAAGCAGTAAATATTAAACTGTGACGTGACGCATATAGATCAACTGCATCTAAATATTGTTCAAGTTAATCGAGATCGGGCATTGCTAAATATGCATTAACCTCAACCAAGGGCATTAGCTATGATTTAACCTAATTGTTCTTAGTTCGAATAATTGAGCTCAATCATGACGCCATTAGGATCTTCAGTAAACACTTGGAAAATATTCATATTAGGAACTTCGCGCTCACGATATGCACAATTGTTCTTCTTCAAACGATCGATTAGCTGTTCAGGATTCTTAGCTTGAAATGCGATATGGTCAACTGCACCCGAGCCTTGTAGCTTCTCAGCGCTCAACTCGCCACCCAGATGGAACAACAAACCTGATGGGTCTTTAGGATCAACAGCAATTAGATGTATGACAGCAACATCGCCAATATACAGCCACGCTCCTGGAAATGGAAAATCGGGACGATCCCCATCCGTCATTCCAAGAATGTTGACATAAAAATTCCGAGTCTCTTCGAGCTTAACTGTTCGTATTGAGCAATGGTCGAGTGAGGCAAGACTCATGACTATCCTCCTTTTGGCTCTTGGCTTTCCGCAATTAGTGTAAACCACCGTTTATAGGATTGCCAAATTCCCAATAACGAAAAGGGGAGATTAAATAAATCTCTCTAATAGCATTGTTGTAAACTGATTACGACTCTAGAAACACGCCCTGAAAAATAATAAAAACTGCAAATATCTAAGTTGAAGCATCGATTAACGAAAATATCTGCCAACAAATTAAATGCATATAGTATGCGTGAAGATCCTGTTGGGCCCACCTTGCTGCGTCTTACTGTCCCTATGATCATGGGGATTATCTCAATAATGCTAATTAATATTATAGATACTTTATATATTGGACAACTCGGTGTTGCGGAGCTTGCTGCTATCAGCTTCACTTTTCCAATAGTTTTTTCTGTAATGAGCGTAGCATTTGGTATTGGGATTGGAACCTCCGCAGTTGTCGCGCGGGCCATTGGAGCTGGTAATCGTGCACAGGTACAACAGTTAACAACGCATAGCCTACTGCTGACATTAGTGATAATGGCCGGAGTCTCGGTAATTGGATTGACCACAATCGAACCGATCTTTACATTTTTGGGTGCAGACAATGAATTACTGCCTATAATTGACGACTATATGATCGTCTGGTACTGCGGCGTCAGTCTTGTCGCGATCCCAATAGTGGGTAATAACGCGATCCGAGCAGCTGGTGATAGCAAAACACCGAGCCTTGTCATGATGGTGGTAGCGGCAGTGAATGCCGTTCTCGACCCATTCCTAATTTTTGGCATTGGGCCTTTTCCAGAAATGGGCGTCAAAGGTGCAGCTTTCGCAACTGTCTTTGCATATGCATGCGCTCTTTGTGCCGGTCTTTGGATTCTTGGAGCAAAAGAAGGCATGCTCAGCACGAAATTCTTAAAGATTAGACACGTATGGGGCTCTTGGCAGCGAATCACATATATTGCATTTCCTGCGACAATAACCAACATATTAGCGCCAATATCTGCAGCTCTGCTGACTAAAATAATCTCTCTCTATGGTCAAGATGCAGTAGCCGGATTTGGAGTTGGGACACGACTGGAAGGGTTGGCCATTATAGGCATAATGGCGCTCTCAACAATTCTCACACCTTTTATCGGCCAGAATTTCGGAGCGAAAGACTTTTTCCGAATCGATAAGGCTATCAGCTATAGTAACAAATTCGCAATCGTTTGGGGATTGAGCGCTTGCATCCTTTTAGCTTTAAGCGCCAAGTTAGTTTCTCCACTATTTAGCGCATCGCAGGCTGTTCAATCGGTAATCACTCTCTTTCTATGGATCACGCCCGTGAGCTTCGCATTCTATGGCTTGGTTATCCTTGCAGCAGCAGCCTATAATGGCATCAATCGACCGATGCAATCTGCAACGATAAGTATTGTGCGCTTATTTATTCTCATGATCCCGCTGGCATGGTTAGGTTCTAGGTGGTGGGGATTAAACGGAATTTTTATCGGAATAGCAGTAGCGAATATTATTGGGGGGTTGCTAGCCGCTTGGTCGATCAGACGATATATATCTAACTACCGAGATCGTCTTCTATAACGCAAAGCTAAAACCGACCCAATTAATTAGTTGACGTAACTAAGTGAAAGCGAACTCGGTATTCAGCTCGTAACTATCGCGCCGCCTGGACTGCCCCGGATATATCTATAGACCCAACCGGCACCATCAGTACTCGACAGGACAGTTTATCAGCTACCTGGCCAGATAAGCTTGGGGGGTTTATTTGGCCACTGAGTCGGGCGAATCTCTTGTCTAAAGGGCATCCTACCTGCCTGAGTGTATCTTTACTCGCGCTATCAATAAAGTTACCCAGATCATTTACCCCTAAATCCACCTGCCATTGCCCATTATCACTAACTATGCCTGGTATAACAAAGCCACCAAGAACAAATTCAGCTAAGCCAGCTTCATATACACGTAACGTTGTTGTTGGCAAGCTTGAAAACTTCTTTGGTCCGTAATTGCCTGCTTCAACCGTAATAGCAACGGAGAACACGCCCTTGTAGCTACCTACATAAGCGCTAGTATTGGCACCTTGTAAAATGCCTGTTTCAGTAGTGCCTCTTTCACAGCCAAGCAAAAGAAATACAAAGGCAAGCAGGATGAGCCTGCGAGACATCCACAAAATCGAAGAACATGTATAAATGGACATACTCAATTTAATTCCGAACAAATAGCGAGGCGCATGCAGAATTTAACCGACTCTGAAAGCATAGTATAACGACAATATTATCTCCTAGATTTTGCACATAACGTATCATATAGCTCGACCGACTCCGCGCGCAAAATGTCACTTACACCAATAACTTCACTAGATACATCGGGGCGAATAATGCTTCTATATCTAGTCGCATCTGTTGGAACCGTAATGCTATCGCAAACTCGCGCCAGACAATCACTCGATATATCACAGAGCTCTTCATAGCAAACAAACCGGGCTGTGGCAGGCGCGGTAAGGCTAACATATGAATAAACTCTTATCCACTGGGCTAACCAATAATTTATATCATTGACGCCAAAATTGCCCACCTCCATCGCCTTGCTACCATGAAGATCAAATGGTCGATGGTTAAGTCCGAACTCGTAATGACCTAACCAATTCATGTATTTCAATGAAAATCTATTTTCTCCGTGTATTCTCACAAATTTCTCATGCTGCTTTAACAGTGAGGAAGCTTGTTGTATTGGATCACGGAATGGGATAAGTATTTGCGCTTGTGGGAATGACTCCTGAATTGCACCAAGCCGAACGATATTATTATTGTTCTTTGACAGGTATCGTGACTTGCTGCTACCAGTATTACTCGTCAAGATATTACTTATATACTGACGAAACCTTACCACAAGATCTTTTTTTACTTGATGTTCATATACACTACTTACGCTAACATACTCATGCTTTGCAAATACTTGCCAGAATATTTCTTCTAAAGCTTCTGGCGACCCAAAATCAACCATAATTCCATCACTATGTGGTCTCTCTTTGAGGGTTCCTGCGTTAAATGATTTATTTATTACTTGATTCCACATTTTTGGCATTAGCGCAAATGGCATATCACGATAAGTTAATGATCTGAATAATTCCGACTCATATAAAAGCCTCGTTAGAATCGTTGAACCAGACCTTGCTAACCCTGAAATAAATACGTGGTTACCGGCATTGGCTGAATCATTAGATTTACTGCCGATACAATCAACATCAAACGACGCTTTACCAATTATTGGGATGCCTAGCACTAAATAATGCAGCATGCGCGCGCCCCAACTATAGCTAGACTTATTGTAGTTTTCGTCTGACGATTGCATAGATTATGGAAATTACCGCTATCAGGAGAAGCGGCACGGGTGCGCTTAGATTTTCTATCGTTGATGGGTTTGGTCTTAAAGTTCGATCAATTAACCAAGCAGGTAAAAATACCAATACCAGTAGCCCTAAAGACATTGAGGCTAGAATAGCAGATTGAGTAACAAGACTTAATGCATTGCGCAGGGCAAGCTGTTGCTTCTCATCATCCGACAAATCTTTACGGATAATTACTGAGCACGCCTCAGCTATTACGTTTTGGAAGCGCCTAATTCTTGCTACAATTGGCAAACGGAAACAAATCTCTACTGTAGCTAACGCGAGTATAGAAGCGCAAAGGAAGCCCATTTAGCGAAATTTGCGAGCCTGGCAATGGTTTACAGTTTGCATTGACAACAAACAGTGGTTTAGTTCATTAGTCATCATGGATACACCTGCTGATTGTCAATGGCCTTGCCCGCGGGATGGTCCGATGAATAAATACTTGTTACTGTTAACACGTATTTAGGAATTGACGCACATTTTAATGAATAGTCTTTGAAAAACATAATCGGGTCAGGCATAGCCACTGTTTGGCCAGATGCAATATAGTTCCCACTATCAGCACTATAAGGCACAGCAAAGGTTCCTGTATCAAGAACTACTCCAGCGGCCGTCTTTAACTCCAACATAACCTTAGCGCCCACACTGGTTTTACCATCGTGCTGTAAGTTACCCTTGACGACAGTTCTAGCATAATCACGATCATCGTCAGCAAAATAAGAACAACTTACCGTAACATTAGAGGCCGTAAATTTCGGTGTCCCCGTTGCCGGATTTCCGCTATTGCCATCCTCGCTACCAGTGTTGCTCCTAGAGGTATCACATCCGATTAGAATTCCGAAGCACAGAACATAGATAGCAAATAAGAGCACTCTTATGAAATTGTTCATGATTCTTTTTTCTCCCCAAACTCTCAGAGTTTAATCTTCGAGCCGCGACGGTGTCCGTAAATTTAATACTCTGTAAATCTAACTTCCTTCGTCAAGTCAAATTAGACTCCATCGCTACTTTGAGCCTGGTGGTTTGAAATCCTATTATTCAACAAATAATTGCACTATTCGATTAGGCAGCACTCAGTGTATCATCAATGTAACAACTAGATCTTCCTGGTGATTATGTACTACCAAACAAACCCTGTGAAATGGCGGGCGATATGATTAACAAACGTGACAATAAAGGTGCAACTGGCGTATGGTGCGCGAGCTTAACCCCACTCAATTCGGACCTCTCAATCGATTTGATTCACCTAATTGACCATATTCAATTCTTGCTTGACAATGGAATCCACGGCATTGGTCTTTTTGGAACAACAGGAGAGGCTACTTCATTTTCTACTAGTGAACGTATGGTGACACTTGAGGGACTGCTTAGACGAGGCATCCCCAAGGATACTCTAATGGTAGGAACAGGATGCTCCGCGTTAACAGACACAACTGAATTAACTAAGCACGCGATAGAGTGTGGCGTAACCAAAGTATTAACTCTGCCGCCCTTTTATTACAAAAATGTTTCTGATTCTGGCTTATTTGAGAGTTTCTCGGAGATTATTGACCGCACCCAGAGTGATCTTCTTGAACTATATCTCTACCATTTTCCAATAATGTCTCAGGTGCCAATCTCAGTGGATCTGATCGCCAAGTTGCAAAAGAAGTTCCCTAACATTATAGCTGGTGTAAAGGATAGTTCGGGCGACCTGAAGCATACACTTAATCTAACAGATCAATTTCCAGATCTAGCTATTCTCCCTGGCAACGAAACTCACTTGCTAGCCGCGCTAAATCATGGAGCTACAGGTTGTATCTCAGCAACAGCAAATGCGAACCCACAAGGAATCCGGAGCATATTTGATGGATGGATAAATCAGGAGAATGATATTGAACCCCTGCAAGCACGAGCTCTCGCAATTAGGAATGCTTTCGGCAAACATCAGCTAGTCTCCGCTCTGAAGCAATTTGCCTCTTGGTCAACACGTGATGACTCGTGGCTAAGATTCCGCCCCCCTTTGAGAGAGCTTGAACCAAGTGAAAGCGCC
>MDTE01002736.1_pt1 | contig 14630 bp, 10 predicted proteins | sample 811231 | NCBI WGS metagenome assembly MDTE01 (sample SAMN05326651, study PRJNA326480) | marine metagenome | isolation source: seawater | place: Indian Ocean: Red Sea | collected 2010 | reverse complement strand
CGAGTTCGAGCAGGGCCTTCCAAAGTTCCTGAATGCGATCTCTTGGTGAATGCAGGGCCACTTCATCAGTGACTGATCTCAGCGTCACCGAACTCCTGGTGAACAACAGCACCTTTGCTCGAAGGAGATGTGATACCACTCCGTTCTTAACAATTGAATTCGGATACCTGACGAGAAAGACTTCTAGGTCTGCCGCATATGTTTCGATGCCAAAGGTGTCTCCTTTTGTCAGGCTCTGTAGAAACTGGTTGTTGAGTTGGGTATACGCCTCCATCGCGTAACTTCCCCAGGGAGGGGTGATGCAATGGAGACTATTAGGGCAAACATTGGCAGCTGCATGGACTTACGAGTCCTTGGGCAATCTTTGCACGCGTTTGCGGCTGTGAATGGAGGCTGTCCGCGATGGCATCTCCCAGATGGAAGTCGCACGCGTGGGGGTTAGGTGGCGCTAGTTCCCAAAATCGTAAGTCTCTCGTACCGGCCCGACAGTCACTGTGACGGCCTTTTCTCTGAAGTCACTGTTTATGTAAGGGCTCTTGTAGGTCCAGTCGGGAGACAGGTTCAGCTCGGAGCCATTGATACGTGGTTGTAACTCGAAGTTTTCCGTGCTGCCGGGGTCATAGGTGAACATGATCAGGTCGATGTCTTCCGTCCTGGACGTGTATCTGACCCGGCTGTCGTCCACCCACAGCTCGTTCTCAAGAACCTGCGAGATGAATCGTTCCAAATTGCTGTGAGATTGGATGTCACCGGCGTGTATCAGGTAGCGATGCTTCGCATCCTTGTCATGACTCTGTGGTGCGGCAACGTCGCCGGCCTCGTTCCAGACGTATGTGTCGTCCAGAAACCTAACGCCCACGAAAGCGTTGCCGTCACTGGCGAAGATCCAGCCCTGCCTCTCCGTCTTCTCGAGCATCCTGCCAAAGAACCGAACGTCTACGGCGCCGGTGTTGTAGGAGCCACCCTTGTTGTGCCCGTCAGGAATCCTCTGCACGATCATCACGTTCTTGTAATTCACGCCCCATAGCGGGTTCTGGGGGCGACCGCGGCGTTCATCAGCTTTTTCGTACCAGGGATACACTGCGCTGATGTGGATGGGATGGGGGTCCGTTCCGGGTTTGTGTCTTGCATCCGGATGGTCGAATACCACACCGCCCCATCTGTTCTGCTTGGCTATGCCGTGGTAGTTCAGCGTCGGATCCTGTAAGTATCCGCCCATCAGGTAGTGCGACGTTCGGTAAGCGTAATTCAGGTGCTTTCCGTCGAGCTTGAACCCGTTTCGGGCGTCCTCGTCCCTGGGATAGGGAACGCCGTCGGACTCTCCAATGACCCGGTTGGAGATCTCGAAGGGTGCTTCGGTCGGAAACTCGATTTTTCTCAAGATGATCGCTGATGCCGGTAGCTGGTACGTGCTTGTCTCGAAGATCTTGTTGTGCGTGCTGCCAAAATGGCTTCCTGGGGATACCCCGTACATAATCCACTTGGTCGCTTCCCAAGGGTTCTTGGCATACTCGGCGCGACTGCGACCGCCTCCGCGTCGACCCTCCACACTGATCTGAGCATCCTCGATGAACATGAGATCCAAAAGCATGCGGTAGCGTTTGCGTACGAGTGAATCCGGAGCGAGTTCTGCCATGTTTAGGATTGTGGGAGGCGTGTATTTTTGGTAGGTGTCAGAGCCCGCCTCGACCCAATGTCCGGCAATCGCACGCACGCCGGGACGGGCAAGGAAGTACTCGTTGTAGGCTTCGTAGTGGTCCCTGGCTTTGTAGCCGTCTTTATATGGTCGGTCTTTGAAGTCCGGGTCGTTCATGTACAGGTAGTTCATCAGGTAAAAGTGGGGACGCCGTATGATGTCGTGATTTTCCGTGCCCTGGTAGACGAGCAGCCTTTGAGGGACTGTTTCGGAGACCCTGGACTTTTCTGAGACTAGGATCCACATGAACTCCTTCATCGCCTTTTCGGTTTCAGGTTTCAGTCTGCCCGGGTAGAGACTGCTTTTCTCGCCGAACATGTAGAGCATCCGAACATACTCGGGAACGGCGAAGAAGCTGAAGGGGAGATTCTTCATGGACTCAGGCTTGAACTCGATGGGCGAAATCTCGCCGGATCGGTATCGCGGCAGATACGAGTTGGTTAGGTCGAGAATGATCTGGTTGGCTTCATCCGTTCTTCTATTCAGGTAGAGGGCGACCAATGACCAGAGCGTATCTCCCCATTTCCGTATGTTGGGGAACCGCGTTTCAGGGTCCGTGTTGAGATAACCGACCAGCGCCAGCTGACGCATCTCGAGGGAAGCGGCGTGCGTGGTAGCCACGATCTTCATGTAGTTAGCATATTTCCCGTCGGTATCTCCGTAGGCCGATGAGTCCGCTGCTATAGGGCAGGATACGGCGATGAGGGCAAGGACGATTTGGAGTAAACGGTGAAGATGTGTTCCTGCGGTCACACTGCTCTCCTTGGCAATTAGATCTTGTTGAAACCTATGGTTGTCACGATTCTCTAAAACTGACGAAACAGCCTGTCGGAAATACCTGATAGTCTATCAATGGGGGCGCGCAAACGTGGATTTTGAGAGGATGATCGATCAGGCGATAGGGAAGTGTAAGACATTGTCTGAATCAGATGCTCGACACTTTGTGGAGCACGGTTGGGTGATCGTGAAAGATGCGGTTCCCAAGCCGATCGCCGACGACATAGTTGCCTGTGCGTGGCGGGAACTCGAGGAGCGGGGCGCCAAGAAAGATGATCCCGAATCCTGGAAGAAGGAACCCTACGTGAGAACCGGTAGTCCGCCTAATGTCAGTATCATGGCATCGCGTGGCGACAAGGAGGCTGCAAAGCAAGAGATCGAAATCAGGACCCGATACGGCTTGCCACCGGAAAGTCCTGTACTTCAGGACGTTGCGCCACGTGCGCTCGGGGCACAAGTTGATTGTGTCGGTGGCCTGGACCGAGTGGATGCACCAGATCAGATCGCCTTACCAGACTCCCTGGCGGTCAATCTGTGCAGCGATGACAGCAAACTGGGTGAAGCGGGTTGGCGCTCGATAGACGCCCCAGGCTGGCACAAGGATGGGTGGCACTACCGTCACTTTCTCGACTCGCCGCAGCAGGGATTGCTACTGGGCTACATCTATTCCGACCTGCTGCCGGGGTCGGGTGGAACACAGATGTGTGTCGACTCCATCGGAGTCGTCGCGCGCTTGCTGTCGCGACACCCGGAGGGCATTCATCCGGACACGGTCTACTCCTACATCAAACCGTATATGGTGAAAGAGTGCAGTGCGTTTGAAGAGCTCACGGGGGAGGCGGGTGATCTCGCCATCATGCACCCCTACATGATTCACCGTGTTGCGGGCAACCACAGTGGCAGACCCCGATTCGGGCAGTTCCCCAGTTTAAAGCTTTCTCAGCCCATGCGGTTCAAGCGTGAGGATCCTGGCGACTACAGCCTTGCAGAGTTGGTCGTCCTGAAAGAGCTGGGAGAAGTGACGCATCTCGATTACGCGGAAGAAGCCGACTACACAAAGTATCCACGGGAGGATATCACCCCTCCGCCGTCACGAACGGAAGAAGAAAAGCAGGCGATTGCTGTCGCGCTGTATGAGGAGCAGCAGAGAATGGCTCTGACAGAACCTGAGTGGGCACAGGACATGTGGCCGAAACGAGAGCGTCTCTGAGACCAACGAGTGGTGCACCACGTTGCTGACATGGTTCCGCCTGATCCGGGTATGGTTATCCGATGCCGGTAGGCTTCCTAGCAAGCGAACGGGACCCGTCGGTCAGATATCTTCGGTAGCAGTGAAGGCGCATCGAGTTCTTCACGTGAGGCCCCGAGCTCCCACGGTGATGGTCCCACGAATCGACTGCAGGTACCGGCGATCTCTAGGATGCCCCGCCGGAGATCGATGGTGACAACCGCGTAGAGTGGATCCCGATATGGCGCCGTGTGTTTGATCGTCGGATACTTGCGGTCCACGTTCTCGTTGTAGCGCACGTGGGCGAATCGGCTGCCGAGGAAGTAGTATGACATGCTGTTGATCTTGGCGTGAAGAATACCAAGGATGGGCCGGAGATAGTCGCGGTGGTGGTGTCCGGAAAAGCAGGCGATGACTTTGTGTCCGCCCGCTTTGCGGTTGGCCTCTTCGAGCAGTCGTCGGGCCTCCTCCTGATTGGCGACCCCGCCGCTCCGCTCGAGGCCCTGGTGGCAGAAGAGAAACGTTGGCAGGGTGGTCGCTTCGAGATCACGCTCGAGCCAGGCCAGTTGTTCATCACCGAGGAATTGGTAGTAGGGCTCCTGGTCGGGACTGGGATCGTTGCCGTCGAGGATCACGAAGTGCGCGCCTCCCTGGTCGAAGGCGTAGTAGGGTGCGGGCATGCCCCAGAAGGCCATAGTTTGCTCGCGCGTGAAGTCATACTTCTTGTCGGGACCCTTCTCTCGGTCTCCGTCCATGTCGTGGTTACCGATTACGTGGTAACGCGGACCACTGAAACTATTCCAGATGGCGAGGAATTCCAGGTTCTGCGGTATTGGTGTGCAGAAGTCGCCGAGTTGCAGGATGAAGTCCGGTTTCGCCTCCTGCATGTGGTCGATGAACCGGGTCAGGCGGTCGTCAGCATCGTGCATGACGTCCTTGTGGACATCGGATACGATGCCGAAACGAACTTTTGCCGACGGGGATTCTCCTCCGGACATTCTTACTCCTTCACCTGACGAACGATCCGCTCCCAACCTACGCGCTTTGACCTTTGGTGTGGCTCCGTTGCAGCAGGAATCCGAATGATCGGTTCTGCTGAACGCCAAGGTCTCAAGGAGTCCAGCAGACGTCCGTTTCAACGATCCGTTTCGACCCCAAGGTAGAATGAGTATGGCTAACCCGGCCGAGTGGCAAGTAATAGAAACTCCTGACCAGACTCAGCCAACGCACTGGCATGCTTTCTCTCGAGGAAGGCGATTCGGAGCTGTATTTTCGCCTTGCCTTGACGATCCTGTTGCCCGCGCTGACAGGCCCTTTGAACGGGATGTAGTGACCCACTGGTGCCAGCCGATCACACCTGTTTGCATTCCGGGCGTGAGTGTCATCAGGAACACGGGAGCGATGTCCTTCTGCTGATGTCTGGAGAAGGCGTGCGCAACCAAACAAAGAGAGGTGTTCACGTGGCCAAGAATCCAACAGAACCATCGTCTGCGACGGTCTATGCTCAAGAACTGCCGGGGTGCAGAGAAGTGGGACTTTCCCGGGGGGAAATCGAGCATTTCAAGGCGAATGGGTTCATCGTGAAGAAAGGTCTGCTGGATTCGTCTGAGCTGGGGCGGATCGTCGAGTGTGCGTGGGAAGCCGCCGAGGACCTCGGTTTCCCGTTCGACCGAAACGATCCGAGTACTTATACGCTCCCAAAGGATCACGGGCTGTTTCCGGATACCGAACCGAAACACATCTACAACGACGGTGCCGGAATCGCCAATTATTTCGGCGGGTCGAACAGTGGTTGGACCTGGCGCCACTATGTGCCGTGCACAGAGGACTGGCTCCTGGAGCGGACGGCAAGACATCCCAACATGCAGTCAGTGGTCAGTCAGTTCCTCGGGGACAATGTCCGTCCGTCAAAGCGTTGCCGTGGGCTCTATCTCCTTCTGCCAAAGCCGGGCGACGGTGATTCTGTCGGGAAACTCTCCGGGCACACGGATGGCACGGCCAGTCAGCTGAATTGCATGATATATGCGGCAGATTGTCCGCCCAGTGGGGGAGGGTTCACGCTGTGGCCTGGCAGCCATCGAAGGTGCTACTACCATATGAAGACGGAATACAACTGGGAACCGAAGGTTGGTTACAAAGAGATGCTGTCCGAAATCCAGGCGAGTGTGACGCCTGTTGAGATTTCGGGTGAGGCGGGAGACTGTTGCTTCTGGCATCCGAGATCGCTACACTCGGCGGGTGTAAACACCTCGTCGCACCTGCGGGTCGTCGTTCCGTGTGATTTTCAGAAGGACAAGCCGACCGAGCCTTGGCCGCCGTACTCGGGATTCTCCAAGCGGACGGCACCAGGTGCTGGCAAGTCTCTGTTGCCAGAAGATTCAGGGAAAGAAGACGGACTGCGGATGCAGTGGTGGATCGATACCCGTGAGTTCGTGGAGCCGGACTCGCCGCCGCGAGAGGATATGTGGGAGGACTGGGCGATCTAAGAACCAGATCGAGCGATCTAAACCCCAGCTGCATCGTGACACGCTTATGCACGTAGAAAGGACGCAACTCCTGCAGGGCCCTGTTGGCCGCCTCTACTTGATCGTTCAGGAGAAAGGAGATCTCATGGCAAAGTGGGTCGTTGCCATGCTCAGCGCTCTGGAGAAGTGGAAGCCGGGCCCCACCGGTCGTGCCATACAGGAGGGGCTTCGAACGCCTTTCCCGCTCGCCCTCGAGGATCTCCACGACGCGGTCCTCGAAGCCGTCGCTCAATACCTGAAGCTCTTCGTCTGTCATCTGCGTCATTGACCTGCCCGCATCTATGTGTCCACACCCAGAGTTAGGATGCGGCTGCTAGGGACGACTTGATGACCACCGGTGCGAGTGGTCGATAGCTTAGCGAACTGTGTGGTCCCCAGTTCGCCCTAAACCTGACCTAGATTCCCTGCTAGGGCTACGTGAGAACACCGTTTATTCTTCCTCTCCGCACCAGGACGGGCTGGAACTCGAGAAACAGCTCCTTAGACCGAAGGAATCAGGCTGGCGCTCCTCAGTCGTGATGCAGTTCTGCAGGGGCGCCCGGTGATGGATACGGGCCCTCTGCCTCCGACCACCGGTGATATCGAATCTCCATCGCATGGTCTACGGGCGACCATGTCGTCGCGTAGACTCGAAAACCCTCACCCGCAATCGGATAGATGCTGCGGTGACCACGCAGACCCGGCCCGATCGTGATCGCATCGGCCCCAACTCGATAGATCATCGTGCCAGAGTTCAGGAAGAGCGATCCACCGACGGCTGCATCGATACTTGCTTCAGGCAACTCGACACGTCCGGGTGCGTCGAACAGGAATTCGATCTGAAATGGAACGTGGTCCATCCCGCCGCGGGTGGCCAGGTGGACGTCGAATCCACCATCGACTTCGGTGATCGTCGCGTCAACCTCGAACTCTGGTCTTGGCAGCTGGTCGCGTTCGTGGAGTATCTCGTGCGGCAGATCCTCCCACGCGACGGGTCGATTCAGGGGAAGCCAGTAGCCTGGCAGTTGAGGCAGCAGGAAATTTGAACCAAGAGTGAGCTTCGCCACGTTACCCGATACGTCGAGCGATCTGGCTGTGAACGATGCACCTGCGAAGTAGGGTGCGTGAACCCGCATGCCCTGAAGGATTGCCTCGCCGTACGTCAGAGAAAGGAATCCCTCGATCCCGGTAGCCGCAGTCGCAGCCATATCAGCCCGTCGTACACGCCACACGCCCGAGTGCGGGAGATGCCGCGAATAGGATGACTCGACCTGGCCCTTCACCGATGGTGAGTCTCGCCACTCCGGGTGAATCCCCATCATATACGCCAGCCATGCGTTCGTGTAACCGCCTCGATCGAACAGGGCGTGTGTGGCCGCACTCAGATGCTCGTCGCCATCGAGGCAGGCCAGATAGTAGAAGCTGTCGATGCAGTTGGTCGGTACACGACGCATACCTTTATCCTGCCTGCGAGAGAGCGCAGTCAGGATCGTCCAGTCGGGCTGAAGGAACGTCAGCATCGTATCGAGCGATTTCCTCGCGTAGTCGAGCATATCCGGCCGACCGATCGACTCGGCGATCAGGATCAGTGACCTGTTGATCACGGCGTTGTAGCCACCCGCGCTCCGCTCTGAATATTCGCCGTCGGGACTGAGGTCGATGCCCTCAGCGAGATAGGCGTCGATGGCAGATTCAAGCGCAGGATCGGGATGCAGGGCGTGGACGAGCGCGAGACCGGACGCGACCACCCAGCGATGGTTGGGCGTGTGAAAACCTCCCCCAGCAACAGCGCTTGCGCAGTTTCTCAGATAGGGTGTGAGAACCGCATCGACCTGGCCGACGCCTGCTACGTCTGGCGAACGGGCGAGCAGATGGGACACGCTGCCGAGCTGCTGCAGAACGAAGCCGGTGTCTGGTGGCGAGTCGAAGTTCGTGTGCGGAATGTCGACAAAACCGGTGTCGCGTGTGCTCCGCTCCTGGAAGCGGATCGAGTGGAGGAGTCGCTCCAGGATGTCGGTGTCTTCGTGGTACAGCGACTCGGGTGCCAGATACGCTAGCGCCAACGATTGGATAAAGGACGCATTCCCGACGTGGGAGGGGCCTGCGAATCCTTGTTGCGGCTGGAAGTAGCCGCCGAAATCGGGTCGGTCCTGATCGAGCACCTGATCGAGAATGATCCGGGCGACGGCTGTATCGAGACTCGCGATCGTCTTCTCGTACACGTTCCTCTCCTTCGTCAGAGCTTGGCCTGCGCGAACTTGGCTTGCATATCTTCTGGTCGGCGTCTCTGCATTACCCTCTCACCCGGCCCTGAAATCAAGACGACGCGATTTGTCGCCATGGGTCAGATCAACGATACCACTCTCCCGCATCGGCTGGATGAACGGACTGTCGAATACGTGGGTTAAGCGCCACTTTCACTTGTGTGCGAGCGGGAGAAGTGCGTCCTCCTGGTGCCCCTTTTGCCTGCAGAGAGCCCCACATGGACACCTGCCTTCCACCTTCGCTGAAGCTACGGCGGACAGGTCACCGCTGCTCCCGCCAGCACAGCAACCCGACGATTCAAACGCCCCGCATTGGCGTGGCACACCCCCTGTTCGCCCCATACCTAGCCTCGATTCTCTGCCAGGCTCAGTGAAAACACTGTTTATTCTTCCTATCCGCTCCAGGCGGAAATGTGACGAGGTTAGCCAGAGTCGAGTACTGTATGGCGATGAGGATTGCAGTCAAAGCTGTAACGACATCTCTGGCTAGCTTCCCTTCGCGAACAGACAAGTGTTTCTCCAAGTATGCGGACCGAATCCTGCCTCTGCGTCTTGGCGTATGCCTCTTAGACTCTCACGAAGTCCATATGCAGCAACCTCGCCAATCGCTCGACCTTCGCCGATTCGTGTCCGACACCGAGCGCCACGTGATGCGTGGGGCCCAGTTGTGCCCAACGATTCATCCAGCCGGCCACATCGAAGTCGCTGTCGGGTGTGTCGGTGAAGCGGATTCGCGAGTTCGTGTTCCCGATGCAGAGGATGTCACCTGGCACCGACCAGCCCTCGGCGCTCAGCCACTTGAGCTTGCCGTCCTGGGTCTGCGTCAGACCGAGGATCGTGACAGGCCCCTGGCTGACCTGGGCCTCGACTGAGACGCCGCCGCCGCGCTTTCCGTGGAAGATCTCCAGACCGCGCAGAATCGGTTTCCCCTCGGCGATGGCCATGTGGAACGGCCCATCGTGTCCCATCAGGATCAGACGGTCCTCAAAGTCCATCGCGTAGAATTCCGTGTAGCTGCCGCCGGCACCAAGCGTATCCATAACCTTCATGGCCATGCAGTTCTTGAGATCGCCCTCGCCGCTGCAAGGGATGCCTCGCGCCGTCAACAGGGAGCACCCGAGGATCAGGCTCGAACCGAGTTGCTCGAAGTCGTTTCCGTCAAGCCCGCGGTAGTAGTAGGTGAGCCCGTCAAGGTCGAAGTCGGAGACGACGCGATCCAGTCCGGCCGCGACCCGGCATGCCCAGGTCATTTCGTCATCGGTTGGCTTCTTGGCGAGGGAATCGCTTGGGCTGTTTTCGCTGATCTCGAACAGCTCCAGCGTTCTGTCGCGGACCGCATCGATCTCGTTGGTCGTCACGGCATCAACGCGTGCCTGGATGTCCTCCATCTCCAGCACCTCGATGTGGGTTCCGAAGAACGCCGAGTGCTGCGTGAAATCACTATACATGTCCATCATGCCGGGGTAGGTATGCCCGATGAACCCGATCCGGCTGCGATTGAGGACCTTCTTCACGCAAACGGCGCTCAACCAGTCCTCGATATCGCGCCAGGCCTCGATCGCGGAAGGGTGATCCACGGTAACCTCATTCGCCAACGCGCCCTCTGGTTGGTCGGACAGCCCGAGCAGACCCGTGACGACGTGGAAGCCGATCCCGCACCTCGCGAAGGCGTTGGATATCTCTGGTATGCAACAGGCCTGGCAGTTGGCGAGCCACTCGCCGGTCCCGGTGGCCACATACTGAAGCTGGGCCGTGGGCTGCAGGTTGAGGACGAGGACGGGACGCCCAACCTGCTGGACGGCAGGGAGGACCTGGCTGCTCGTCGAGTAGGTTGTGACGTAGCAGACGACCAGGTCGACGCTTTCACGGATGAAGCGATCACCTGCAGCCATTGCTTTGGGTTGGTCGTCGACCATCCCCACGTCGACCACCTCGATACCCATGTCCGAGAGCTTCTTTGCGACAAAGGCACCGTAGCTCGTGAGCCGCTGCTCGAGGCCGTCGAACTGCGGCCAGTATGCGGCGAGCCCGATGCTGAACAAGCCGACTCTGCAACCATTCTGTGACATGAATATCCCCTATCTGGAGTAGGGCACTTCGCCCGTATCGTTGATCTTGTAGCCCATTTCTCGAGGTCGTAGGTTCGTTCCTCGAAGGGATCGTCTATTGTGATCGTCGATGACTTGGAGACCCGAAACTTCTGTGATGTCACGAGGTCCTCGCCAAACACAGTGGAGACATCGAGCGTTTACTATTCGTCGAACGAATCATCCTGAACTGCTGCACAAAGATCGACGCCGCTGTATTCATCGGCCTATCCCCGAGATAGGTTACCGACGACCCACAAAGCCAGAACATTCTCCGCCCGTTCTACTGCTCCAGCTCCTTGAGCCGGCGAAGTTGCTGGACCTCCATACCGCTGTATTCCTTCCGCCAACGATAGTAGGTTTGTTCACTCACACCAAGCCCACGCAGGACTTCTGCGACCGTCTTTTCCTCGGAGATGAGAATCTCGGCCTGCCGGAGATGACCGAACCACTTGCGTGCCTCCCAGAACTGTAAGATCCCTATAAGGCCCAGATAGGCTACCCATAGACTAGGGATTGGGGTGACATTCGCCTTCATTGATCTAGGGCCGAAAGAGTGGCGTTGGTCTCTTCCTGGAGGGTGGTTCCAAGTTGGTGGCCAGGGGAAAGGCGGAGGATGATATCCAATCCTGTTTGTACGGTTCGAAGGTCCTGTGGGCGCCCGCCTTCCAAGACTACTGCGTAGAGCTTTACTGCACGATCCGTCTGTCCTAAGTGGGCCAGCGCAGTGCCAAGGTGCGCCATAGCGGTGGTATACTTTGGAACTAGGAGCAGGGCAGTCGACAGGAGTTTGCTTGCGAGGGCATGCTGGCCGGTCTTAAGGTGGTAGAGCCCGGCGTTATTCAAGCTTGCCGCGGTTGTTCGTGCCAGATTGGTATTTGTCCGAAGGTCGCTCAACCAAGTATCCGATGGTCTCTCCCAGTTTCGTGCGAGTTCAGCGACAACGAGTTGGGCGGGGAGTTGCGGGTCTGAGGGAAATGCTGACATCCCGTCTTTCAGGATTTCTCGGGAATCCACCCCGAAGGTCGCTGCGTGGGTCGCGTACCGAACGTAGTAATCCGAGGCGATGTCGCCCGGGTGAAGAGCCAGTGCACTCTCAAGACGTTTCAGGCCGTCTCCTACGTCTTTCTCCGAGAGCATGGACCGGCCAATACCAGCGCTTTGCATGGCAATGGTCCGGGAGGTGTTGTGGCGTGAGGATATGACAATCAGGACGAAAAGCGAGACAATGAGAGCATATCTGGCTATCTGCCTAGGTCTCAACCGTTCGTTCGCTTCCACAAGGAGCCAGCCATATAGCAACGCCGGTCCCGGCGCCACCAAATACTGGTATCGAGCTCGATACTCATCTGCTCCACTTCCGCTAAACATTACTGCAAACAGAAGGGACCAGAGCATTGCGTCGCGAGGCACGCGTGAACCGCGGCGCCAGAACAGAAGGGCAATTGTGACAACAACCCCACCAAGAACCGAATCGGTGGGTCCCCATCCATGGACATAAGTAGGTGTTATCCAGTGCGGTGACGCAAATCCGTGGCCTACAATTGCCAAGCTTCGGGTTACAAGGTGGGTAGGCTCGGAGGCTCTGACGAGTGCCTCTGTCTGTAGATGTTCGGGGTATGCGAATGCCGTGACACTCGCCGCAAGAAAGCCAACCCCAGATAGAAGAGCTGCACATTTCCACGGGCGGATCTGATTCGAAGCAAATGAGCTGACGAAAAATCCGGAAATGGGTCCTATAGCCAATGCGGCTGGATGAAATCCCGATGCAATCAGGATGTGCACGGTCGCGTATATAAGATGCCGTATTTTTCCGGACGCGACGTATGTCTTGGCCTGGATGATGGAGAGACATCCAAACACCAAACATCCGGAGTAGGCGATACACGACAGCCAGATGGGTACTTCATAAGGTGTGATTGCAACCAAGAAGAGGAAGCCTGCTACACACGAGACTGAGCAGCCATATCCCGTCGCTTGTAGCGTTCGAGCCAGTGCGATCGTTGCAATTAGGTGGCTCAGTAATGTAATCAGTTGGTATGGTAGGGCGGTCGGTCCCCACAGAAGCCAGGCGAGTGTTATCAAAACAACCAGTGCAGGGCGTCCAGAGCTCTGGTACTCGGTTGCTAACAGGGCTCCCGGTGAATGTGTGATAGCCTCGGCCTGTTCGAGATAATCAAGATCGTCTTCGTGTAGGGGAAGATCCAGTGATCCCGAATATTGGATCCCGCCAAGAACAACAATAGTGAGCGAGAAGGTCAGCCATTGCCAAGACCATTTGTCTGGATCACTGCTGAAGAACATATCCCTTCCGTTTGTCGACCACGTTCAAGAGCGGCAGACCTCTTGTATATCGACGGAGATTTTCGCAGAAAATCTTTAGCAGGCTGGTATCGCCTTCAGAGGATCGACCATCGATTTCGAAGTCGGACGTTCGGGAAAAGGTCGTCCGTCCCTCACTCGAGGCGTCAGGCTAACTCAGCGGCGTCGAGCTGTTCGCGGACAGTAGCCGGCAGATCGCCTTCGGCTGCTGCGACGTTCTCCTCGAGCTGTTCGGTCGAGCGCGCACCAGGAATGATGCAAGAGCAGGCGGGGTGGGAGAGGCTGAAGTGGTGGGCAAGACGGGTGAGCCCGCCGGGGTAGTCTGCGCCGATCGGTTTGTAGCGTTCCGCTTTCTCGATACGACCCGGTAGGTGGTCGCCGTCATTGGTAGCGCGATGGTGATCCGGGACTTCGTTACCGGGCGTAAATTTTCCGGTGAGCACCCCACGTGACAGGGGCTTCCTTACGAGCAGCCCGACCTGACCTTCCAACGCCTTGTCGAGCAGGGCCTCCTCGACATCCCGTTCGATCAGGTTGTAGGTCACCTGCAGGACCTCGACCAGGCCGTCGCCGATCAATGCGCACCCTTCATCCGCACGGTTCACGGCGACGGCGATGTGGTGGATTCTGCCATCTTCTTTCAGCCGGATGAATGTGTCTTTCCACTCTGATGACGCCAGGTCGGCCAGTTTGGGGCTGTGGATCTGGTAGACGTCCACGTACGGCCGTCGCAGGCGAGACAGGCTGGCGTCCAGCGCGTCCGAGATGGCGGTGTAGCCGAAATCCGGGCCCTGATCCCCCTTGCGCGGCGAATACTTCGAGGCAATGTAGACGTCCTCACGGTCGGCGATGACGCGGCCCAGAACCTCCTCACTCCGGCCCTTTCCGTAGGCTTCCGCTGTGTCGAAGATGGTGACGCCGAGATCGAGTGACCGGCGAACGAGATCGTCCCAATGGTCATCGGAGGCGATGGACTCGCCGAGACGGTTGCATCCGAGGCCGACGATCGAGACGGAGAGGCCGGTGGCCCCGAGGGGGTGTTTTCTCACGGTCCGCTGCGCAGTTTGAGGATGCTGAAGACGCAGAGCTGCTTGAGGAAGAGGTAGTACTCTGTCACGTTCAGCTTGCTGCTGCTGAATTCCCGGTTCCGAAAGATGAAGGGGGTCTCGGAGTAGCTGTTCCAGTTCCCTTTGACCAGGATCTCTAGGAGGATCTTGTAACCGGGGGAGGTCAGCTCGACGCCCTCGATGACACGGCGATGGAGGAAGAAGAAGCCGGCGAGCGGATCCTGGACGCCTGTCAGCTGCTTGGCCATGAAAACACCCGACTGCGAGATGACCTTTCGATACCAAGGCCATTTCTCGACCCGACTCTCCGGGTCATAACGACTGCCGATCGCGATGTCGACGTTGGCGAGGCTGCGGATCAGCTGGGCCAGGATGACGGGGTCATGGCTCAGGTCGGCGTCCATGACGCCGATCAGGTCCCGGTCGGACGACCGCCAGCCTTCCATGACGGCGCTGCCTAGGCCGAGTTTCCCGGCTCGGTGGATGACGCGAACCGGGTAGTCCTTCGTGAGAGATTCCGCGACGTCGCCAGTACCGTCAGGCGAGTTGTCGTCCACGACGATCAGTTCGAGATCGATATCCGCTTCTGATGCGAGGGCGCCAAAGACCTCCTCGACTAGCAGGGGAATGTTCTCACGTTCGTTGTAGGTGGGCGTAACCAGTGATACTGAAAATGCGGCCATGG
>MDTE01145616.1_pt1 | contig 14631 bp, 13 predicted proteins | sample 811231 | NCBI WGS metagenome assembly MDTE01 (sample SAMN05326651, study PRJNA326480) | marine metagenome | isolation source: seawater | place: Indian Ocean: Red Sea | collected 2010 | reverse complement strand
AACCACCAAAAAGGCAACCACCAAAAAGGCAGCCACCAAAAAGGCAGCCACCAAAAAGGCAGCCACCAAAAAGGCAACCACCAAAAAGGCAACCACCAAAAAGGCAACCACCAAAAAGGCAACCACCAAAAAGGCAGCAAAAACTAGTCAAACTGAGACACAGTCAGAATAAAGGAGTAAGAGCATGGCGCATAAAAAAGCGGGTGGTAGTTCAAAAAATGGACGTGATTCTGAATCAAAACGTCTTGGCGTAAAATGTTACGGCGGAGAGAGCGTGGTTGCTGGTAATATAATTGTTCGACAAAGAGGCACTAAATTTCATCCGGGTATCAATGTGGGACTTGGAAAAGATCACACACTGTTTGCTAAAGCAGCAGGAAAAGTGTTATTTGAAACTAAAGGGCCAAAAAACCGGACATTCGTTAGCGTCAAGGACAACTAGCAAAACCAGTTTTTCATATTTAAAGGCCCGGTTTACGGGCCTTTTTTATGCATGAGACATTATTTATTGGACTTAATCAATGAAATTTGTTGATGAAGCAACGGTTAGAGTTGAAGCTGGTCGAGGTGGTGATGGTTGTGTTAGCTTTCGCCGTGAAAAATATGTTCCTCGTGGTGGTCCGGACGGTGGTGACGGTGGTGATGGTGGCAGTGTTTTCTTGATTGCTCGAGAAGATATTAATACGTTAGCTGACTTTCGGGTTCAGCGCCGATTTAAAGCTAAATCTGGGCGTGGAGGAGCTGGTAAAGAACGAACAGGTGCTTCTGGGGACAATTTGTATATTTCTGTTCCTAAAGGAACTGTTATTTCAGATTTAGATACAGAGGAAATCTTGGGGGATTTTTCTAACGTTGGACAGGAATTGTGCGTTGCTCAAGGTGGTCGTGGAGGCTTGGGAAATACTCGATTCAAAAGTAGCACTAATCGTGCGCCTAGGAAATCAACGGTGGGAGAGCCCGGAGAAAAACGTCACTTAGGATTAGAACTTAAGTTGATTGCTGATGTTGGTTTGGTTGGCTTACCTAATGCTGGTAAATCAACCCTGATACGAGCAGTTTCTGATGCTAAACCTAAAGTTGCTGATTATCCATTTACGACATTACACCCTAGTCTATGTGTTGTCAGTATCGAAACGGACCGTAGCTTTGTAATGGCTGACATTCCTGGTCTTATAGAGGGTGCATCAGAAGGGGCAGGGTTGGGTATACAGTTTCTTAGGCATTTACAAAGAACTAGACTTTTGATCCACGTGATTGATGTATCAGTTGGTACAGATGTCTCTGTAGAAGACGCAAGAATAATTGAGTCTGAGCTGAAAGGGTACTCAGATGGGCTTGGCAATCAAGTGCGCTGGCTTGCCCTAAATAAGATGGATCTGTTGCCTAGGGACCAGTGGGATTTAATTTTGAATCAACTAAAAGAACAGCTTAAATGGGAGGGCCCAGCTTTCGCAATTAGTGCAGCAACTGGTGTAGGAACTGATGTCATGGCTCAAGCCATTATGGGTTATCTGGAAGAGATCAATGAAACCTAATGTGCTGGGTTTTCTCTGATGATTTTTAATGTGTCATTGAGTAAATTAGGTAGTTGACCGCAAACCGATAGGCAAGTGCAGTCATTGGTTCTGGGTACCATGGGTCATCTGCATGCTCCCAAGCGTCACCCATATCCATATTGAAGTTTATAGCTACCATTAGTCTGCCATCATCATCAAAAATCCCGCGCCAACGTGGTGCTGTTCCTTGCCTAAACCCACCAGCACCCGGTATGGCAGTTCTTTGATCCAAGTCATAGAGTACATGTAGTAATTCATGATCTTCACCTAATTCAACGATAGGTCGGTCAGGAAAAACTCTTAACATTGATTGGATAAAGATTGACCATTCCCCTTCACCCCAAAAATCATCGACCATAAGAAAACCACCACGATCAAGGTATTCTCGAAGCATGGAGGCCTCAGTATCGTTTAAATACCATTGACCCACTTCAACAGCATATAACCATGGATAATCGAAAACTCTTTCATTATTTAGCGTAATAAGTCGACCGCCTCCACCATAAAAATCTCTGCTAACGCTAATAGATTGCCCATCTACACGTGTGAGTCTATTAACCCCTTCCATGAGGTGATATTCGGCATCAGCATAGTCAGTGCTCCAAGCACCCCCCCCACCCCACCTAGCACGCCTGCTGTTATAGGCATCTGAATAAACTAGTCTTGCAAAGTGGAATTCAGCCGTTGGGCCTGCTTCTAGAGCCTCTGTTGTCTGTGCGAGTAGTCTGCTTTGATTGATCAGAATCCAGGCCACAATAGTTATTATTGTAAAAGTACTGGGAGCAGAAACTTTCAATAGGTTTTCCTGAAACTTTTTATAGTTGTTAGACGGTTGTTAATCACAAAAATATTTTTAGCAAATATGTGCTCCTGCCGCACCGACGTAGACTGAGTAGAGTGATTGGCTAGCCACCATGAATAGCCTGTTTCTTTTTGCGCCCCCAAAGCATATATTGGCACAACGTTCCGGTAGTCGGATTATTCCTATTGCATCACCGTCTGGAGCAGTAATTTGTACTCCAAAGGGCACTCCTGCCCACACATTTCCATCAGTGTCGCATCGAATTCCATCAGCTCCAGCGTTTGGAACATTTATTTGGGCAAACTCTCTGCCGTTGCTTAATGTTGCGCCATTAACATCCCAGACTTTCATTTCTCTAGGACGGGATCCTGTATCCGCTACATATAACAGTGAATAATCTGGTGAAAAACAAAGTCCATTAGGACCAACTACTTCATCCGTAACCATTGCAATCTGGCCATTATCGCCGTCAACTCTGTATACGGCAGGCTTTGTTTCTGATTCAGCATAGAAGCCTTCATATTGGCTACGTCGAATTCCATAAGGAGGGTCAGTAAACCAAATGCTACCATCAGGATGAACAACTACATCATTAGGAGAGTTAAGCCGGTTGCCATTATATTCATCAGCGATAGTAGTGACCGTACCGTCTAGTTCGTATCGAGCCACTCGTCGTCCACCATGCTCACAGGATAACTGCCTTCCGCTAAAGTCAAATGTATTTCCATTGCTGTTACCTGAAGGATTGCGAAATACTGCAACACGTCCATCGTCCTCTATCCAGCGACGTTGAAGATTATTTGGAATGTCACTCCAAACAAGATAACGTCCAACTCCATTCCAGGCTGGTCCTTCAGACCAAAGAGATCCGCTATATAGTTTTTGTATGGTGGTATTACCAATTATGTACTGATTAAAACGCTCATCTAAGGCAATTACATCTGGATCAGGATAGCGTACAGGGTTTGCACCTGACCAATCACGAGGTGTTGGGGCCGAGGTTAGCTCCTCCAGTGAGGTTGCATTTTGTGCTGAGGCAAGACGTGAAACAAATGGTGTAACTGCGGCACCTGCTACAGCTGTTAGTACACGTCTTCGATCAAAATTAATTAAGTTTTTAGTGTTTATACTCATTGAATTTTACTCCAGGAATTTTGCCTGATTGTTTTGATGTTCTTCGGTCCATAGACCGATTTCTTTGTAGTATTTGATAGCCCCTTCATGGTAGGGAATTGAGGGATTTGTGGGTGCCATTTCTTCAGAATTAACTTCACTAAGGACCGAATAGTTGTCACGTAAACCCTGCCATTGCTCATAAATTGTTTTAGTAAGGAAATATGCATCATCTTCTGACAAATGAGTTCCTGTATTTATATAGTGACTGATTTCGGAAACCCGAGGTAAGTTGTCGAGGCCTATAGTAGTAGGGCCTTTTGGTGCAGGTGATACTTTAGATCCCGGCATTAACTCTGCCAATTTAGATTCATCATGACCCATAGTTACGTAACGGATTCCTCCTCCTATTGTGCTATGGGCTTGTAAAGTTAATGCAGTGTCCACTCCAATAGAAACAGCATCTACACGTCCTTCAGTTAAAAGCCTAGCTCCGTCTGCAAGTCCTCCAACAGTTATCTCATTAACGCTATCTTCATCAAGACCGCCTGTTGCTAAGATTGCTTTGTGTAGAAATCCTAATGCCGCATTAGCACGTATATTTACAACAACCCGCTGATTTCTTAAATCTTCTATTCGGTAAAAATCCGAATCTCCCCGGACCATATACATCATGTAAAGCGGGAAACCTCTTGCGATCAGTCTTAGATTAGACATCGGTGCCATATAAGGTTCACGGCCAGAATAGGAAAGATATGAATCGATGTTAGTTACTAAGCCTAAGGTGATTTCACCACGATGCAATAAAGGTACATAGGCTGATGAGCCAGAAAAGGGTCTGATAATTGATCGAATGCTGCTTTCATCCTGGATAACACGCGCTACTGCACCAGCTACTGTGTAGGAATGTGTTCCCGCAGGGTTAGTTCCTATGGTGACTTGTTGTAGTTGAGAATATGCCGGGCGATGAAAGGTCAGCACTAACAAAGCTAGATATATATATGCAAACCAATTGTGTTTTGTAGAAATTCTCATAATCATTATAAGTTTAACATTTCAGCATTTTCTGATTCAAAAATAAGACAGCCGCCGACAGTTTTGGGTAATTTAACCAATAATCTCCCATCATTAAATTCCCGATAAGGAAATTTTGAGTTTTTTAGGTAATTGGCAGTTCCGCTTTGATCGCTGCTTTTAAGAACATAGCCTGCAATCCAGGGTAGACATGGTGGTGTAATTTCCAGTTTTTCATTCAAAATGTAGCTGGAAACAAAAATCAAGGAGCCACGGGTTGTTTTTATCCTTGTGTGGGTTTTGTATAAATCCGCGGTTAAACCGGTAAATCGGGCATAGCGGTTGGCTGTTTCTTCTGGATTTGTTACACAAATAATTATGTCTTTGAGTTCTTTTGCATGATTTGCATGATGTGTCCATTGACTTTGCCACAAATACTTCGGGGTTAAATGATGACAAAACTGAATGCGACCTTCTGGCATGGTTCCATGTGGTACCCGTATCACAGTAAATCGAGCAGTTTCTGTTTTTGTTTTTGTTTCAATATTTCTCTGTAGTGATACTGGATTAAGAGGAGCAAAACCAGAATCAGAGAGTCGCGCATGATCTTTTTCTGGAAGAGCTGTTCCAAAAGCAATGAGATGTATGCCTGTGTAACGTTTTAATCCAGATCGAAGTTGATTTGCAATGGATGTAGTCCCAATTGGGTTAAGAATCTCTATATAGCCCTTTTCAAGCATGATACATCGGTTTCCAGCACCGGCAGGCTCTAGAGGACTTTCGGGCGTTAGCTTATGTGATTGCTTTGAAAAGGGCGTTAATGTGAAACCTAGGCTTTTGAGTTCATCATTAGCCTGATCCATTTTTTCAACATAATGAGCAATATGGTCTAAGCAGAGTTTGCCAGAGGGCGGTAATTGCATAATCTAGGTAGTAAAAAATTAATTGGTACTTTTGGGAGGTTTTGCTGCGTGCGAAGAGTCTTTAAGACACGCACGGCCACGATCGTCCTGCCAAAGCTTTTCTTCGGTATGCAGTTGACCAAGAGCTCTTGCAACAACTTTGAATTCATATTCACCAAAAACCTCTGCAATCTCCTGATAATATTTTGGTTCCTTTTTGATTAGATCAAAAACTTTTTTTGCTAATTTCTCAGTCAATACTTTATCTTCATCTTCTGCCAATATTGGATCAGACTTTCCATCTAAATAGTCTTCAATTTTGACTTTATCTGCATACGCGTAAGCGATCCTTTCGTAACGTTCAGAGGGTATTCCCTCGCCTATAGTCGCATCTACTCCTACTTTTGCACCTGTTGGTACTACTCCTGGAGGAGTAATAGGGAGGCTTGGGTCTAGAGGTTTAGCTCGTGCCCTAGGAATAACTATGATATCTCTATCACCTTGTACACGAGTTGCTATTGCCCATTCAACGTCTGCTGGATTGTGGACATCTATATCCTCATCAACCACTACAACATGTTTAATGTCTTGAGCTATTAATGCCGCCAGAAGAGCATTTTTCCCTTCTCCAGCTTGTTTCTTAATGGATATTATTGCGTGCCAAAACCCGCAACCTCCAAGTGTGACATTTATATCCTTCAGTTCTACGCCAGCATTTTTTACTGATTTTCGAATTGCTGTATATCGGGTTGGAGCAGCTAACCAAGTGTTTTCCCACGGCATGTGTAAAGCATAGTACATAGAGTCCTTGCGCATAGTTACTGCATTTATTTTTACTATTGGATTCCAGTGCAGTCCACCCATTAGGCGCGTGAACTCACCAAATCGGCCTTCAGGGTGAGTCCAGCCTGTTGGTAGAATTTCAGCCTCAAGTACAATTTCTGCATCTGCTATACAGGGCATATCAATAGTTTCGCAACTTGTTAGTTCAACCGCCGCACCACGAATTCCACCTGCTATAGACATTTCATCTGTGCCTAGCGGAGATCTGAAACCAGAACCCATAATTTCAAATGGATGGGTGCCAATTGATATTGAGATGGGACAAGACTGACCTGATTCATATGCTCGCTGTGCGAATAGGCGCATATTATTGGGTGTTACGATATCAATTCCCGTGAGATTCTTCTCTTTAACCATGAATCTGTACATGCCGGAGTTAAATCCAAATTCCTGGTCTTTTGCAATGACTACTCCTGCGGTAATCATCGGTCCACCATCATAGATAGAGGACATAGGGATAGGTAACTTGTACAAATCTACTTCATCATTTGTTTGTATTACCTGCTTATTGCTTGCACTTTTAATATGGACAGGTGAAATTGGGTTTTCAATTCCATGTGCCAGTCGATGCTCTATCTGGCTATAGTTTTCACAACCCATGGACATAATTGCTCTATTCCGAGAACGTAGAATTCCAGAAATAACAGGTATCTCATAGCCGTTAACATTATGAAATAAAAGAGCTGTTTCAGCTTGATCTACCAACGTAGCAATGTGTCTTATATCTACTGGTTGTTTGATATCAATCAGTTCTTTTTTAGCACGTAAGCGCTCCAAAAATTCGCGAAAATTTTCACTTTTGTATTTTTCATTCATGCCTAATTTTCCAGATTTATTAACGAGGCGGAGCTGTGTAATAAGTTCCCCGACCACTAGCGACTAGCGATCCTTCTATGTCATAGATGTAGGCCTCAGCTGTAGAATATTGTTTCCCCAATCGTACTACATGTGCTTTTGCTTTTAGGTTTCCAGGCTGGGCTGCTTTGTGATAGTCCACTCTGATGTTAATTATCGGCACAGGTCTTCCTATTATTGCTGCGATAGCATAGTCGGCTGCTGTATCCACAATGGCTGCCAGTATCCCACCATGGGTATAACGACGTTCCTGATTTACTACCCATTCATCTCGCCAGCTTGCTTCAAGTTCAATGCCTTCCTTATTTGCAATGAGTACAGAAAAATTTAACCAGCGATTAAATGGTCCACGGGTCAGTAGTTCCTGTAATGTTTCTGTTTTAATGATTTCCTTGCTCATTTGGTATTCCTTAAATGTACTGGCATTTGGGTATTAGTTTTTTGTGTTAATAGTTAGTTTATCTTCAAGCACCCAGGTTCTTATCAATTCATGATCTATTTTGTTTGTGCCCGTAAGCGGTAATATTGAAAGAAAAAATACACGTCTTGGATGCATATAAGCTGGACCCTTTTCCAAGGAAAACTTCTTAATTTCATCTTCTGCAATCTGTTCATTTTCTCGAGGAACAATAAATGCATAGGGTACATGTCCTTTTAACTCGTGCTCAAAAGGTAGCACTAAAACCTGATGTACTTTGGGATGTTGTTCAAGTATTTTCTCCACCTCAACGGGATATATATTCTCACCTCCACAGACAAACATATCGTCGGTACGACTGAGAAAAAAATAGAAGCCATCTTTATCGCGTCTACATATATCCCCAGTCAAGTACCAACCATCTTTAATACAATTTTGTGTTTCATTTGGAAGATTATGATATTCAGCTAATATTCCAGGGTTTTTTACTGCCAGTTCTCCTTCTTCGGGAGAATTGCCGCCTACTAGTTTCGCTGCAGTACCATGGTAAGGCGCACCTATCGAGCCAAGAGGTCTCTCTTTACCTTCTGGGTGAGGACCAAGAGGTACTGGTCCACCCTCAGTTACACCATAAACAACAAGCGCGCTTGCCTGAGGAAATTGGACTTTAACTGAAGATAACAATTGGGGTGACGAAGGAGCTGATCCCATCATTACAGTCCGTACTGAATTAGTGTCAGTCCTTTCCAGTAGTTCTGAATTCAAGATCATGGAAATCATCGTGGGTACACCAGAGATTACTGTGCAATGGTATTTGCCAATGGCCTTTATATAACGTTCAACGGAAAATTGAGGTAACAAGGGTAAAGTAGCCCCAGCTGTAAGCCCCTGCTTCACAGCATTCAGTGCATTTTTATGATAGAGAGGAGCTGCAACTAAAATAACATCTTTCTCTGTAGTGCCTCGTGTATGGGCGAGAATCCGTCGACTCCAATTCTGTCCGTAATGAGTCAGAAGAACTCCCTTAGGTCGTCCAGTTGAACCTGATGTGTAAGGTTGAATAGCTATAGAGTCTGGCTTGGGTTCGAAAGCTTCATAGGTGCCAAAATTTAAAAACTTACTAAATTGGGTATCAAAGTCTATGAGCTCAATACCAAAAGGGATTTTGTTACAGAATGCATTTTCTGCAAAAATTAATTGAATATTTGCATCATTTATTATGTATGAAATTGTATTTGAGGGTAACTTAATGTTGAGGGGAACAGGAATAACCCCGGCCCTCATAGCGCCAAGTAGAGTTGATATATATTCTGCTCTATTTAACGAAAGAATTCCTATTCGATCACCTTGTTTAAGTCCTCTTTTTGTCAGACCACGAGCCACTCCATTACACATAGCTTCAAGTTTTTTGTATGTAATAACCTTAGTTTTTTTTTCGTCTCTAAGGTCGATAATTGCTGGCCGGCTTTCATTTGCTCGTTCTGAGAAAAGTAGCCCTAAATTACCGGAATAACCTTTTGGCGCTGGTAGTGGCACGCTCATTATTTTGTCTTCCGTAATCGAGAAAAACTAAAGCAACTTGAGAGTAATGATCTACTCATAAAAAGATAGGTCAAGGAGAGATAATTACTTTACCAAACACTTCTCGCTCTTCAATTTTTTTAAGACCTTCTGCCGCTTTTTGAAGAGGAAGAACTTCATCGATCACAGGATTTATTTTTCCATCTTGGACTAATTTCAAAAGAGATTTAAGGTCATCATCATAGAAACTATTAGATCCGATTATCTTTAGTTCGAAGGTCCATACATAACGAAGGTCTTCCTTAGGGTCATAACCAGCAGTAGCACCACACACCAGTATTTTTCCTCCACGCTTTACACAGCGTAATGTAGGTGCCCATGTATCACCACCGGTAAAATTCACAACTACATCTACGCCACCATCGTGATTACGTCTTTGAGGTTTGCCAAACTTCTCAATTACCCATTTGGAAAAGTTTTGTTCCTTGTAATTAATAACATGATCTGCGCCAAGAGATTTAAGCCGTTCTGCCTTTTCAGAACTAGATGCGCAGGCAATAACCTCAGCCCCCATCATTTTTGCAAGAATCACACAACCGGTTCCGACACCTCCGCTTGCTCCTAATATTAAAACTTTGTCACCAGGTTTTACTGTGTTATGAGTTATCAACATGCGATGTGCTGTGCCGTAGGCAACTGGCAAAGATGCCGCATCATCAAAACTTACTTGGTCAGGTATTTTTATAAGCTGGTGCTCAGCAACAAGACATTTTTCCGCCAAACCGCCATGCATCATTTCTCCCATAAGCCCTTTTTTTTGGTTTAAAGGGTTTACGAGGACACGGTCTCCAATTTTCCAGCTATCTACATCTTTTCCTATTTCCAGTATCTGACCTGCCATGTCCAGACCTATAATCATAGGCATAGGAACCTTAATGCCTGGCATTCCACGGACTGTAAAAACATCATGGTAGTTGAAGGATGTTGATTTCACTTGGATTATCACATGGCCATCTTCTATTTTAGGGTCTGGAAAGTCATCTACGTGTTGTAGTTGATTGATATCTCCATGCTGATTAAGAATGACTGCTTTCATGATTTGATCGTTTCTTTGTTTGTAATTTAGGCCGAATCTTAGGAGTTACTCATCTTAGGTATCTCGCGTCAAGGTCTAAACCCTAATCAAATAAGGTTAATGGTTTGCATTGCATCTGTTTCGGTTAAGATAATCACATTTGATAGGGAATCAAGTCTTCATAAGTGAAAAGGCTTTTTGGGGGGTGCGCATGACACGGTGTATAAAAATAATTTTGACGATCTGTTTTCTAATTAGCACGGAAACATATGCTCAGATTGGGAATCAGACTCCTCTTGGGTTAACCGGACTTAAAGCGGAAGCAGCAGAAAAAGTTGATGATAATCGAAAAATGATTCAAGAGATTATTGATAGTTTATTTTCTTTTTCTGAGCTTGGTTTTCAAGAATTTCAAACGCAGAAATATTTAACAGAAATACTGGAAAATAATGGTTTCAGTGTAGAACAGGGAGTGTCTGGTATTCCAACAGCTTGGTGGGCAACGTGGGGTGAAGGTAGTCCCGTTATAGCCTTAGGCTCAGATATTGATGGGATTCCTAAGGCCTCACAGTTTCCTGGGGTTGCCTATAGAAAACCTATGATTGAGGGAGCGCCAGGTCATGGTGAAGGTCATAACTCGGGTCAGGCTGTAAATATAGCAGCTGCATTAGCAGTAAAAGAAATCATGGAACAAGAAAATATGTCCGGTACATTGATCTTGTGGCCTGGTGTGGCTGAAGAATTAGTAGGAGCCAAGGCATGGTTTGCAAGGGATGGGCGTTACGAGGGTGTTGATGCAGTACTATTTACACACGTGGCTGACAATCTCACGGTAAGCTGGGGTAATCCCAGAGGAACTGGTTTAGTTTCAGTGGAATACTCCTTTGAGGGTGTTGCTGCCCATGGAGCAGGGGCTCCATGGCGAGGACGAAGTGCTTTGGATGCAGTGGAATTGACAAATATTGCATGGAATTTTCGTCGTGAGCATTTACATCCCTTGCAACGTTCACATTACGTTATTGTCGATGGTGGTGATCAGCCTAATGTTGTGCCATCGCTTGCAACGGTTTGGTATTTTGTTAGAGAGATTGATGCCGAAGGAATTCGCACTAATTTTGACATCCTTCATCGAATTGCTGAAGGTGCAGCAATGATGACCGATACAGTGATGAGCAGACGAATTATAGGAACTGCTTGGCCACGACATTTCAATAAGCCCATTGCGTTAGCCGCAAACGAAAATATTAAATTAGTTGGGTTGCCCAATTGGTCAGAGGATGATCAACAATTCGCGAAGGCCATTCAGAATCTGATGCAGGCTGAAGAAGAGGGACTTGCTATGGAGCTGGATGGTATTCAGAAGCCACCTGAAGAGCCTATCTCTGGTGGATCTGATGATATTGGAGATGTATCTTGGAATGTGCCTACTATAACTTTGCGTTTTCCGTCTAATATTAGTGGACTTCCTGGGCATCATTGGGCAAATGCCATGGCTATGGCAACACCAATCGCTCATAAAGGAGCGGTAGCCGGAGCTAAAGTGCTTGCGGCTACAGTAATGGACCTTCTTCAGGACGAAGGTCTGCGAGATGAGGCATGGCAATATTTTCGTGATGAACAAACGAGTCAAGTTGAATACATCCCATTCATTGGGCCTAATGATCCGCCAGCTATTACTAAAAATCGCGATACTATGGCAGAGTTCCAAGAACGTCTTGAAAATTTCTACTATGATCCTTCTAGATATGACACCTACTTGGAACAACTAGGTATAAACTATCCTCAACTTGAGGAACCGGATTTATGAGGTCATAGTCATTATATACAGCTGATTAACCAAGGTTAGGGAGATAAAAGTGAAGCAGCAAATTGGTTTAGCACTCCTATTCGGATTTTCATTTTTTGCGGGAATGTCCGTTATCCAGGCTCAAACAGATGAGCCCATACCCTTATGGGCCTACGCTTGGAGCACACAGCCTCAGCCAGGTGATACGGCTAGGCCACAAATTCCACCAAGTAGAGATCTTAGGCCTGGAGATGATCCAGATGAGATTTACGAAATGTGGACAGTCGAAGGAAGTAGTGCTACTTATTCCAGGATGGATACTCGGGATGGTGGAAATGTTATTGATTGGTTTCCTGGAGATCATCCACCCATGACAGACCTTATGAGACATGGACCTGAAAGTCTTAGGGGTGTGGTTGGAAACAGAGGTTGTGCATCTTGTCATTTACCTAATGGCAAAGGACGTCCTGAGAATGCGCCACCAGCAGGTCAGCCAGTGGAATATACTATTCAACAATTGAAAGACATGCGTGACGGTTTGCGATACAGCGCAGACCCAAGAAAGCCTAATTCGCCAACCATGAACCTTTTAGCTGCAGCTATGTCTGACGAGGAAATGCAAGAAGCAGCTGAGTATTTCGCAGCTATTCCATGGACACGCTGGATGTATGTTATAGAGGCTGAATTAATTCCGGAAATGCACCTAGAAGAAGGCAACATGTATGTCACTGTTGGAACTGAAGCAACTGAGCCCTTAGCTGGGCGGATTGTTGAGACTCCAGTAGATGAGCATCAGGCTAATTATCTTCGTAATCCTAGATCTCCTTGGAACGTTTATGTGCCTGTTGGAAGTCTTGCAAAAGGGGAAGAGCTGGTTGTTAATGGTGGTGAGGGCAAGACGATACAGTGCGGAATCTGTCATGGAGCCGACCTCATGGGTCTTGGAGCAGTGCCAGGAATTGCAGGACGATCACCTAGTTACATGATGCGGCAGTTATATGACATGAAAAAAGGAACTAGAAATGGTACTGGAGTGGCATTGATGAAACCTGTCATCACCAATTTAAATGTTGAAGATATGACTAATATTGTGGCTTATCTAGCATCAATTGTTCCACCACCAGCACCGAATGATGTTCAGTAAATCTAAGATTGGCTGCCAATGATCCTATTTAAATGCTAAATAAATTGTAGGTGGAAATTGATTAAAAACTCTAAGGTAGCTCTCCTATTCGGATTTTTTATTTTCACCTGGGGATCAACAGTACTATCTCAAGTTGCTGATACCCCAGTAATTCATTCACAGCGCCCCCCAATGGCACAGTTGCAATTAGAAGAGTTGGCTTCAATCGTCTCTCAACGAGAAGATTCTCAACAGTTATGGGCACCTATTCCCGGGTGGGCATATGGTTATGATTCGCAGCCTCTACCGGGTGATACACCTCCTGTTCCCAGACCGGGAAATGGGGTGCTCCTACAAGGAGAAGATATAGCTGAAATAAAAAGGCCGCTTTCTTTAGAAGGAAGTAGTGCTACCTTCACACGTCAAGAGATTCGTCACGCTCAAGATGTTATTGATTGGTTTCCCGAAGATTATCCTCCTATGCCCGACATCATTAAGTATGGGCCTGAAAGTTTGAGAGGAGGGCCTGATTGGGCCTGCGGGTCTTGTCACTTGCCCAATGGTAAGGGACGTCCATCAAATGCACCCACTGCAGGTTTGCCAGTTTCCTATATGGTTCAGCAGTTAAATGACATGAGAAACGGTTTGCGCTACAGCGCCGATCCACGAAAGCCGAATATGCCAAACATGATTCGGATGGCTAAAGCGATGACTGAGGAGGAGATTCTTGAATCTGCAGAGTTTTGGGCTGCTGTTCCTTGGACGCGCCGACTGTATGTAATGGAAGCTGAACTGATCCCAGAGATGTATCTCAATCCAAATAATAATATGTTTTTTACTGTGGGAACGGAGCCTATAGAGCCATTAGCCGGACGTATTGTTGAGACTCCTATTGATACCTATCAAGCGGATTATTTACGTAATCCACGTTCTGGTTTTAATGTTTATGTGCCTGTTGGAAGTCTTGCGAAAGGGGAAGAATTAGTAGTCAACGGTGGTGCGGGTAAGACAATACAGTGTGGCATCTGTCATGGGTCGGATCTTATGGGTCTTGGGGCAATCCCTGGTATTGCCGGTCGATCTCCTAGTTATATGATGCGCTCTTTGTATGATTTGAAACAAGGGACTAGAAATGGTGCAGGCGCGCAACTAATGAAGCCAGTCATCGAAAATTTAAATATTGATGACATGACAAATATTGTTGCCTATTTAGCTTCAATTGTACCGCCAACACCAGAGCAGGAAGATTAGCTGTCTTATCTGATTACTTGGGAGAAATCGTAAATGAAAATTAAAACAAAAAAAAACAGATGTGATTTTCTCGTTAGCTTAGTGAGTTTTTTGCTGCTAACTCCATTTGTAAGCATTTGCGTCCAAGCGCAAAATACGCCAAGTTTCAATTATGATCCTCTTTGGCCGAAACCGCTTCCAAATCTTTGGAAGATGGGTGGTATAACTGGTCTTGCGGTTGATAGTAATGACAATGTTTGGGTATATAACAGACCCAATGATGCAAGGGCCGTTGAACTTCGAGCAGAGCCTTCACCTTCAATAGCAGTTTGTTGTGTAAGACCACCAGCAATGATTCATTTTGATGCGGCCGGTAATGTAATCGGTTCCTTT
>MDTE01035214.1_pt1 | contig 14632 bp, 12 predicted proteins | sample 811231 | NCBI WGS metagenome assembly MDTE01 (sample SAMN05326651, study PRJNA326480) | marine metagenome | isolation source: seawater | place: Indian Ocean: Red Sea | collected 2010 | reverse complement strand
CGAGCAGGATTTCCTGGCGGACCAGCGAGCGGCGCGGGCGCAGCCGTCGCAGCCCGACACCGAAGCAGCCGGAGCAGCCGGAGCAGCCGGAGCAGGTTACAAATCGTCCTCTTCGTCCTCTTCTTTCTCCTCCTCCTCCTCCTCCTCCTCCTCCTCCTCCTCAACCTCTTCTGCGACGATGAGGTTCAAAACCTTTCTCTCTTCTTCTTCTTCTTCTCGAAGAACGAGAAATGGGTCTCGCGCTTCAACCCATTCAAGAAGACGACGAAGGATATCGTCTTCAAATAACGATGAACGGTCGTCGCGAGAGGACGCCTTAGGAGGGCAGGATTTCATTTATTCGCAGAAATCTGGAGTGACGGAGGAGTTATTCATGAATTCTGTGGACGCAGACATCGCTACCGGGGAGATGCGAGTGAACGAGTTTAAAGAGATGAAATCGATAAACGCTGACGACTTCATAGTTCCGGAACGACTTTTAGAGAAAATATGCACCTTTTTAACCAAAAACTATTTGATACAGTATCAAGCGAATACATTTATGAAAGAAAGCGGGCCGATAGTGTCTCCTCTATTGTTAGGCATTTGGGGCGGTAAAGGATGCGGCAAGACTTTTAACGTAGAGTTGGCATGCGCAAAACTAGGCGTGTTACCCATAGTGACATCCGCTGGGGAGCTCGAAGACGCCACCGCCGGGGAACCAGGGAAACTTCTCAGAAGACGGTACCTCGCGGCGGGAAAACTGACGAAAGAAACGGGCGTGGCGACTTGTTTGATTATAAATGATATCGATGCCGGTGTTGGTCGGTTCAAGCACACGGTTTCGTCGACCGTAAACAACCAGATCGTGCAAGGAACTTTGATGAACATCGCAGACAATCCCACGAACGTGTACGAAAATACGAGCATCATAGGCAATCGCGCAAACGTTCCGCGGGTACCTATTATTGTTACAGGAAACGATTTCAGTCGACTCTATGCTCCATTAGCGCGAGATGGTAGAATGGAAAAATTCTTCTGGGAACCAACAAGAGAGGAAATTGTCGGTATCACGACGCCTATTTTCGCACAACACGGATTGAGCGAACAAGACACGGAACGATTAATCTCCAACTTTCCAAACCAACCTTTAGATTTTTTCACTGCGGTAAGAAACCGTGCAATCGACGCGTTCGTATTGGAATTTTGCATAGAGAACGAGCTGGCGTTTACAAGCGCGTTATTAGAAAAAGATGCAAACAAGTCGTCTTCTCAAAGTAAAGTGAGCGAACGACCGGTTTCGTACGAAATGTTTTTAAAAGCTGCGAAATACGTTCAGAACGAACAACAAAATGTGAACAATTTGCAGCTATCGCGCGAATATTTAGCGAATTGGGTGAATGAAGACGATATAAAAGTACCGTCTAAACTGACATCGCCTGAACCGTCACCTAATGAAGTTGTTGACGACGAAGAAACACAGGCATTATTCGAAGCGGCGAAAAGGAAAATGTTAGAAACAAAATCGTCGACGCGAGGTATCAAACAAGTTGTCAAATACATTGACATGGAAGATACCGACGAGAACAATGGTTTACCATGGGAAACGATCAACATTAACATGGCATTTCAAATCATGTACGAAAAAGGAATGGAGGGAGAGAAAGTAGTGACGATTGATGCCAGGCCAGTGAAAGATTTCAACCGCGAGACGTGCAAGGGAGCTTTTAGTTTTCCAGCGGCGATTCGCAAAGGAAGCTTCAGCGATTTCGTGGACGAACCAAACGTGGAAGAGTGTATGGAGAAAGTGAAATGTAAAGTACCCATGGGAACGCATATTATCGTATTATTGGACGATAATGGAAACGAATACGAGAAACTATTTCTTGAAGCGCTTTCGAAGGAATATAGCGGAGGTTTAGTGAAAATAATTGAAGGTGGTTTACCGAAATATTTCAAGCATTTCACGCCAAAAGGAACTCGAAGACCTCGATATGTGGGGTACGGCCATGATAATGAAGAAACCATGTGGACTGGAAGTAACTAATTTACTATATAAGTGCCGTAGGATTTTAGTATTTAAAATTAGATTTAGTAGAAATAGGATGCACACACAGAACTACATATCGGCGAGCGCCTTCTTTGGCTTTTGTTTCACTGCACGCGGTACTAATCCTAACCCACCTCGACCAGCCGACGAAGGAGGCGCATTTACTCTTCCTCTTCCACCACCTCTACCAACGTTACCAGAAAAGGTGGGCGGCGGGCGAGACTTAGCGATAGTCATTGCACGGCCTTTCAAGGCTTCACCATCGTGCATGATTGCAGCGAGTAAATCGTGTTCATTCGGAAAATCCACGTAAGCGATACCTTTGGATCGACCGGTGTGACGATCTTTTATCACCCTTGCTTTCACCTTCCCTTCTTTTCTGACGTCAAAAAACGTGATGAGTTCCTCCTCTGTGACGCTGAAGTCAAGATTCTTAACAAAAGCCGTTTGCTGATCTCGGTTGGGATACAGACTTTTAATGACTTCTTCCCGTGGTTTCTCTGAGCGTGGAACAAAAGACGCCGGTGGAACGTGGCTTTTTGAATCATCCTGTGCCTTGGTTCGTTTATTTTTTTTATCATCTTTAACATTGCCCTCGTCCTCGTCATCTTCATCCTCCACATTGTTACGTTTTCGCGCAATTTGTCCTTCTCTGCGCATACGCTTGATGTCTTCGGCGGACATTGGAGGTGCGCACGCTTTTTCGAAATCAATCGAGCATAGCTCAGACTTCACTTTCTCGTACGAGCTTGGAAAGGAGTCCCGAGAGGTTTCCAGAAAATTTCTCCAGGAAGTACACAAGTCACGGGTAATCAACGCGTTAGTATCATCTTTCACTTTACCTTTCACAGCTCGAGATAGTTTATTGCGTTTGCTAAATGCGAGTTCGTACGCCCGATTAGCCAGTTGTGGATCACTCGATTCGAAATACCTTGCACGTTGAATATGTGCTTCGAGGTAATCGCCGTAGATCTTTTCATTTTCAACAAGAAAAAATTTCCAAACCATCTCTGGATTCGCGCTGTGTTGAGCCCAATATCTCGCCAACTTCATATCGGGGTCGATCCGTATTCTATTAGAAAATTGCGATACTAGTTTTGCGTGCATTTCTTTCATCAAGTTATTGATGCCATCTGTTTTTTTGTCTTTCCATTTCGCTCGCAGAAAAGCGAGAGCGACATCATTAGCCCCCTTGAAACTTTTTAAACTCGAGTTTATTAGAATATCCCCAAAGGCTTCGGTCATCGCTGCGATATTAGCCGTTTGTGGATCGCTATTACACGCACAACACTCAATCTTTTCAATTAAGAGTTCGAACGATGATGGACACGCTCTGAGCGCTCGATCTAAAATATCAATTTTTGAAGAAGAAGAAACCTCCATCGCGTACTCTAGCCATAAGCTCACCTCATACGGGTTTCTCAGTAGCGCCCGTTCGTACAGCGATTCGATGGACTCATCCAATTCTTTGTTCCTTTCTTTCTTTTGCAAGGTCTTCTCCATTACGATGTATGAGCGATATGCACGCAAATTCGCTTTTGGATCCGATTTTATTGTGGCATTTTTGGTTGCAGTTTCCTCTACTTTGTCCTCGAACGCTTTCCTCAAATCTCTCCGTTTACACCCAGTCTCGTACGCTTTTGCATATAAGTTGCGTTCATCTTTATTTTCTACTTCAGCTAATATCTTTTCTTTCAACTCGTCCAACTTTTCCAGAGGCGTCTCCAGCGCTCGCGTCGATATCGCTTGAACGCGACTCTTCTTTTCCGGGGACTCAATTTGCGAGCTCTCAAAGGCTCTATACGCGAGCCAAAACGCATTACCTCTTCTATAGTCCTTCGCGACAATCTTACAGCTCCTCTCGTAAAATTGGCGTCTATCTTCTTCGGTATCTTCGCTTGTTTTTGCCACCGAAAAAGATAAATATTTCAGCCAAACTGGTACGCTCGCCGGAAGCGTTGCCGTGGCCCTTTCAAATAGCTCTTGAATATACGCTTCAATTTCTTTTCTCTTTTTTCCTGACGCGCATTTTTTCAACTCTGCCATCTTATCTTCCAACCAACTCAACCATTGCTCTTCACTCAAGCTGAACTTTCGGTCAAACGCAACTCTCGACTCTTCCAAACGTTCCTTCAACTTTGCTTGACGAAGTTTGAGTAAAAGTTTTGCATGCGCGCCGTAATCTCTTCCTTTACTCGTCTCTACTTTCTTTTCTAAATTCATAACTTCATCTAACAAAGTGTCATCAAGGTCGCCATAGTCATCGGAATCATCATCATCATCATCATCATCATCATCATCATCCATATCGTTGTTCGAACCGTCTTCGGAATCTGACAAATCTTCAACTTCTTCCAAATCATCGTCGTCGTCTGTTGTTGTTGTTGCTGCTGCTGCTGCTGCTGCTGCTGCTCCATATTCTCCTTCTCCTTCTGTGGTAGCTACTGTTGGTGATTTCTTTCGCGTCTGACGATGCGGTGGCATTTTCTCAGATAAAAAGAGTTTGAGTGTGTAAATAGAATTTTCTTATAACGAACACTTGCGTACCCGGGTACCGTAGGTACCAAAAAAGAAATAATTGTGACGAAAGGATGAAGGAGGTACTCGAATATCTAAAAATATTTTCTAGGATTTCCTACTACACATACCCGCTACCTTTACACGTCTTGCAAAGAATCATCCCTGCTCCTTTGCAAGCAGTGCACTCCATCGGAGACCGTCTCGTCAAACCGAGCACGGAGTCGTCGCGTCTCTCTCTCTTCGTAATTTCAATCGGCGTTTCTCTCCTTCCCGTTGCATTGCAAAATATACATGCCTCGCCTCCCGAAGTTGCGCAAGACGGGCACGGTTTCGGTTCAGATTTCAAACCTTGCGCGATAGCGAGGCCCCCGAATATGACAGAGGTTGCGACGGCCGATATCGCTTGGTTGGTCTCCTCAGTGCTCATAGAAGAAGGGTCGATGATGGAATGCGTCTTTATCGACAACCGATGGTTTTGGCTGTTTCGCGTCGGGACGAGAATAGTATTCGAGACAACGTTTTGTTTCGTATTCATTCTCGTTTCCATTGAACAAGATGTTGAGCAAGCGTCACAGCGTCTCGTGATCATCGTTTTCCTTTTCACTTTTGCTCAAACAACGTGCCTGTTTTTTAAATAAGTTCGTATGTGTAAGTTTTTGGTTCACGAATAGAGAAAGAAAAGGAAAACAACAACAAAAATCATCAAGTATGTCAGACAAATGCCTCGATTGTCAATCAGGTGTTGCACGAATGCAACCTTCAGAGCGTGAAAACCACGCTCAAAAAGCATCAGATTCGTCATCTAATTATATTTCTGTCATCATCCATACTTTATGTGTGTTGTTGTCTGTTTGATTCGAACGAAACAAATATCGGCTCGGATGGTAAGGATGCCGCGATCACGTCGTATTATAACGCGTTTCCAGCTGTCCGATCGGCTGTTTGCTCTTCCTACTCACCCAAGGTACCATTCATTACCCGCAAAACGAGTTCAGGGTACTCTGACACTGTGAGAGGATATGGGACAAAAGTACAACGACGACTACATAAGAAAGAAAGAGAGAGAGGAAAAGAAACTTCACAACAAAAAGAGAGAGAAACCAAGCTGCGTTCAGACGTCATTAATGAAAACAACGCGTAATCCACCGAGTTCTTCATTGCAGAACTCTGAAGCAGAACTGGCGTTTTGTGGTGATATCATCCTTACGCCTCGTTTTTCTTCTCGTTAAATTTCGTTCTCTTGTTTTTTTCTCTCTTTCGGTCTTTCCTCTCTAAAGACACTGTCCTGTTCTATTTGGAGCAGTTCCTAGAGACGCACAAAACGAAAACGAACATCGCAACGACGATATCACGTTGCGTAGTAGTATATTAAGAACACACCTTATTTCTTTTCAGAGAACGTGGGAAACCGTCTGTGTTTTATACCTCTCTCTCTCTCAAAAGTGCGGCGGGATCCTTTAAAAACTCTCTCTCTCACATACATACATACATACATACTAGGAAGGAATAGAAGCGTGGAGAAGAGGTTGTGAAGTTCTCTCTCCTTCTCTCTCTCTCCCTCTCACTCTCTCTCTATATATATAATATATAGCTCTCTCTCTTCCGGGCGTGGTAATGTGCCTTGCGTACTATATATGTACGTAAATGACGATTTTTCCGATAACCGCGATTTTTCGCTCCCAGCCAAGCTTTTATTTCAACTTCGTTGCAAGAAAAACGCCACAACACGCACCTTATTCGTATATTTATACACACATACATATATATAGAAAGCTTTACAACAAAGGCAAAAAAGGGTTCGAAATGGGACGAGGATTTAAACCGAAAGGTGGACGAGGCAGAGGCCGTGGCAGAGGGTACGCCGCGCAACAACAACAAGAAGAGGAGTGGAGAGCACAACAAGCGAGAAAAAGAAGAGGCGAAGAAGAATCTTCCTCCGAGGAGGAAGAAACGAGCGATGAAGACGACGACGGCAAATCATCTTCTTCATCATCATCGGGAGACGAAGAAGAAAAAATTGTAAAGGTAAAGGAATTTGATCGATTCGCAGGGATTGGAGTTCAGGAGGAAGAAGAGGAAGAGTCCTCGGACGAGGACGATTCTTCCTCTTCCTCCTCGTTTGAGGATGAATATTTGAAGCCAAAAGCGAAGCCGAAACCAAAAGAAGTAGACGATGCACCTCCGACGAAATCCGCGAAGCAAATGACGGAAGAAATGGAGAAACTGAGAATCGTGCGCGAGAGAAGGGCGGCGCAAGCCAAGGCGAGGATTGAAGCTGAAGGCTTCGATAGATATGCACCGCCAGAAGCTGGTGGACGACCTCGGGTTGAGTGAATAATAATATAAATAGAATAAGTTTAAATCCGTTTTTTCATGAAATACCACATGTAAGGTGGTACGGTACCTAGGTATATATCATTATTCATGAATTCTATTGTATAAACGTTGAGGATAATCCTAACGCTCTTCTGACTTTTAATGGAGCATTTGAAAAATTCCTATCAGGTGTGGCCGTTACTAAAGCTATTGAATACACCAAATGTAAAATGAGCGTATACGATAACGAATTCAAAATCACGAATACAAAAGCGACACACAAAATGGTCGTCATGTTCGGAACGAATGTTGCTCCTAGAGTTGCGCAAATTTGATCAATCAGCGCGTAGACTTGCTGAATCATTAAGCGAAGGATGTTTTCTCGAATCACTAAAGAAGAAATCGCGAGAGACGAAAAGACGCCAATGGTTCGAGCGAGCGCAGATATAGGCACGCTCTGCACCCATGAGAACTTTCTTTTCCAACACATTCCCAAGGCTAGGCCGGTAAAACCGTGCAAACACGCGTAATTTGAGGCGCGTAGAGGACCACTTAGTAACGTCAACAAAAGGAACGCCACCAATAAAGTCCTCCAAGCGGCAACGTCACCCCAACGCGCAGATGCTACAACAACTGGAAGAGGAAAGAGAGAACCCAAATACGTTTCCAATCTAAACGAAGCCGATAGGTGAAAACTCAAGCCTGTCATAGCTGCCAGCATGGCCGTTTCGACGACCATTCGCGTCGGTAACTTATTCGATTTTCTTTTTTTCTTTCTCTCATCTTCGTTTTCCAATTCTGCTGTTGCTGCTACTGCTGCTGCTGCTGTGATGGTGATGGTGGAAGAACGACGAAAGCACTTTAGCATCCGTCGTCTCTGTTTAGCAATCACGAAGAAGGACACGTCGTCGTCACCGCCGCCGCCAGCACCATTATAATTCATTCTTGTTGTTTTTATTGTTCTAGTGCTGCCGCTGGTGCTAACTCTATTTCCTCGATATTCTTTCGTTTTGTTTTTGGACAAAAAGGACGATGAAGTGCAACAGCAAGAACCAGACTTTGCACGACGCCGTCTCGACGACGCTGCAGCAGCAGCAGCAGACCGGAGCGGTTTCGGTGACAACACCGTCGATGTCATTGCTATCGTCTATATAGTGTCGATTCTTCTTCTCAAATGTAGCGCTGATGCCTTGTGTGTCAGTTTTTTTATGAACAACGGACGACAACCACAACTACTTTGTACCTTGTACTTTTTTTTTTATTTGAGCTGCTACTGCTGAAAACTGTCGTGAGCAAAGAAAATTTCGTCACTTTTCAGACTTAGTATATAATTAAAGATGAGGTACGTCGCGTCTGTTAGCTCCTTTAACGCGTTCATTCTCTCGAGAAGACATCGTTCACACCTCGACGACGGAATGATTGAGAGAATGCACGTTCGCGTGGCACCCGTGGCGCTCGAATTTCGTCTTTTTTCGGGGAGGCGCAAATTTAGGATTTTGCCCGCTCGAAAACGCGTTGCGTGCACGATCGTACGAACGTTCGTTTCTTACATTAAATAAGTTAACGAATGTAGAAATACCATTCGTGCGCGAAATTACAGTCATTTTACGGAACGGTTACTGCAAACGAATCCTCGCGGGAAAAGAACGAACATAAGCTGACTTGCATTTTCTCTCTTCACTCTTTTTTCATCTCACAGTAAGCTCAACTCGGATACCTTGAAAGAAGGCGTGTCCTTCATGTTGGAGAAATCTAAAGAAAAACCTAGGAAGTTTGTCGAAACTGTCGAGCTTCAAATCGGTTTAAAGAACTACGATCCGCAAAAGGATAAGCGTTTCAACGGTACCGTCGTTTTACCGGCGATGCCGAGACCGAAGCTTAAGATTTGCATGCTTGGTGATGCCAAGCACTGCGAAGAAGCTGCGGGTATCGGGATCGAAAAGATGGACGTCGAAGCGTTGAAGAAGTTGAACAAGAACAAGAAATTGATCAAGAAATTGGCTAAGAAATATGCCGTTTTTGTCGCGTCTGAATCCGTCATCAAACAAATTCCAAGACTTTTGGGTCCGGGTTTGAACAAGGCGGGTAAATTTCCGACGTTGTGCACACACAATGAGTCCTTGGAGTCCAAAGTCAACGACATCAAGTCGCAAGTCAAGTTTCAGCTCAAGAAAGTGTTGTGCTTGGCCGTTGCCGTCGGTAACGTCGAAATGACTGAGAAAGAATTGTTCATCAACACGCAAATGGCTGTGAACTTTTTAGTTTCTTTGTTGAAGAAGAACTGGCAAAACGTCAAGTCCTTGTACATCAAGACTACGATGGGCCCGCCGTTCCGTATCTACTAAATACTTAAAGGCATAATAACGCCCTTACCTTTTTTTCAAGAGGTATTTCGCGTACACCAAAGGTCGCAGGAGCACTATTTGCCCGATTTTCACCAATGAATTTCGTGCGCACCTGTTTGTACTCTATTGGGAGATCGTTTAATTACGTCGACGCTTGCTTTATCTTTAACTTTGAATGAAAAGAAATAGTATACTATTTAACGTAACAACATACGTAGGAAAAACATATTCAGATACTTTTATTGTAATAGATAGAGTACCTCTATATACGTTTTGGTTATCATCATTTGTAGAACGTGCAAACTCTGGGGCTTCGGCTTCACATTTCACACAAAAGAAATGGAAAGAAAAAATTTTCGCCCTCCTCGCGCTTTTATCCATTTTGTGTCGCATCATAAGAAAAACACGCGATAAAATAGAGTTCCTGGGAATCAACGGAATGAATCAATGCGTGCGCGTCAGTAAATATATCGGTGGTACCGCTACATCGCGACCTTCCGCGCGTCGGAACGAGACAACTACGAATTGTGCCGCTTCCTGTTCTGCTCCTTTTCAGCGCCGTCGACTTTTCCAACAACCTCAACACCGTCAAAAGGATTTATCAACTTCTTCTTCCTCTTCTACTTCTTCCTCCTCGTCTATTATTTCACAAAACGAAGAATGCATAGAAAAGAGCAAAAACAGGTATCGCACTTGGTTCCGCACAACAAGATCACCATCATCGTCACCACCACCATCAGCTGCAACAAGAACAACAACAACGCGTTTGCATGCCACAACGAGCGATGGTGAAAATATTGAGAAAACGGAGGAAGATTATGAGTTCGAGCGATTACAAAACATAGATGCGTTTGAGGAACTCGTTCGAATGGCGAAAGAAAACGGGGTTGAACCGCCACCATCGGCACCAAAGTTCAACGCCGCTGCAGCAATGTGTGGACCAGTTGCAACCATAGAAGGATCATCCGGAGAGGAGACTACGTCAAGTGGCAGAACGACTGCAACCGCAACTATCCCCGGTTTACCCCCCGGTTTGAAGAAGCCGCCATGGTTGAGACAAAGAGCGCCAAGTGGAGAACGCTTTGAGTTTTTGAAAGACACGTTAGATAATTCAGAGCATAAAATTGCTACGGTATGCGAAGAAGCCATGTGTCCAAACGTAGGCGAGTGCTGGAACGGGGAAACGGGAACGGCAACGATTATGTTATTAGGTGACACGTGCACCCGAGGATGTCGTTTCTGCGCGGTGAATACGGCGAGTACACCTCCGCCACCGGATGATATGGAGCCAGAAAATACGGCCAGGGCTATTGCTGCGTGGGGTGTTGGGTATATAGTATTAACTTCAGTTGACAGAGACGATATTCCTGATGGAGGAGCGGAGCACTTTGCGAGAACAGTGCGCACGTTGAAAAAGTTAAAATCAAGCGTTCTTGTAGAGGCGTTGACATCTGATTTTCAAGGTGATTTAGACGCTGTGAGACATTTGGCTAACTCTGGTTTAGACGTGTTTGCACATAATATCGAAACTGTGAGGCGGTTACAGCCTCGTGTTCGAGATCCGCGCGCGAATTATGAGCAGTCTTTATCAGTGCTAAAAGCGGCCAAGGAAGCAAAGGAAGGCATGGTAACAAAGACGTCAATTATGCTCGGTTTAGGCGAAACGGACGACGAGATAAAGCAAGCTATGAAAGATTGCAGAGATGTGGGAGTCGATATATTTACTTTAGGTCAATATTTACAGCCAACACCGAAGCATTTGACGGTGAAGGAGTTTGTGACGCCGGAGAAATTCGAATATTGGAAAGAATTTGGCGAGAAGGAAATTGGTTTTAGATATGTAGCCAGCGGGGCGCTCGTGCGCAGCTCGTACAAAGCGGGCGAGTTCTTTATCGAGACCATGTTGCGAAAAGACCACAATGAAGTTGCAACCTAAAAGTTTATCCTAACAACGTAAATGTAACAATATACTGTGAACAATACTGCTTTTTTATACCACTAGTAATTTATCGATGATCTCTTTCAATTCGGTTATGTGTTTGATCGTGTATGTAGGCATGGGCTGGATAGTACTCATATCGCGCGCTTTAACGTTAATAAAAACCGTCGCTAATAACCCCGCGTTGATGCCCCCTTGAATATCAGCGCCTAGAGAGTCCCCGACGTGGATAGCTTCGCTGGGTAAACATCCCGCGTATTTGCAGGCTTTAACAAAAATACTCCCGTCGGGTTTCTCTTTACGTCCTGCTAACACTTCCTCACCGCCCACGATTATGTTCTCAAACAATGTGTATGCCTTGCACGCTTCTAATTTATCTCTCTGCACTCGATGATGTCCATTTGTGATTATGCACGTCTCTAAACCTTTCGATTTGATGTACTCTGTGAGATCTTTCACGCAGTCGTACAAAGGAAAAGTTCCCATGCGGTTGTCGTCGAAACATTTTTGACACTTCAATCCAACTTCTTCTGCGTTTTCTACGTCTTGCAACTTTAGCGCATGTTCCCAGACTCTCGAGCGCCACGTGAAAACGTCGGTTTTATACTCTGGATCCCACGGTGCTTTGACGAATTTCTCTTTAAAGTCCGCGACTAATTTATCCACATCTAACTGGATTTTTCCAACCCAGGTGATTACGCTCGCTTTCACGTCTGCGTACGCTCTCACGTCGTATACCGAAGTTGGAACTAACGTGTCGTCTAAATCAAAGAATACTGCTTTGAGTTTTGGCATCATATATACATGTGCATGTGTGTGTGTGTATGTATGTATATATTAAAGGAAGAGGAAAAGAATAAAGAGAAGGAAGAGTCGAAGAATTTTTGACGCATTTTCATTCTTTCTTTCTTTCACATGCTCCCGCCAAAAACGACACAACACAAACACAAACAAGAAGGAAACAAAATATGTGCGCGAAAGAACAGAAGAGTATCGCGTGAGAGAGTAAAAAAAGTATGCGGTTCTTTCGACGAAGGCGGAGTGGGAATGCACCCTCTCATTATTATTCTCCGCACTCTTCGATGAATATATGGTACGGTGCCGATGATGCTCCCGGCGTTATAGATGTAGATATTTCATCGACGACGAGAACGAAATTGGATTACTATAACTCCTCTGAATACGAAAATGATAATATGCGTAATGGTAAAATAGAGTACGTAAATGTGCATGCTTATGATGATTTCTCGTGGAAATATCGGCTCGACGAAGTGGAACAGGACGACGACGACGACATTCTCGCTGAAGAGGATGTTGGTTCTGAAATTTTGAGTGGACGGGAAGAACAAGAAGAACAAGAAGAGAGTGTTGTTGTTGTTGTTGTTGACGAAGGAGAGAAATATGAAAATATTACGGAAGAGCAAGAAGAGAAGAAAGGAAGAGGTTATTACATCGAGTTCGATGATTTTATAAACGCAGTTGCTCTCGAAGAAGAAAAAGAAGAAGAAAAAGGAAAAGAAGGAAAAGGGGGTGGTCGCGTAAATGATGAGAATATAGAAGAGGAGGAACCGGCACGGGAAAATGAGAAAGAAGAAGCGATAGAAGAAAATGAAAATGAAAGCATCGAATTGGAAAGTCTTCAGAAGCGCGACAGGATAGGTTCGAATGACTCCACCACTACTGCAAGAGTTCAAGAAGAAATCGAAAAGCGGGAAAGCATTCGCAAGGTGGAGGATGAAAATGAAAGAAGAGGAGATAAAAAAGGGGGCGATTTCCGCCGTTTCAATGCATTTGCTGCGAGAAATATCCAGCACGATGTGAATATGTGGACTTTGCTCAGGGATGTAGTCTTGGGGGATAAATGGGTTGTACATTTTGATGGAATAACATCGATTCGGTTTCAAATTGATTTCACTGCGGAAAATTTTCGTACCTGGAAACGATGGACAGCAACACGCTGTTCGGATATTTCAAAATGGCTTCAAATGAGGAGGCTCGCCGCCGCTGCATCTCGACGAAGACACAGAGAAGAATATATTCGTTCTGTTTATAAGAGTCCAACGAAGGAAAAGAAAGAAGATGAAATTTCCAAAAAGTTTTTTTCGTTTTTGTCTTCGAGGCAGCAGAAAGATCGAGCGGTGAAGAAGGATATTAATTCACCGCAAAGCGCAATGAAAGCGAACGATAAAGCTCCGAGTGGAAGCACACCAAAGTCGTGGAAAGAGAAAGAGGAGGAGGCTTTATTTAAGATTTTGAACGCTCGGAAAAAGAAAGAGATGAACGGAAGAAGCAATTGTGCTGCCGCCGGCGACGAGACAAAAACGCCTGCAGTATCGAAAATATTCAAAGACAAAATAGCGAGGAGGGCAACTATCTTACTTCACATTTGCCCTCCTAAATAGATAGATAGAAAATAAAGTACATAGGTCACGTAGTCGTGCAGTCTAGAAATGCTGCTTGTAAATAGATTCGTCGATTGTGTATAAATATTATACTTCAGATTTGTATTGTGTATATTCAATTTTGTTTACGTTTGTACTTGGCCATCTCTCTCTCATACCGCTCCTTATCTTTCTTGGCCGAATCCTCATATGGCTTCTTCTCAGCTTCGCTCATTGCGCTCCACATCTTACCTAGCTTCTGCATTATTTCTGTGGGAGAAGATCCGCTGGCAATTGAAGCTCTTTTTTTCATGGTGAAGAATATGTACGCACTCTTTGCGTTCTTTGGTGCATTCGGGTCCTTCTTTTGTCGCTTTCCTTGCTTTTCATCGTCGTCACGTTCTGCTGGTTCATAAGACTTCATCGCCTCAGAATATCGTGCTTTATCTTTCTCGGCTTCTTTCTCGTACGGCCTCTTCTCTTTCTCGGAGAGCTCTTTCCAACGTTTCCCTAATTCAGTCATGATTTCTGTGGGCGAAAAATTTGGATTCTCCTTGATAATCTTCGCTCTTTCCTTATCACCGAAGAAGATGTAAGCAGATTTGGCACCTTTTGGAGCGTTCGGATCTCTCTTTCTTCTCTTCTGTGCAGTAGGCGCAGACTCATTCTTTTCATTTGTCGCAGGGACAACTTTACTCGGCGCCGCCGGGTTCAATAAGTCCTTATTGTCCTTATGTTTCTTATCTTTCTTCGATGGAACTTCAGCAACTGCACTCGCCTTCTTTTGCACGCCACCATTGCCACCTTTCTTCACGACATTTTTCAGGATTTGCGACAAGCCTCCAGGAGTCTTTGTCACTTTCTTCTCAACAGTGGCGGGTGTTTTTTTCTTCTGAGCAGGTGGCGTCGCCACTTTCCTTTTACCTTTACTAGAAGAACTGCTGCTACTACTACTGGAACTGGAATCGGAACTACTCGAAGAGGTGGAGGAAGAGGAGGAGGAGGAGGAGGAGGAGGAGGAGGAAGAAGAAGAAGAAGAAGAAGAAGAAGAAGAAGAAGAAGAAGAAGAAGAAGAAGAAGAAGAAGAAGAAGAAGAAGGTTT
>MDTE01092396.1_pt1 | contig 14633 bp, 10 predicted proteins | sample 811231 | NCBI WGS metagenome assembly MDTE01 (sample SAMN05326651, study PRJNA326480) | marine metagenome | isolation source: seawater | place: Indian Ocean: Red Sea | collected 2010 | reverse complement strand
TAACCTGACCATGGATGTGCGAAATGCAATCCATGGCTTGGAGGTGTGGCCGTTCCGATGAAGAGGGCCCGAAAGCTCGTGCCCTTTTCTCAAAAAAAATCGCTCGACCTAAAAATTTAGCCTCGCCGAGACGCCGATCTGTCTCGGTGGCACGATAAAGTAAGAAGCTCTCCCGAACATCCTGTCAAAATCGCTCGAGTCCTTGAACGTTACGCCTCGCTCATCAGTCAGGTTTCGAGCAAATAGGGTCGCTTGCCACGAACCCAGATCGAGCCCTAGAGTCAGATCGGTAAGCCGATAGTCTCCTTGCACCTCTTGTGGCTGAATGCCAGGGTTCTTGTCGATTTGGTTCAATGACTCGCCAGTGTAGCTGTGCTGCACTCGAACGTATCCATCCCCGCCTATGCCTATCGCTCCAGCATCAAAACTGTATTCCGCGTATAGCGAATAGGACTTGTCCGCAAACAGTGGTAACTGAGGAGTCGCATCCAGTCCTACCGGTGCAAAACCGCCCTCAAACCTTTCATCGACAACCGGCGGAGCGTCCACCTCATTTTCGTCGATGTAGGTCATATTAAAGCCAAGCTCCAGGTTATCGGTCGCCCTAGCAATGATATCAAGATCGATACCAGTGATAGTTGCGTCGTCCATATTTGCAATAATTGTTTGCCACGGCTCCCCTAGCTGATAACTTGGGTCTACCAATTCGACCTGCACATCGGTCCAATCCATCTGGTAGAAAGCGAAATTGGCTTGAATCCTGTTATCCGCGAAGACGGCCTTTATACCCACCTCCTTGTTCTCGACTGTATCCGAGTCATAGGTGACAGGGAATGTGCCGTTATCACTCCTGCCTCGATTCACTCCCCCCGTCCTGAAGCCCTCAGAGTAAACACCATAGATCATGACATCTTCAGAAAAGTTGTACTGGAGTCCAACTTTAGGAATGAACCCATCATCGTTCATATTCCTAGTGGGCTGAGGTCCCCGGATCATGTCGTTACTCGGAACCGCTTGAAAAAGACCTGCCGGCTTTTGGACAAAGTAATCGATCTGCTTCTCGACGTCATACCATCGCCCGCCCAGCAAGAGGGACAGGTTGTCTGTAATGTTCCAGTCGAGCTCTCCGAATACAGCCGTGGTTTCTCTACTAGTTTGCTGAGATGAAAACCACCAAGCATCTGATGGTGCGATATCAAACCCATAATATGTGGTCAAGTAGTAGAAACCCATGCTGTCTGCATAATTGTCGATATATGTTTTGAAATCCCATGTCTCTGACAGGTCGGAATAAAAGAATCCCAAGGTCCAATCGACCTTCTCTCCTGCGCCTGTTAGGCGAACCTCAAGGCTTTTACTGTCGTTATTTTGATCGTTGGTAAGATACCCTTTGGCGTCCTCTCCCCAGTCGTAGCCCCAACCAAAAGCATTAAAATATTCCGCATAGGTCTGGGTGTCGTGCTGGTACAACGTGTCTCGATCATAATAGGATCCAGCCACCACCAAAGTCGCGAAATCAAGTTCTCCGGTGATTACCAAGCTCGTGGCGATAAACTCGTCCGTCCGGGTTTCTGGCTTGAATTTTGCGATCGTCAAATCACCTGTCGATGGATCCACATCAGCAAAGCCGTCAGCGTCAATGTCCTGATAATGCACGCTAAAGTCAGCGGTCCAGTCATCTGACATCAACCACCTGGCCGCTATTCTGCCACCGCGCCAACTGACGTCGTTGTAATCGTCCTCCACCATGTCCGAGTTATCACTACCACCATCGACCGTTGGGCTGAGGATGTTGTCAATAAACCCGCCGTCCTCACGCGCAAACCCTGAAAGACGAATTGCAAACTTATCGCTAACTGGTACGTTAACTGTGAATTCACCGTTGAAGCTCGTATCCCCATCTGTAAAGGAAGCGACCTCCCCGGCTATCGACCCCGAGAACTCACTGGTATCGGGTTTGTTGGTGATGTAGCGGACAGTCCCAGACTGCGAATCGGCACCGAATAAGGTCGATTGAGGCCCTGCCAAAGTCTCAATCCTTTGGAGGTCAATCGGATATATATCGGGAGCGAGACCGCCGAGACTCATAGGTTGATCGTCGAGATAAACTGCTGCTGTAGCGTCTTGAAGGAAGCCTCCGCCTGTACTGATCCCTCTGAACACGATTTCATTTGACCCAATACCGTCAGCGGTTATTTGCAGAGACCCAATACTCTTAGAAAGATCTTGCAGCGTCGTGATTCCTCGCTTCTGGATTTCATCTCCAGACAATGCCTGAATCATCATGGGCACATCTTGCACTGATTCGGCGCGCTGGCGCGCTGTTACAACCACCTCCTCAAGCGAAGCGTCTTGCGCCGTTGCAATCGGCACCCCCGAAATGCCAAGTGCTGCTGCCACCGCGGTGTGGATTAGCGTTTTTGCCTGAGGCGAAGTACTTACTCTGAATTTGGGATCAAAAGACATAGCTTCCTCGTCTGCCCAGTTTGGTTTGGGCGTATTCGTTACACCCGGCTGTTACCGGATCTTCAAACGGTCTAATACCTTATCCGAATTCGTCTAGATGTGACAAGCCCAGAGAACGCTGAGCAGAACCGGTTTAACAACTCGTCGATACCGCTGCTCGGATATCATTTTTTCAATGCGCAGAAATTTTTGATTGGGTTATTAGAGAAGTGCGCCACATTTCCCTCCCTTCGGAACGCTTACAGATTGCCATCCCCTTTTTTCGATGCGACAGTGTTTGGAGAACTTTTAGGCCTCCTCGCCCCCAAACCACGGGAGACGTAACGTGCACAATGATGAGCTAACCGCGGCTTCCGCCATCAATCCTTTCGATGCGAGAGGTCCTTTCTTGCTGAGTCTTTTCATGACGCTGGTCGGCTATAGCGTTCTAGTGGCCTTGCCCGCTATTAATGGCGCTTGGGTAGATCAGCTAGGCTTTTCAGAGATAGAGGTCAATCGAGTGGCCTCCTCAGATCTTTTGGGGCTTTTCATTGGTGCAGTGCTAACCAGCGTCCTGATTCGATCATGGAGTCGGCGAACCCTAACCTATCTCGGGATTGCACTATCCATTGCCGCAAATGGGCTGTGTACTCAGTTCGTCGATTACGAGACGACCTTAATGCTGCGTTTCGTCGCGGGGCTAGGTGCAGGTTTCTACACTGCCGTTGCGGTGGCGTGTTTAGGCGCACACTCCAAGCCAAGAGAGGCGTTCAACTGGATGCTTTTGGCCTTCGCCGTCTCGCAGTTTTTGGAGTTGCAGTTGATACCGCACCTCTCGATGAACGGTATTTATCTTTTCTTCATTGGTACCTATGTCGTCACCCTCCCCTTTGTAAGACTCATTCCCTTAACGAACCCACCAGCCGTCGCTCAAAATGGCCCTGCGAAAGAGCAGCGTCCGGCGCTTTTGGCTTGGGTGGGCATTGGCGCGATCGTCATCGCATACATCAATATTGGTGCGTATTGGTCCAATATTGAGCTGGCTGCTGAAGCAGCAGGGTTAGATGGCAACTGGGCGGCCCAAGTGATTGCCTGGTGCGTCCTGCTGTCCTTTGCCGGCTGCTTTACCGCAATGGGGGTTCTAAAAAAATTCGATTATGACCGGCCGCTTTTGTTCACCTTTTTTGTCATGGTCCTGGCGGTAGGGCTACTGGCTTTCAGCTTCACCACCGCGGTATTTGTTTTCAGCGTCGCCATGTTCAACTTCCTCTGGATCTTCATAGATGTCTATCAGATGGGCGGCGTGTCGGTGGTAGATCGCTCAGGCAGCGCCGCAGCCTTCATCCCGGGCGCCCAAGGCCTGGGACAAACTGTCGGCCCTTTTGCCGCATCTATAATGCTCGAACGAGGTTGGGGCTTTGATGGCGTCTTCATCATGTGCGCACTGGCCTCAGCTACCGCACTACTGATCTACACACTGATTTACTTTACCTATCGTCACCAGCCTGCCGCCTAGTGCTGTCAGGCCGGAGACCTGCGTTATGAGCGGCTGGCTCGACTCGCATTTTTTTCGTTACCTAGGATACGCCGGGTGCACACTCCTGATTGCTTGCGGGCAATCATCTGGTCGCGATGTCACACAACAAGCGGCTGCTTTGCAGCCCGCTGAAGTCGTTGTCCACTGTGGCCGCCTGATCGATGGTTTGGCTGATGAGGCACGGTTGAATCAGTCTATCCACATCCGCGGTGATCGCATCGTCCGCATCGAGGCCCGCAGTGCCGCCCCGCCTCTCACCAGACAGACACTCATTCATGACTTGACTGAATTCACCTGCCTGCCCGGCCTAATTAACACCCACGTCCACTTTGACGGCAACCCCGAGGATTCGGTGGATTATAGTGTCTACGCTCGGCGCACCCCCGATGAAACCCTACAGCTGATTTTGGACAACGCGCGGACAACGCTGCTTACAGGCTTCACCACCGTGCGCCATGTGGGCGCCTGGTTCCCTGATGCGGTGTACAGAGCGCGTGAACTGATCGAGAGCGGTCAGGCACCCGGTCCGCGAATTCAGACAGCGGGGCCCTATTTAACGATTCCGGGGGGCGGCGGTGATCTCACTTTCCCGGAGATTCCCGCCGAGAACATTCCGGCCGAATCCCAGCAAGGGGTTGCCAGCACACCCGAGGAGTTCGCGGCCCGCGCTGAGGCCGCCATAGCCGCCGGCGCAGATTTTTTGAAAGTAATCGCGTCTGGGGCTGTGTTTTCAGTGGGCACAGTGCCTGGGGCGCCGGAAATGACGCGGGCTGATATTGAAGCCGTGGTGGCCGTAGCGAAAAAGCATGGAAAAAAAGTTACGGCCCATGTGCACAGCAATCAATCGGGTCAAGACGCGATCTTGGCTGGCGTGGATTCTTTGGAGCATGCCTCTCTCTTACAGGAGAGCACTATTGACCTCGCTGCAGCGCAGGGTGTGGCGTTTTCCATGGATGTCTACAACGGAACCTACACCGATACCATCGGGCGGGTGCAGGGCTATCCGGATGTCTTCTTGCAACGCAATATCGATACCACCGAGGCGCAACGAGTCGTATTCGAGAAAGCATATGAAAAAGGCGTCACGCTGCTTTACGGCACGGACGCGGCGGTACTGCCGCATAATATGGGTGGCTGGCAATTTGCCATCATGGTGGAGAGGGGCATGCGGCCCATGGACGCGATACGCTCAGCCACCTCAGTCGCCGCAGAACACATGGAGTTGTCCGCCGATGTTGGCGCAATCGTGCCCGGTAGAGTGGCTGATTTGATCGCGGTTCGCGGCAACCCTCTGGAGGATGCCAAAATCCTGCGCAGCATCCCGATAGTCATGCAGGCTGGGGTCATTATCAAGGCACTTGGGGGAGACTGAGGGGAAGTTGAGTTGAGTCCTGGCGTGGAGCAATCGCTTTCAATCGATGTGCCGCGGGAACGCGCGCCGAAGGAAGTCGCGCGCCACTGTTCTGGCACGCCGCTTGGTGAGCTCCCGAGGCGTAACCAGTAACCCTAGGTGCAGGCCGTCAATCAGCGCCGAGTAGCCCGTGGCCAACGCCCGGGCATCCACGCCGATGTAATCCCCCTCGCGAATAATATCTGTAAACAGAGCCTCCAGCTTCTGGGCAGCCAAACGGTCCACCGTTGACACAATCTTTTGATAAACCGGCCGGGCGCCCGCCTCCCCATAGTAGGCAAACCATACCGACATTTTTTGCCGCTGAGTGACGCCCCGACCCAACTGAAAATCCAGAAGCGCGTCGAGCCTTTCGCCCAGGTCGGGAATATCCTCCCCCTCCATAATCTCAATCTGTCCACCGTGATATTCCTCAGCGACAGAGCGCAGCGTTTCCCTGAGTAAATTGTCCTTGCTATCAAAGTGTAAGTTGGCGATTCCTGCGCTAAGTCCTGCCTCGCGGGTCACCATTTGCATAGTGACAGCCGACAAACCATGTTGGGCAATACACCGAATCGTCGCGTCAATCAGCTGCTGCCGCCGCTCGGCTTTCGGCCGGATCTGACGACGTTTGCTGCCGGTGTCCGGCGATACTTCTCTCACTGTGCCTGACGTATCAGTCATGTTTTTTCTCAGGACACTCTCACGGCTGAGTTTACGTGGCTCACGCCGAAGTCTCAACGAAGAATGAATATTCATTCATTTTAGGTAGACGCTCGACGTCGGCCATGGCACTATTTCTGCCTACATTGACTAACCGGAGAGTGCAGTGAACCAATACGACGCGATCGTTATTGGTGCCGGCCACAATGGCCTCACCAATGGGGCCTATCTCGCCAAAGCGGGGCTTAAGGTAGCCGTGCTGGAGCGCAATCTCTACATTGGCGGCGCTACGGTCAGCCGCGAGTTACATAAAGGCTGGTGGTACTCCAACTGCTCCTACGTATCGAGCCTACTCCGACCGGAAATCACACGCGATCTCGAGCTACCACGACACGGCCTACAGGTTGTCTCTTTCGGGGGTGGTGCCACCTTTATGAGGAACGGCGACTGCTTCGGGAACTATAACGACCACGATCGCCACTACCGCGAGATGGCGCGCCACTCCAGGCGCGACGCCAACGCCTACGATCGCTACGCCGCCGACACGAGCCTCCAAACGAAGCTCATTCGTCCCTATCTGATGCGCACCCCGCCAGATCCGACCTCAATGAAGCCGAGAGACCTTCGTGACCTTCTAGAATTTGCCCGCTCATTTATGGACTTGGGTGAGGAAAAGTTGCTCGACACCATCAAGTTCTGGACCGCGAGCGTAGGAGACTACCTCAACGAGTACTTCGAAACTGACGTTATCAAAGCCCATATGGCAGGCAGCGGTATTATCGGCACCGCATTGGGTGTTTATTCACCCGGCACCGCCTACGTCTTGCTGCACCACTATATGGGTGACGTAGACGGCAATGTGGGCGCCTGGGGTTTCGCGCGGGGCGGCATGGGCGCCATCGCCGACGCTCTCTCGAAGGCATTCCAATGTTACGGCGGCGAAATTATCTGCGACGCCAACGTCGACGAAATTATCGTCAAGAATGGGCGTGCCGCAGGTGTCGCGCTCAAAGACGGCACGGAGTATCGCGCGCCGATTGTGGTCTCCAACCTGGATCCGAAGCGCACCTTCCTGGATATCACCAATCCGTCTGATCTGCCCAAGGATGTGCTGAAAAAAGCACGTAACTTCAAGATTCGCGGCTCCTCAGGAAAACTCAACATCGCGCTCGATGGTCTCCCCGTGTTCAACGGACTCGACCCTCGCAATCGTCTGATGGCGGGAGACCTGCACTTCAGTGATTCGCTGGAGCGGCAAGAGCGTGCTTACGACGACTGGAAAGCCGGTACTTGGTCTAAAGATCCCTACCTCGACATGATGATCCCATCGCTGACGGATCCCACTATGGCGCCGCCCGGCAAACATATGATGTCAGTCTTCGTGCAGTACGCGCCGCCAAAAGTGGAAGGGCGCGAGTGGACGGATGAGGACAAGGACGGCTTCGAAAAATCCGTCATCGACCAGATTTCTAATTACAGCCCCAACTTCCGGGACCTCATTTTGCACTGCGAAACGCGCACGCCCCGGGAAATCGAGGCCGAGGTCGGTTTAACAGAAGGTAACATTTTCATGGGAGAGCTGACCTTCGATCAACTGCTCTTCAACCGACCCTTCCCCGGTTTTGCACAGTACAGGTCGCCGATCAAAGGCATGTACATGTGTAGCTCGGGTACGCACCCGGGAGGCGGCGTTATGGCAGCGCCGGGCGCCAACGCCGCAAGGGAAATCCTAGCTGACCTGAAGAAACCCAATACTGTACCGGGGGGCTATGCCGATGACTGATTATGACACGGTAATCATTGGAGCCGGACACAATGGACTGGTCTGCGCGGGGTACCTCGCGAAAGCAGGTAAGCGCGTATTGGTGGTCGATGGCCGCTCCGACCCGGGTGGTTGCGCGAGCACACGCGAATTCTCAGCCGGGTTTCGCGTCTCCGATTGCGCGCAGTGGCTCTCGCAATTCGATCAGAGTATCGTCAAAGAGCTGGACCTGAAGGGAAACGGTCTGCGGCTTGGGCAGCCTAAGCGCACTATTTCGTTGCAACCCGACAGTGACCACCTAATTATCGATTGCGACACCATCAGTGGTGCCGGCGTGGACTCAGCCGATCAAGCGGCCTACCGCGACTTCAAGAAAATGGTGGCTAGCTTTGCCAAGCTCATGACAACGCTATATCGCACCCGGCCACCGAAGCTTGTTGAGCAGAACTGGACGGACCGCCTGACGCTCATGAAGCTGGGCCTGGGACTCAAGCTCTTGGGCCGCGACCGACTGCGCGATCTAATGCGAATAGTCATGATCAACATCTATGACGTCATGAACGAGCACTTCTCGCATTCAGCGCTGAAAAGCACCATCGCCCTGGACGCAGTCACCGGGACCAACATGGGTCCACGTTCCCCTAACACGGTCTATAGCTATCTTCACCGAGCGACCGGCGAACATTTGGCGCAATCGGGCACCACCCAGGTCATGGGCGGCATGGGCGCGCTGGGACAATCGCTGGCGGGCGCGGCCGAAAAATTTGGCGCAACACTCAAACTGGGAGGCCGCGTCTCTGCGATTACCAAAACCGATGACCGCGTGACGGGGATTACACTCGACTCTGGAGAGACAATATCAGCGAAAATTGTGATCTCCAGCGCAGATCCCACCACCACCTTCCGCGACTTACTCGGATACGACCAGATGGAGACCGGAATGGCCAAACGTGTCGAGCACTACCGGTCTCGCAGTGGCACCGCCAAGCTTCATCTCGCCCTCAGCGCCCTACCCGCTTTCAAGGGGCTGGAGGAAACACAACTCTCGCAGCGACTGGTTATCACGCCGTCGATGGATGGCATGGAGCAGGCCCTGAATCCGATGAAGTATCGTGAGCTCAGCACGCTGCATACCTTTGATATCAGCATCCCCACTATTGAAGACCCGGCGCTGGCGCCCGCCGGACAGCATGTTCTGTCCGCCATCGTGCACTACGTACCGTATGCGCCTGACATAGGCTGGGAGACCGGCAAGCCGCAGCTACTAAGCCAATTGATCAGCGAGCTCGAGACCTATGCCCCGGGTATTGGCGAGTTGGTTATGGCCAGTGAACTGGTTGTGCCATCTGATCTCGAGGCCTCTCACGGCATGACGGGGGGCAACTGGAATCACGGCGAGCTATCAATTGACCAGGCACTGATGATGCGACCCTTCCCTGGCTCTACACAGTACGCGACAGGGGTTGAGGGGCTTTATCTCTGCGGCGCAGGGGCTCACCCCGGGGGCGGATTACAAGGCCTTCCGGGTCGCAACGCCGCCAAGGAAATTCTCAAGCGAGGAGCACTGTGATGAGCGAAGTCAGCCGAGACACCATGCTACTCACCACTCCCTTCCACTCCCGCGTCGAGGCAATGTGCGACCTCAATGACTGGGGGAACTGGATGGGCTACACCACACCCAATGCGTATTTTGATGTGGAACTGGAGTATTTCGCGATTCGCAGCACCACCGGCGTGTTCGACCTGTGCCCGATGAATAAATATCGCGTGACCGGACCAGATGCGCAGCGTTATCTCGATCGATTGATCACTCGGGATGCCAGCAAAATTGGTGTGAACCGGGTCGGCTATGCGATTTGGTGTGACGATAACGGTCAGGTAATGGATGACGGCACGATTTTTCGACTCGACGAGCAGGACTTCCGCATCTGCTCCTACCAACGCGCTGATGACTGGCTAGCCTGGAACACGTTGGGTTTTGACGTGACCATCGAAAATGAATCTGAGGCAGTTGCAGGCCTTGCGGTTCAGGGCCCTACATCGTGTACCGTGCTGACCCTGTTGGGTTGCACTGACTTGAATCAACTCAAACCCTTCGGCATCGCGCACTACACCTTCGAAGGGCATCCGATGATGGTCAGCAGAACCGGCTTTACCGGCGATCTGGGATATGAAGTTTGGGTACCGCCAGAATCTGCTGAAGCATTATGGGATCAATTGTTCGAGCTCGGACGGGATTATCTGATCAAGCCCATCGGCTCCCACGCGTTGGAACTCGCCCGCATCGAGGCCGGATTTTTGCAGGCCAACGTTGACTTCATGCCAGCGGAAGAAGTGGTCCGCGTCGGACGAACAAGAAGCCCCTTCGAGCTGGGCCTTGGCTGGCTGGTCGACTTCAAGAAACCCCTATTCAATGGGCGCTCGGCATTGCTTAAAGAGCAAGAAAAGGGTTCTCGCTACCGGTTTGCCATGCTGGATATTGAGGGCAACAAGCCCGCTGAGCACTCCTTCATTCTTAAAGGCGACAAGCAGGTTGGGACCGTCACCTCCGCAGCCTGGTGCCCGACTGCCAAAGCGAATATCGCTTATGCACAGATCGAGATGCCCCACGGCGCCGTAGGAGATGAGTTAGTAGCGGAGATCTACTATCAGCGCGAGCTACACTGGACTCGCCTACTAGCCCCGTGCAAGGTAATCGAAGCGCCGATTTTTAAGTCCCCCAAGCGCTGGCAGACCCCCGCACCGCCACATTGATTCGCTGTTTTTACGAGATACACCATGCACACCATTGCCACCTCGGTCGACGATTCCTTCCAACGCATGCGTGACAAGTTGGAGGCGGAAAAGGTCCACCCGCACCACGCTATGGATCCGTATTTCTATCGCTCTCACCTCGTGCATGAGCAGGAGCTCGAGCATCTCATTTTCAAAAGCTGGATCTATGCCTTACACGCCAGCGAGATTCCTGCTGCGGGTGACTACCAGCTCGTCGAGATTGGCGAGGACTCGATCATTGTGGCGCGTACCGAAACGGGCGATATCAAAGCCATGCACAATATTTGCCGACACCGCGGCGCCCGCGTCTGCGAAGAGACGAGCGGCAATCGCAGAACATACGTTTGTCCCTACCACGGCTGGGTTTACAACATCGACGGCTCACTCAAAGCCGCGCGCGAAACGCATGTCATGCCTGACTTTGATGCAGCGGCGCATGGCTTGAAGCCCGTCCAGTGCGTGACGTATATGGGATTGGTTTTTATCAACTGTGATCCCGAAGCAGGCGATCTGATTGCCTCACTGGAGAATATTCGAGAACCCCTTGGTGCCTACGACCTAGCGAATGCCAAAGTCGCGCATCAAGAGACTTTCCGGGTCGGGGCTAACTGGAAGCTCGCTCTGGAGAACTACCTCGAGTGCTACCACTGCGCGACCTCACACCGCGCCTACGCGAAGATGCACACACTGAAAGACCTCGAAGAAAAATCTGCACCAGTCGTTGCAAAGATGCTCGAGAATGCCGACGCAATCACCGGCATTCCGGGCATTTCAAAGGAACATACCGAAATCTATCTGGATGCACCCAGCTTTGGTACCTGCGCTCACACCACGCGATATGGCCTCTTTGAAGGGTTTCTCACCGGAAGCCAGGACGGTCAACCCGTTGCGCCCCTCATGGGAAACATCAAAGGGTACGACGGCGGTGCCGGTGATTTTCAGATGGGTCCTCTGACCTTTATGCTGAATTACCCCGACCACTGTGTTCTATACCGGTTCATTCCTCGCTCACTTACCGAAACTGATATGAAACTGGTTTGGTTCGTGCGCGATGACGCGCAGGAAGGGATCGATTACGACGTCGATAAGGTGACATGGCTATGGCGGCATACGACACTGGAAGACGAATACATCATCACGCGCAACGCGGCAGGAGTGAATTCTCGGTTCTTCGAGCCCGGGCCCTACCACCCGGAGTTTGAATTTACGCTTCAGCAGTTCGTCCGTTGGTACCTTCACTCGCTCGAGGCCAGTCTCCACTGACAGATCTATCGCCGCTCCTGTAGTACATTGAGCACTAAAGGGGCTGGTGTTCTCGACGACTTGCGATCATCGCTTCCCAGAGCAATCTCATGACTCGCGTAGGGGGCCCTGTATCAAAGCGCAGAGGGGCGAGTGTTGCCGAAATCAGACCTGAGCGAGACCTCGACGGGCGCGGTGCACCGTACACGCGTCCCGCTCTTCAGCGCCTTCTTCATGATTTATATTTTTGTCTCCGGTGGCTCATTTGGCATCGAGGAGATGGTGGCCGCTTCCGGCCCCGGTCTGACCTTACTGCTGTTGCTGGCGCTTCCCGTTATTTGGGCATTGCCCATGGCGCTTGTCGCGAGCGAATTAGGATCAGCAATACCCGACAGCGGCGGGTTTTATGTTTGGACTCAGCGAGGATTGGGTCGATTCTGGGGTTTTCAGGCGGGATGGTGGTGGTCACTCGCCCTACTTGTCGACACCTCGCTGTACATCGTACTCAGCGCCACCTACCTGCAAAATCAAATCGGCTTCAGCGATGAACTGTATTACGCGATCTGCTGGTCCGTCATCGCGGTGTGTACCGTGGTCAACATTTTGGGCATCAAGGTCGTGGCTATCGGATCGAGTCTATTTGCGATTCTGATTATTTCGCCGATTCTCGTATTGGCCGTGGTGGGGTTAGCCAATTGGCAGTTCAACCCGTTCACACCCATGACCCCCCCTAACACCGACCTGCTCGGAACAGACGGCGCACTCGTCGTCGGGCTCAGTATTGGTATGTGGTTTTACTCCGGCTATGAATCCATGTCGACGCTGGCGGGAGAGATCGAGGAGCCCCAACGCATCATTCCTAAAGCACTCATGCTGGCCCTACCCTTCGTGGCACTTATGTACGTGCTACCGACACTCGCCAGTCTGGCCGCCTTTGGGCACTGGGAGCTGTTTTCGGTCGATGGCAAGGAGGGTACCGTGTCGTTCGTGGATATCGGCCGTGCACTGGGCGGCACTGCGCTGGGTCATGCTCTGCTGGCGTCCGTGATTCTCGGTAATCTCGCTCTATATCTGGATTACATGGCGGCAGGTGCGCGACCGCTGCAAAAATTGGCGGCAGACGGTCTCCTGCCCAAGCCCCTCGCTATCATCAACAAGCGCCTTGGCACACCAGTGGTAGCGCTACTAGTTATTGCGGGCGTAAATGGGATACTGGTAATTGGCCCCTTTCAGAGCCTCGTCATTATTGATGTGCTGCTGATGGTGGCCTCCTATGCTCTGATCTTTGTTGCGGCGGTCCGCTTACGGGCAAGGGAGCCCGACATGGTGCGGCCCTTCAGAATACCGGGCGGTACTTATACGCTCGCCATCCTGATCATCCCACCGCTCTGCCTGATCGCCTTCTTGATGAGCATCACCATAACGGATCAGAGTACCGTCTTCTGGGGGCTAAATCGTTTCAATCTGCTGGGTTTAGAGGTCGGGTGGTATGGGATCGCAGGCCTAATAGCACTCTTGTCCGGTCCGCTACTGTATCCGATGTTAGCGCGAAGCCCTCGTTCGGCAGGATAAATTACGACAAATTTTTCGAAGTTAAGATAAACCTACAGTGGCGAGCTCGATGTAGCTCAGGTCTCGTACCAGAGCCCGTCAGGATCCTCTGGCCACACGCCTAAGTAAGGGCCATGAGCCTGATAGCCCAGCATCCGACGCATCTCATCTGACTGAGCCGCCACCTCCTCCTTAGTCAGAGTCAGGTATTGGTTTTCTTCCTGACGCAGCCAACCCAGACAGTAGGTATTGACCACAGCTTTTCTCGGCGCGTCACTCCGATTCGCGCCACCACCATGAATCGTGGAGCCCAAATAGATCACCACCGACCCTTTAGGCATGATGGCTTGCACCACATGCTCCTCGCAGGCCTCCTCCGGCGTAGTCACACCCATCTCCCGTGGGACGACACGCGTGGCACCGTTCTCCATTGTGAAGTCATCTAGGGCCCACAATGCCGAAATCTGTGCTTCAAAAGACAGCAAATGACTTGGGTAACAGGAGTCATCTGCATGAAGCACCTGTGCCTGCTCGCCAGGAAGTATCTCGATCGCGGTTGTGCTGCCCACCTGGTAAACCTCGCAGTGAGGCTTGAGAATGGCGTCTGCGATTGCCAATACGATGGGGTGCAGTAGGAGCGTGGGAAAGTGCGAGGAGTACTTGGTCACACCACCAACCCGCAAGGTGTAATGACCATTGAAGGTGTTTTGGTAAAGGTGTCCCTCACGGTCAAACTCCGGGCGCAAGTCGGCGCACAATGCCTCAGAGACTGCCTCTGGTAACACAGCATCGATGACCACTGCCCCGCTTTGCTCAAGCGCAGCTACCATGTCCTGAATGCTATCTGTCGCTGCAAACGTCTGCAGTGCCATGCCGGCACCTCTGCTTGGTATGCCCCACACCGGGTCGAGTATAACGCGCTGGAATCTTGATGGTGCGGTGGGCAAAGTGCGTTACCAACTACCGAGGTTCGGGTCGGCAGATGCTGCACCGCGCGCTACCCGAAACTTGGCATGCAGTGGTATGGTTAATGCATCCTGTCTCGGATGCAACACACCATGCAAAGCGCACGCTCAACCTCCATCGGACCCGCAGCACCCCCCAATCACACTCAACAGCGGACAGAACTCGCCGCCGCTTTTCGCTGGGCCGCACGGCTCAACCTTCACGAGGGCGTGGCAAATCACTTCTCTGTTGCCGTCAACGAGGACGGCACGCAGTTTCTGATGAACCCCAATCAATCGCATTTCTCGCGCATCAAGGCCTCT
>MDTE01036756.1_pt1 | contig 14634 bp, 17 predicted proteins | sample 811231 | NCBI WGS metagenome assembly MDTE01 (sample SAMN05326651, study PRJNA326480) | marine metagenome | isolation source: seawater | place: Indian Ocean: Red Sea | collected 2010 | reverse complement strand
TTACATAACGAGTCATAGCTCTTCTGCTGGCCTCTATTTGGCGTGATGTACCCCAGCCACAATCCTGAGCTTGCAATGCAAATTCACCAAAGGCAATTTTGTTGCCACGGGTTGCGACTCCGCGCATACGCCCTCTGTGTTGCTTGCGAAATTTGGTTCGTTTTGGACTAAGCATGATTTAAACCTCCTTACTAACTCTCGTTTGAGCGATCTTCGAATTGTTGGGGCCTTCTATTACCCCTCCTTCGAGGACTTGCACCTACTGGTAGAGCTTGATCTTCTTTGGCAAGGACTTCACCTTTGAAGACCCAAACTTTGATTCCAAGCACTCCATAGGTTGTTGAAGCAACTTTGGTTGCATAATCGATCTCAGCTCGAAGGGTGTGCAGAGGAACGCGCCCTTCTCTTGTCCATTCTGTTCGAGCAATCTCTGCACCATTAAGTCTTCCACCTACTTGAATCTTTAGACCGAGCACCCCTGCTCTCTGAGCACGTTGAACAGCCATGCGGATGGTTCTACGAAAAGCTACTCTCTTTTCAAGCTGTTGGGCTATGTACTCAGCTAAAAGGAAAGCATCTGCGTCTGCTCGTTCGACCTCGACAACATTAATTCGTACTTGCCTACTTCGATCACCAATGGTTTTTTGAATTCCAGACCGAAGATCTTCTATGCCGCTGCCCTGGCGTCCAACGATGACTCCAGGCCTAGCAGTTTTGAGCTCAACTTCGAGTTGATCTGCTTTTCGGGCAATCAAAACATCACTGATGCCTGCAGTCCCATATTTTTTGGTTATAAAACGACGAATCCTGTCATCCTCTTGAAGAAGAGTTGGATAAGTCTTGGTTGGCGCATACCAGCGGGAACGGTGTTCCTGGGTAATCCCCAGGCGTAAGCCGGTTGGATGGATTTTGTGTCCCATCAGTTCGGGGTAGTCAGGGGTCAGGATTCAGGGAGTGTTGCCACAGCAATGCTGATGTGGCATGTTTGCTTTTTGATCGCAAAGGCGCGACCTTGAGCTCGTGGTCTATACCGTTTCATGGATGGACCCATATCTGCGATTGCACTTGTAATCACAAGAGACGCAGGATCAAGACCAAGATTATGCTCCGCATTGGCCACAGCAGAACGAAGCACCTTGGTGATTGGACCTGTGGATCGATACGGCATGAATTCGAGCATGATTAGGGCGTCGCGATATGTCCGACCACGGATTTGATCAAGGACACGACGCACTTTTGAGACCGATCCACGAATATATTTTCCGTGGGCTTTTGCTTCAGAGGGTGCTTGTGTTGATGAAGTCATAGCTGCCTTTAGCGACCTCCTTTTTTATCTTTGATATGGCCTTTGAAAGTCCGCGTTGGCGCAAACTCGCCAAGTTTGTGACCAACCATTTGCTCTGTGATAAATACCGGTATGTGAGCCTTGCCGTTATGAACAGCAATGGTATGTCCGATCATCATTGGCAAGATGGTTGAAGACCTGGACCAAGTTTTGATAACGGATTTGTCATCATCATTATTTTGCTTCTCAACCTTGCGAAGAAGGCTGTCAGCAATAAAAGGTCCTTTTTTTAATGAACGTCCCATAGCGGATTAAGCAAAAAACAAAACGGTGTAGAACATTTAGGAATCTCTTCCTCCCCGACTCCGTTTTGAGATACGGCGACGTTTACGGAGAACATACCGGTTGCTGGGTTTGTTCCGCTTTCGGGTCTTTAGCCCAAGAGCGGGTTTGCCCCAAGGTGTTACAGGCCCTGCTCGCCCGATTGGTGCTCGACCCTCACCACCACCATGAGGATGGTCGCAAGGGTTCATAACACTGCCTCGAACTTGTGGACGTCGTCCGAGCCATCTCCTTCGCCCCGCCTTGCCAAGACTGGTGTTTCGGATTTCAGAGTTGCCTATCTCTCCAAGAGTTGCATAGCATTCACGACGAATTAAGCGAACTTCCGTTGATGGCAATTTAAGAGCTACATAATCGCCTTCTTTGGCCATTACCTGAGCACTTGCTCCAGCAGTGCGAACCATTTGGCCGCCTCGGCCAGCATATAGTTCAACACAGTGAACGCTCGAGCCTAAAGGGACAAAAGAAAGAGGCATTGCATTACCAGTCTCAATAGGCACATTTGGCCCTGAAATCACCTCTTGGCCAATCTTTATTCCTGCTGGGGCAAGGATATAACGCTTCTCGCCATCTGAATAAAAAAGCAAAGCTAGGCGAGCATTTCTATGGGGGTCGTAATGAATAGCTGCTACCTTTGCTGGAATGCCATGCTTATTACGCCGGAAGTCCACAACTCTATATAGACGTTTGTGCCCACCTCCTCTATGGCGGCATGTTATTACGCCGCGATTGTTGCGGCCTTTGCGACGATGCTTAGCAACTACTAGGGAACGTTCAGGTTTCCTGGCAGTTACCTCGCTGAAATCTGTTACGACCCTTGTGCGGGTTCCAGGGGTGTAAGGACGGTAAGAACGAATTGCCATGTTTTATAGCCTCTTAAGACTCTGGGAATAATTGAATTGAGTTGCCTTCTGCCAAGCGGACCACAGCTTTCTTGACCTGGGCACGTTTACCAGAAAAGCGGCCTACTCGACGAGATTTTCGTGGAGGATTCATGGTACTTACTCCGATCACTTTGACATCGAACATTTTTTCTACAGCTGCCTTGATGTCAGGCTTTGCTGCACGATGATCTACTTCAAAGGTGTACTGATTGAATTCAAGTGCCCTGGTGGCTTTTTCCGTAATTAGAGGGCGGCGGATTACATCTGCGAGCCTTGTGTCGAAACGTTCAGTCATTTCCGTAGACCTCCTGGATCGTTGCTAGTGCGTCTTCGCCTATTACAAGAGAATTGGCATTCAGTAGGTCGAAAACGTTGAGTTGATTTGCTGCGATTAGTTTGACCTTCTGAAGATTTCGGACTGATCGGCAAATTATCTCGGAAGGGGACGAAAGAATAATGAGCACCTTTGAATCAGGTGTTAAACCGAGTCGCTGAAGAGCATCTCCAATCTCTTTGGTTTTTGGAGTTTTAAGGCTCTTCCCAAAGTCCTTTACAACGATGAGATCTTGGATGCGAGCCATTAAGGCTGTACGCAGTGCCAGGCGACGTTCCTTACGATTCATCGAAAGGTTATAAGTGCGTGGTTTGGGCCCGAAAATAATTCCTCCCCCAGGACGCAAGGGTGTGCGAATTGAACCCTGTCTGGCTCTTCCTGTTCCCTTTTGTTTATATGGCTTGCGACCACCACCACGAACTTCAGAGCGAGTGAGAGTGCTTGCAGTCCCTTGCCTGCTATGTGCTTGTTGTCGTAAAACAGCACGATGCATTAGATCCAATGCTGAGGACTCTTTTGCAACCTTTAAATCAATGGTTGCTTCACCAGATTCCTTTCCTTGCCAATCACGGACAATACAACTTGCCATCATTTACCTCCTTGCGTGGGCATAGAGCCCACACGTTTAGCTGGGCGGATGTTGAGCAGAGAACCTGGTTTCCCAGGAACAGAACCTTTTACAACTAGAAGATTACGCTCACTATCTATCTTGATGATGGTGAGGCCTCGGGTAGTGATTTTCTTCCCTCCGTAACGGCCAGCCATTCGTTTACCTGGATAGATGCGACCGGGAGTCGTTCCAGCGCCAGTTGAACCTGGCTCACGATGATTCTTAGAACCATGGCTCATTGGTCCTCTACTAAAGCCATGGCGCTTCTGATAACCCGAAAAACCTCGACCCATTGAGTCACCACTGACATCTACCTTTTGACCAGCCTCGAAATTTCCTACGGTAATTGGAGCCCCGATTTCAAAGCCGTCCAACCCTTCTACGCGATATTCACGTAAATAGCGCAGAAGCTCATCGCCAGATTTGGAAAGATGACCCTTTGAGGGCTTATTAATCAGCTTTTCTCTAGAAGAGCCAAAGCCAATCTGCACTGCTGAATAACCATCAGTGTCAGGACTTTTTAATTGTGTGATCCGGCAAGGTCCTGCTTCGATCAAAGTGACCGGAACAGCTCTGCCTTGATCATCGAAAAATTGGGACATGCCCAATTTTTTTCCGAGGATGCCAATAGACATGAGATGAAAGGGCGCCAGCGTTAATAAAGCTCTTTTAGAGACTTAAATTGTTTAGCTGAATAGAAGACGCTTTAGAAAACAAGCATTGACCCGTAAATAACGGATCTAAATTGTTTTTGCTAGCGAGTAAATCAGCTGGCTGAGACTTCTCCGACTGAAGTGGTCGGTTAGTTTCCCGGCAAATAGGGCTCAAGCACCCATCTGCTCTGGCCTACGGATTCAGCGCAAACGCCGAACCTGTCAAGCTTTCTGGAGGCCCGGCTAGCGGACGGGCATAGAAAACTGAACGATATAAAACCCTACACCACTGTGGAACCACATATAATTAATTTCTAAATCTCAAACTTCTAATAACTCATATCAAGATATGCCGCTTTTGCTATCAGGGAAGGGTTTTCGCCGTGAACTTGAAGCGGCAGGTTGTTTGGCTTTATATGCTCCACTTGAAGGTGGCGCGGAAACTCGTTTGCTGCGTCGTTTAAGAGCTTCTGGTTATCGAACCCAAATCCTCTCTGCAAGAGGACTTGGTGATCCAGAGGTATTTCTTATGCAATTGCATGGAATTCGTCCGCCTCACCTTGGACATCAGAGTGTTGGTCGGAATGGCGCTGTGGGCGAAGTTCAGCAAGTAGTTCCCCAGTTAAGCGAATTACTAAATGAAAAAGCATCTTTAGTGCTTTGGTTGATTGAAGGTCAGGTTTTATCTAATTCAGAGTTATTAGCAATTTCTGATCTATGTAATCGTGAACCACGCTTAAAAGTCGTAGTAGAGATTGGTGGTTCACGAAGTCTTAAATGGCAACCCATCCAAGCTTTATTAAACAATTAATTCCCCTAGCTTGTTTTGGACCAACAAGTTTGTCTTTGTTCTGAAGAAGCTCTTGCTAAAGGGGCATGGGTCAAGTTGATTTGCGGAGCCAGTAATCATGATTTACCTGCGATATCAGATTTATGTGCTTTATATGCATCAGCAGGTGTGCATTGCATTGATGTAGCTGCTGATCCAGCAGTTGTTTATGCGGCGCGGAAAGGTCTTGATTGGTTTCAATCTATAGGGGGTAAGCGTCCTTGGTTAATGATTAGTTTGAGTGATGGAGAAGATGAACATTTTCGAAAAGCTTGGTTTGATCCAAAGCGATGTCCTTTGGATTGCTCACGCCCCTGTCAAACAATATGCCCTGCACAAGCAATTGCAGATAAAGGAGGCATTAATGCGAGCAGATGTTATGGATGTGGACGATGCTTACCTAGATGCCCTTTAGGCTTAATAGAGGAGCAAAATCAACATCTTGCATTTAAAGACTTTGCACCATTAATTGCAGAACTATGTCCAGATGCGATTGAAATTCATACGGCTCCAGGCCGTAGTAGAGAATTTCAAAATGCTCTAGGCAAAATTTTGTCAGCAGATGTTCCTTTTAAAAGAGTGGCTGTTAGTTGTGGTCTTCAAGGACATGGGATCAGCATTGCAGAACTCGTTCAAGAGCTATGGGACCGTCATTCCTGTTTGCGTGAGTATGGTCAAAAGCCTTTATGGCAGCTTGATGGTCAACGTATGAGTGGGGATTTAGGCAGTGGAACGGGCAGAGTTGCCGTAGCTCTTTGGCAAAAAGTGCGAGAATTTGCTCCTCCTGGACCTCTTAATTTGGCAGGTGGTACGAATGGGCAGACTATTAACTACATAGCTGATCTCAATGGACCTTCAGGAATAGCTTTTGGTGGCATGGCTAGAAAATTGATCCAACCTTGGCTATTGCAAGCAGAGGCTAATCAAACCAGCTTGAGAGAATGGCCAGAGGGATGGGAAGCAGCACTTAAAGAAGCAAAGAAGCTCATAAGCCCTTGGTTAATGCGAAGTGCTCAACATCAGGCTGTTTTGAAACCTATGAAATGGTCAGCTCGCGAGATTTAAAGGAATTTATTTATGAAGCCTAAACAAATAACAGATGATTTAGATAAGTTATTGGAGATTTTGCCTCCCTTAGTTCAAGGCGATCTTTCTTCTCCTGCCAGTCGAGAAAACTTGTTAGAGGTAGTTCTTGACCTTGGGAGAGTGCCTGAAGCTCGTTACCCAGATCGTGCAGTTACTCTTGGAACAAAATCTTTATCGAGTCAGGAACTACAAACTATTGTTGAACGGGTGGGAGATTTTGGTTCTGATAATCGTGCAGGTATTGAAAGGACGCTGCACAGAATTAGTGCAATTCGAAATCGTCAACAACATATTGTGGGATTGACATGTCGCGTTGGTAGGGCTGTATTTGGAACAGTTGCCATGGTTAGAGACCTTATTGAAAGTGGCCAATCACTTTTATTAATGGGTTGTCCAGGTGTTGGCAAAACAACAGTTTTACGAGAAATAGCAAGAGTTATGGCTGATGACTTTCATCGTAGAGTCGTAGTAATAGATACGAGTAATGAAATTGCTGGTGATGGTGATGTCCCTCACCCCGCCATTGGACGAGCTAGAAGGATGCAAGTAGCTCGACCGGAAAATCAACATCAGGTAATGATTGAGGCAGTAGAAAATCACATGCCAGAAGTGATTGTCATTGATGAAATCGGAACAGAATTAGAAACACATGCTGCGCGAACTATTGCAGAAAGAGGTGTTCAACTAATTGCGACTGCCCATGGAAATGCCTTGGCAAATTTAATTAAAAATCCGACTCTTAGTGATTTAGTTGGTGGCATCCAATCTGTCACGCTTGGAGATGAAGAGGCTAGACGAAGACGTACTCAAAAAACAGTTTTAGAACGGGCTGCGGAGCCGACTTTCCCTATTGCAGTTGAAATAAATAGTCGAAGTTGTTGGGCTATACATAAAGATGTCGCAAACACTGTGGATCTTCTTTTACGTGGACAATCACCCCGGGTCGAGGAACGAACTTTGGGAAATGATGGAGAAGTCTGCTTGTTAAAGAACTCCAGAATTGCTACTTCATTGCATCGAGAAATCCCTAAGGAACTGTTGAAACCACAGACTATTAATACATTTTCAAGCAAAAAAAATACTTCTTCTCAGGACAAAGGTTATTTGATTGATGTAGGTAGCAAGGAGTTGTTGGATAAGAATGACAATTTTAAATATTTAAAGATTCTTTGTTGTGGAATTTCTAGTCAAGTTGTGGAAGAAGTTATTCGACATCATAATTGGCCTGTTACTCGTATAGAGAAGTTAGATGATGCTGATGTCGTGATTACTATTCGCAATGGTTTAACTCAAAAGCCTAACCTTAGAAGGAATGCTCAGAAATTAAAAATACCAATACTTGTTATTAAATCAGATAATCTTCATCAGTTAGAACGTGCGATAAAACGTCTTCTGACGAGGTATAAGGGCATCTCTAAATATTCATCCTCTAGAAACATCTGTAGTGATAGAGACGATGAAGTTGCTGCTTTAGAAGAATGCCGCCTGGCTTTGGAAAAAGTTGTTGTTCCTCTTGGAAGACCCATGGAACTTTTGCCACGGAATATGAAGGTGTTGCAAATGCAAGCTGATTTGGTCCGCCGATATAGTCTTCGTTGCGATATTTTTGGAGATCTAGATCAACAGCGGCTAAGGGTTTACCCTCCATAAAAATTGAACTCCTCATAATTAATTGACTGAGTTCAACCCGTCGTATGTAATTATTTGCATACTGCTTACGTAAGCTTTGCTTATGTAAGGATCTTGATTCAATGGGCCGTCGCCAAGCGGTAAGGCAGCGGGTTTTGGTCTCGCCATTCCTAGGTTCGAATCCTAGCGGCCCAGTTTTTCTCCTTTTGATTAATTTCTAGCCCACTTTTAGTTTTCGATTTTGATGGGGTCATTGTTGATGGCATCTCCGAATACTGGTGGAGTTCTAGAAGTGCTTGTTTCGAGCTTTTAGATTCCCAAGTAAGTACCGCCTCATTACCTGAAGTTGCACCACAAGCTTTTCGTCAACTTCGACCTTGGGTCCATCACGGTTGGGAAATGGTACTTTTGTCAGCAGAATTAATGCGACCTGATAGCCCTTTGGTTCTATTGGGGGCTAAGGCGTTTTCTGAGAATTATCAATTGCATTGCGAAGAGGCTTTGGAAGCTTGGAATTGGGATTCTTGTCAATTACAGCAGGCTTTAGAGAATGTTCGCAGAAAAGCAATTTCAATTAGCCCAGAAAGTTGGCTATTGCGTCATAGGGCTTTCCCGGGAGTCGTTCAGCGCCTTAATCAATTAAGTGCGGAAGGATATCAATTCGCAATATTGACTACGAAAAGCGCAGACTTTACGGCTGAACTATTGAGTTATTTGCAATTGAAGCCCAATCTCCTTTATGGCCATGAATCAGGGAGTAAGTCAAAGGTTCTCCTTGAGCTATCAACTAATTATTTGATTAGAGGGTTCGTAGAAGATCGTCGTGCCACGCTAGAAACTGTTTTGAACACTCCTGGTTTGCATTCCTTGCCTTGTTATTTGGCGAGTTGGGGATACCTCAAGCACTCAGACAAGAAGGATCTTCCTTCCAAAATTCATTTATTGGAGAAAAGAACTTTTATGACCCCCTTGGCGAGTTGGCCTTGATTCGTTAGCGTACGTCTGTACTACAAGAGTGGCTGTGGTTGTAGAAGCTTTTATTGCTTCGTTTTCATTTCGATTTCATTAGCACCGCTTCTTGTGCTGTTCAATTCGACGGTCAACGTACATGCCTCAGTTTTTAACTAATCATCATCACAATGGCAGCTGAAGTTCAATCAACTCATTCTCAAAATAAAGACCCTAAAAAGCTTGATACAAGATCGGGGGAACGGGATAAGGCTTTGAATCTCGTTCTTGGTCAAATAGAACGAAACTTTGGCAAGGGATCGATTATGCGTCTTGGCGATGCTTCCAGAATGCGGGTTGAGACAATATCCACGGGAGCTCTCACGTTAGACCTGGCTTTGGGTGGTGGGTACCCAAAAGGCAGAGTGGTGGAAGTCTATGGGCCAGAGAGTTCAGGTAAAACAACTCTTACTTTGCATGCTATTGCCGAAGTTCAGCGTAGTGGAGGAGTAGCAGCTTTTGTCGATGCTGAACACGCGTTAGACCCTGTATATGCAGCATCTTTAGGCGTCGATGTTGAAAACCTTCTGGTTTCTCAACCAGACACAGGAGAAATGGCATTAGAAATTGTTGATCAGTTAGTACGATCTGCAGCTGTTGACCTTGTTGTTATTGATTCAGTAGCCGCTCTAACTCCTAGAGCGGAAATTGAAGGTGAAATGGGAGATTTAGCTGTAGGAAGCCAAGCTCGATTGATGAGTCAGGCCATGCGTAAAATCACTGGCAATATTGGGAAGTCTGGTTGTACTGTCATTTTCCTCAATCAGTTACGCCTCAAGATTGGGGTTATGTACGGGAATCCTGAAACCACTACTGGTGGTAATGCATTGAAGTTTTACGCTTCTGTCAGACTCGATATACGTCGTATTCAGACTCTTAAGAGAGGAACAGAAGAATATGGCATTCGTGCCAAAGTCAAAGTAGCTAAAAACAAGGTTGCTCCTCCTTTTCGTATTGCTGAATTTGATATTCTTTTCGGTAAAGGCATCAGTACCTTGGGATGCTTATTAGATTTGGCGGAGGAAACTTCTGTCGTTAGTCGTAAGGGTGCTTGGTATAGCTACGAAGGAGACAACATTGGCCAAGGTCGTGATAACAGCATTCTCTGGCTTGAACAAAACCCTGAAGCAAAAGAGAAAATTGAAATGTTGGTACGTCAAAAGTTAACTGAAGGATCGGAAGTAAGTTCTAATTCCATGCGTCCATTGGCTGCAGCTGCAGCACGTACTTCAGCTGAAAGGCAGAACACTAAATCAATGTCAGAAGCTGCTTAACCCCCTTTATATCAGCTCAAGTATGGCTTCATTATTAAGTTGAACGGAACTTCTAAGGTTCGTTTTTATCTGGCATCTGCAGGGAACCACCATCCAGCAGCTGGACCGACGAATCGAACCACAATCCAAATAACAGCTAGGACACCGATACCAATCCAAGCTCCTTTTTTTGTGATGGAGTAAAACTGTTCTCTTGGACTTTCTGATTGAGAAAGCCAAGAAAAAAATTGTGGAGAAGCACCTTTTTTAGTCTTTGGTTGACGAGGTGGCAATCCTTGTTCGGTGCGGCGGCGGGCTTCTCCCATAACCTGACTTACGGTGGATTTATAAGCAGACTAGGATGTGACGTTTGGAAGTAAGCGCTGCAATGGCTTCCAGGGTTCTAGAGATTTGAGAAATTGTTTTCCCCAACTGCGTGATCGCAACCTTCCATCAAGAATTGCAATTCTTCCATCACTGGCCCGCAGAGGGGCGACAGCTTTGGGGAGCAAACTAAGGGCCTCTGGCAGAAGGAATTCACGGAACCAATCACGTCCTTGTTCTTTAAGGGCATCAACCCTTGCTGCAATGAAGGGCTCTTCCAAACTAGGTAAAGGTAGTAATGCAACTATGAGCTGCTTTGGGTTGGGTAATTTATTCTGATTTGCTAACCACCAGGACCATCTACAACAAAGAACACCATTTAATTGAACAGAGGTGGTTTCATGGCAAACTCTTATTCCAAAATCCGCAGCTAATTCACTTGTTAACTGTTGACGTAAGTGGTAGTCATCTAGTAGCAAAATTGTCATTTCTGACATTCCAAGAATTAATCTTCGACATTGGTCTAATAAATACTTTGCATAAAACTCTGTATTTGGGAGTGGTTGTCTTTGTGGGGCAAATAGAGAAATTGGCTCTTGAATCATGCTTCCTCCTAGTGTGACTTTCACATTGAGTGGCAGTTTGATTGATTCCAATTGGCCTCTTAATAGATTGCTTTTTCCAGTTCCTGTAAGAAGAAGAATTGGCTGATTATGTAGGTGATCTTTTAAAACTTGAAAGGGTTCAAGAACTCTTAAATTTAAAGTCCAATGAAGTGTCTTATGATTAAGAGAAGCCCAACTGGCCCAATAATTGCTCTTTGATTTGACTAACTTAGTCCATGGTGATGGTGAAGGACTTAGGCCATCTAGCATCTCAATCAAAGTAATTATTTCACTGCGATCAATCCTTACTACATCATCAATACGAGCTGCATTTGAAAATACTTTGCGAGTGAGATGTTCGTATAGCTTCATCAATTGAGCGTCAATAGATGGGTGCGCTTTTCTTAATGATTCCCAATCTTTTAGTTTAATTTCAAGAGCCATAGATTCCCGTAGTTTTTCATTGAAAAATTCTGCTTCAGGAATAACCAAATATTTTGATTGAAGAAAACCTTTATCAAAAGCATTAATTAATTCACTATGATTCAATAACCATATTTGTTGATTAGGAGGAGGCTTAGGCCCTTCCCAGCAGGAAAGTTGGAAACCTTTTTTCTGCAATAGTGGTAATTCAATTTTTAATAGTTGAAGCCTCTGAGACTTTGAAAGTACTAAAGCAATAGATAAGGGGCTCAAATTCAATGGTATGAGAAGTCCAGGCCACCAAAAATCTTGACTACCAATATCTAGCTCTATTAAAGAATAATCAAGTCTTCTCAAACTGCGTCCTACAAGTCTACTCAGCGTTAGATTGTGTGGCCATGGGCACGAGTTCCCTCGTAGAAGATACTTGAGTTGATTATGAGCATTAGTTTCAAGCATTGGAAGAAATTAGTTAATGCAAAAAACTTGATTTCTCTATGTTGATCTACCGATCAACATAGAGAAATGGTAAAAAAATAAAAAGGAGAAGAAAGTGTTTGCATCAAAATGCATTGGAATAGTTGGATTAGGCCTTATTGGAGGCTCCTTAGGACTAGACCTGCAATCGCTTGGTTTTAAAGTTCATGGATTGGTTAATAGATCTACAACTGCTCAAAAAGCGCAATCACGTGGGCTTGCCCAATTAATTAGTACAGATGCCAAGATCCTTTCCGAATGTGACCTGATTATCCTTGCATTGCCTTTAGATCAATTGCTTGACCCTCCAAAAGACCTGATTAACGCATTACCTGAATCGGCTGTTGTTACGGATGTTGGCTCAGTAAAGGAACCTGTATTAAAGGTTTGGAGCAAATTGCATAAAAATTTTGTAGCTAGCCACCCAATGGCTGGTGCTGCAGATGCGGGAGTTGGTTCTGGACGCATTGATTTATTTAAAAAGCGGCCTTGGGTGGCAACTCCAGAAGCAAATACCAATTTAGAAGCGTTGGAAACAGTTCATCAATTAGCTCTTGTGTTGGGTAGTAATTGGATTACTGCTCAAGCAAAAATGCATGATCAGGCTGTTGCACTGATTTCCCATTTGCCTGTATTAATTAGCGCATCTTTAATAAGAGCTCTAGGGAATGAGCCAGATTCTTCTTTGTTTGAATTAGCGCAATTACTTGCATCAAGTGGCTTCGCCGACACAACAAGAGTCGGCGGCGGGAATCCAAATCTTGGGACTGCAATGATGGTAAATAACACTTCTGCAATCCTTAGGGCATTGCACTTATATCGCTTGAGTTTGGATCAGTTTGAGGCAGATATAATGAACAAAGATTGGAAAAAGCTTCAATCTGAATTTGAAGAAACGCACGCGTTACGAAGAGAATTTCTTAGGGATTGATCATTAGATTCTAAACAATTAAAAAGTAGTGCCTATTTTTAGATTGTAATTTTGCTCTTGAGCAGGGTCTTTTATAGCATCATAGAAATTTTCATAATTTAAAGACGTATAAAAATTAGAATCCCTTATTGGGTAGAACCTTAAAGCTGTGGAGAACCGATTGCTATAAAATGCATTAGATGTAAACCTAGAACTGAATTTATTATCAACTAATAGTTTCAAATTTTCACTTATTGACCAGTTTAAATTTGCACCTAATGATCCAGAAGAAAGCATGTCGCCACAACTAGGCTCGATATCACACTCGCTCCCGCCACTAATCCATTCGAATGAAGGTCCTGCTGAAAGTTTAAATATTGTTTGGGGCTGATTAATAACTTTATATGCAAATCCGAAAGAAGACTCTATATCATTAGTTCCTATTTTACTTAAGGCATTGTATTCATAATCAGTGGATGCATATGATGACCATGAGCTCCCCAAGAGACGATCAAAACGAACTCTTGTGAAGGCTTTATTTACCCCTGTCAACTCTTCACCCCCATCTTTCGTTGTTTTCTCAAAGTTATAGCTATTGTTAAATTCAAACTCTTTTACTCTGTCTCTATATTTTGTTTTTGTACCTAATGCATATGCAGAAACATTGCTTGAACCTGTTTCTTTCCCACTAATTCCAGCCTCTAGGTCATTTGTCCACTTTTTAATTCTTCGATCTGGAAGAATATAAGATGACTCCAATTTCACCAATCCTAGATATGGGTGTTGAATTACTATTAATTGGTCATTACTTTGCTCGCTTAATAGCTCTCCAGAGATAGAGTCACCATTTAAAAGTTTGTATGTAACGGATTCTGCTTTCAAATCCTTTAGATTTATAGCTAAAAAAGTAAGCGAAATGAAAGAAGCAAGAAGTGTTTGGCTGTTTTTCAAAGATTACTAGGTATCACCTTCTAAAGATGCGACATAATTCGATTTTAGCTAGAGACTTTCAAAAAATAGTAAAATAAAATGATATATAGATCTTTGAGGATATGCACTATTTAACTAGGCTTCAAGCCTATTAGAAGTAAAAGTTATGAGATGTTAATTCAATCTTCATATTCTTCTGCATCATTTAATGCAAACTCAAGATCTCTTATAATTTTTCCTGACATTTCCTCAAGTCCTTTTTTGCAAGGACATTCTTTGAAAGTCTTTATAAAGTCTTGGATCTCTTTACCTTTAAGAATGTGGTTCCCTAAGAGGACTTTTTTGAAGATAGCACTAATTGATGAATCGATTCTGGTTGCATTTTTGAATGATTTCTGTTGGTTGAATAGAGCCCAAGCAGATTCTTTGCTTAGACAGAGTTCTTCCCCGATCCGATGAAACTCATTCTTTAAAAGCTGACCATAAGACTTGGCTCCATCATCTGCATAAGACCTTGTAAATGCTTTTTTATTGCTAGTTTTAGAGACGATATTTCTATTTTTCTTGCGACTGGTAAGTTTTAGTACTTGTTCTTCGAGGTTTTCTATGCGCTCTTCTAAACTTAGCCCTTTGCTATGATTTAGGTTCTTAGATAAAACCTGACTTACATATCTTGATAAGGTTACTCCATCTTTTCTAGATTGAATCCTAAGCTTTTCTATCAGCTTAGGATCTATCACTACATTTAGCTGGGACCTCGTCAAAATTAGAATTTAGATATATATAATCTCTTCATAATAACTGACCTTGGTTTTAAACGTTACAGTCAAAGTCGCCTAGATAAGATAGTTTGTCTAGACGAAATAGCTGTATGGGTAATTTGTCTTACTTGTATTGCTATTAAAAACAATTGCGTTGAATCTGAACCTTTTCTTCTGAAAATCTAAGCTGAAGCTTTCAGTCTCAAATTCACTTAGTTTCTAACTTATAGCCTTTATCTAATAATTTTTGATAATAAAGACGTGCTTTATAAGCGAGGATAGATTTAAGGG
>MDTE01113532.1_pt1 | contig 14635 bp, 15 predicted proteins | sample 811231 | NCBI WGS metagenome assembly MDTE01 (sample SAMN05326651, study PRJNA326480) | marine metagenome | isolation source: seawater | place: Indian Ocean: Red Sea | collected 2010 | reverse complement strand
TCCATTTGTCATTTGTTTGATTTCAGGGTCTGCGCCTAAACGACCAATTAAAAGAACTTTATTTAAACTTCCAGCCATAATATTTATAAATTTGAATGTTAATTAATTTATATTTATACCACAATTTGTTCTGAATATTAATTATATTAATCCAAAGCAAGAAAATTTATGATCAAAAAGATAGTTATTAAGGGTGCTAAAGAGCATAATTTGAAAAATGTTTCACTTCAAATTCCAAAAGACAAATTTATAGTCGTTACAGGGTTGTCTGGGTCAGGAAAATCATCTTTAGCATTTGATACAATTTATGCTGAGGGTCAAAGAAGATATGTAGAAAGTTTGTCTGCTTATGCTCGACAATTTTTGGATAAAATGAAGAAGCCAAATGTTGATTTAATTGAGGGATTAAGTCCTGCTATATCGATTGAACAAAAAAATACATCTAAAAATCCAAGATCGACAGTAGCTACAGTCACAGAAATATATGATTACATGAGAGTATTATTCGCTAGAGCCGGTATTCCTTATTCACCATTTACAGGAAAACCAATCACTTCTCAAACTATTTCACAAATTGTTGATCAAATTAAAGAACTTCCAAAAAAATCAACTATCTATTTATATGCACCTGTTGTTAGAGGAAGAAAAGGAGAATACAAAAAAGAAATCTTAAATTATAAAAAAAGAGGTTTTAGAAAAATTAAGATTGATGAAATATTATATGATATAGAGAAAATCCCAGAGCTAAACAAAAAAGTAAAGCATGATATTTCAATTTTAGTTGATAGGGTTGTTTTAAATTCATCTCTAGGAAATAGATTAGCAGAAGGAATTGAAACAGCAGTAAATTTAGCTAATGGCTTAGTTTTTGTTGAATATGAAGATGAAACTTTACCAAAAAAATTTAGAAAATCTGAAAAAATAATATTCTCTACAAAATTTGCTTGTCCTGAGAGTGGATTTACAATTGAGGAAATAGAGCCAAGATTATTTTCTTTTAATAGTCCATTTGGTGCATGTGAAGAATGCGAGGGTATAGGTGTTAAATTAAATGTTGACCCTAATTTAGTAGTTCCTAATGAAAAAAAAAGTATTTCAGACGGAGCAATTGAACCATGGGCAAAAACAACAACTTTATATTATGCTCAAACATTGGCATCATTAGCTAAACATTATGGATTTTCCCTAGATGACAAATGGAATAAATTATCTAAAAAGATAAAAGATATTATTCTCTATGGTTCTGATGATGATGAAATAAAATTCTCGTATGATGATGGTTATGAAAAATATTCTTATAAAAAAACTTTTGAAGGTGTAATTAATAATCTTGAAAGAAGATATTTAGAAACAGATAGTGATTGGAAAAGAGAGGAAATAGCCCAATATCAATCTGATACAAAATGTGAAAGATGCAGTGGCTTTAGGTTAAAAGATGAGGCATTATGTGTAAAAATAGACGGATTACATATCAGTGAAGTGACTGAAAAATCAATATTAGATGCTGCAGATTGGTTTAAAAAACTTAATAATAAACTTGATAAAAGACAATTAAAAATAGCTGAACATATTTTAAAAGAAATAAATGAAAGATTAACATTTTTGTTAAATGTTGGTTTAGATTATCTTACACTTTCAAGGGAATCTGGAACTTTATCTGGTGGAGAAGCTCAAAGAATAAGATTAGCATCTCAAATAGGATCAGGATTGACAGGTGTATTATATGTTTTAGACGAACCCTCTATCGGTTTACACCAAAGAGACAACGTAAAGCTTATTAGTGCATTAAAAAGGTTACGAGATTTAGGTAATACAGTAATAGTAGTTGAGCATGATACAGAAACAATGGAAAATGCAGACCATATTATTGATTTAGGACCTGAAGCAGGAAATAACGGTGGTAAAGTTGTTGCAGAAGGAACTTACAAAGAAATTTGCCAAAATGATATTAGCATTACAGGAAAATATTTATCAAACAAATTGAAAATAAATATTCCTGTAAAACGCAGATTAGCTAAAAACGGGAGGTTTTTAGAAATTACAGGTGCAACAGGAAATAATTTAGACAATGTAAATTTGAAAATCCCACTTGGAAGTTTGACATGCGTGACCGGAGTTTCAGGAAGTGGAAAATCAACATTAATTTTACAAACATTATATAACGCTTTAAATCTTACACTTAATAATAATAAATCTAGAAAAATACCTAAACCATTTAAAGGATTTAAAGGAACTGAATTAGTGGATAAAATTATAGATATTGATCAATCACCTATAGGCAGAACACCTCGATCAAATCCAGCAACTTACACTGGCGCTTTTGGACCAATTAGAGATTGGTTTACAAGTTTACCTGAGTCAAAATCCAGAGGATATAAGCCAGGTAGATTTTCATTTAATGTGAAAGGTGGAAGATGTGAAGCTTGTGAAGGCGATGGAGTAATTACATATGAAATGCATTTTTTACCAGATGTTTATATACAATGTGATGAATGCAAAGGAACCCGATATAACAGAGAAACACTAGAGATAAAATTTAAAGGAAAAAGTATCGCTGATGTTCTAAATATGACAGTTGATGAAGGATGTGAATATTTTGAAAATATATCTAATATTAAATCAAAATTATTAACATTAAAGAAAGTTGGGTTAGGGTATATCAAAATTGGCCAACAAGCCACGACGCTTTCAGGGGGTGAGGCTCAAAGAATTAAGTTAGCTAAAGAATTATCAAAAAGATCTACAGGAAGAACTATGTATATTTTAGATGAGCCAACAACTGGACTACACCAACATGATATAAAAAAACTTTTAGAAATTCTTCACACTTTTGTCGCATTAGGAAATACTGTTGTCGTTATTGAGCACAATCTAGATGTAATTAAAACTGCTGATTATATTGTTGATATGGGTCCTGAAGGAGGAGTAAAAGGAGGAAAAATTATTGCTGAGGGGAAACCAGAGGAAATTTGCAAAATAAAAGAAAGTTACACAGGTCAATTTTTAAAATCTCTTTTAAATTGATTAAAAATAGATATAATTTAATATAATAATATGAGTAATCTACTTTCGTCACTATCAAAAACAATTCATGTTTCAGTAATAATTGCCATTTTGCTATTCATAGGGATGTTTTATCAAAACGATGGTTTCGCTTTTGATAGATTATTTTGGAGTTGGATAACAAGGTATATACATGTTCTTGTTGGAATTATGTGGATAGGCTTACTTTGGTATTTTAATTTTGTGCAAATACCCAATATGGGAAAAATACCAGATGACCAAAAACCTGCTATAGGTAAAGTAATTGCTCCTGCGGCCTTATTTTATTTTAGATGGGCGGCTGCTGTAACGATTTTATCTGGTTTTATTCTTGCCGGATTAAATGGGTATTTACATGATGCTATGACACTAAGTATTGGATCAGGTATTCCTAAACATACCGCAATAGGTGTTGGAATGTGGTTAGGGATAATTATGGCTTTCAATGTTTGGTTTGTTATTTGGCCTAATCAAAAAAGAGCTCTTGGAATAGTTGAATGTGACGCTGATCTTAAAGCCAAGTCAGCTAAAACTGCAATGTTATTTTCTAGAACAAATACTTTACTGTCTCTACCAATGCTACTTTCTATGGTAGCAGCTCAAAATCTATATTAATTTTTTTCTTCCTCTTTTAAAATAGTTTTTTGTGAAACATTTAGCCTTACTAATACAGTGTTAGCGATATAAATAGATGAGTATGTTCCAAATATAACACCAAAAATCATAGCTAACGAAAAACCTTTAAGTATCTCACCACCAAAAAAGAAAATAGATAATAAGGCAAGAAGTGTAGTTATAGAGGTAATTAATGTTCTTGATAAGGTTTCGTTAATAGAAATATTTGTAAGTTCAAATATTTTAATATGAGAATATTTTCTTAAATTTTCTCTTACTCTGTCAAATATGACTACTGTATCATTCATAGAGTAACCAACGATAGTAAGAACTGCTGCAATTATTGAGAGATTAATTTCTAGATTTAATAAAGAGAACAACCCTAAGGTAATAATTACATCATGGAATAAAGCAACAATTGCTCCAAGACTAAATTGCCATTCAAATCTTATCCAAATATATATCAGCATCACTGCTAATGATACACTGATTGCTATAACTCCTGATCTTAGTAATTCGGCACTGACTTTAGGGCCTACATTCTCGACTCTTCTAAATTCAAAATTATTTCCAAATGACTTATCCAAATTCAATTTTATTTGCTCAATTATATTTTTGTTTTTATTATTATTTTCAAATTTGATAAGATAATCTTTGTCATTTCCAAATTTTTTAACAGAGACATCTCCAAGATTCATTTGAGTCAAATTATCTCTTAAACTTGAAACATTAATCTTAGTGTCTGTTGATCTTAATTCGATTAAAGTTCCTCCTTTAAAATCAATGCCAAAATTTAACCCTTTTAAAAAAAGTAATGTTAAAGAAATAAATATTAATATAAATGAGAGAATATTAAATTTTGTATAAAATTTGTTAAAACTTATCATTAAATTATTACCTCCTTATCTTTATTTTTGGAAACATAGATTGAAGTAAATAATCTTGCAATAAAGTAAACAGAAAACAATGTTGTAAATATTCCAATACCCAAAGTAACTGAAAAACCCTTAATTGGGCCAGATCCCATAAAAAATAATATTATCGCAGCTAATAAAGTTGTAATATTTGCATCCAATATAGCTGTTCTAGATTTTGTATAACCACTATCAAAAGCTATTATGTTATTTTTTTCATTTTTTAATTCTTCTTTTATTCTCTCAAAAATAAGAACATTAGCATCTACAGCCATACCTACAGTTAAAATAATACCCGCAATTCCTGGTAAAGTAAGTGTTGCTTCAAATAAGGTAAGTATTCCCAAAAGTATTATTAAATTAATTATTAAAGTTATATTGGTGATTAAACCAAATACTTTGTATTTAAAAATGATAAAAATGACTACTAATGAAAATCCAATAATTAAAGCAATTATACCTGCATTAATTGAATCTTGACCTAAGTCTGGACCAACAGTTCGCTCCTCAATAATGTTGAGTGGTGCAGGCAAGGCACCAGATCGTAAAAGTAAAGCTAAATCAGTTGCTGTTTGAAAAGTAAAACCTCCACTTATCTGTCCATTACCACTAGCTATAGTGTCTCTTATAACTGGAGCACTAATAATTTTTCCATCTAAAATTATTGCTAATTGTCTTCCAATATTAGCAGAAGTAGCTTTTCCAAATCTTTTTGCACCTACTCTATCCAATGTAAATGAAACTACTGTTTCATTGGTTTGATTATTCATTCTTGGTTGAGCATCTAATAAATTATCCCCGCTTAAAATAATTCTTTTACTGACAAAATCCTCATCTATTCCATTTTCGTATTTAATTTTTTCCACTCCAAAAGAATCTTCACTATTATTTGACACAAACCTAAATGTAAGATTTGCTGTTTTTCCCAATAAAGATTTAATTCTCATCGGATCATCTAATCCAGGTAATTCAACTAGAACACGATCATTTCCTCTTTTTAAAATATTTGGTTCATTTGTTCCAATTTCATCAATTCTTCTTCGAACAATTTCAATCGCTTGATCTTGTGAAGATGTTTTTATTTCTACAATACCTTGTTTAGAAAAACTAAGTTGAATTGAGTCCTCTATTTCAACTACATCAAATTGATGAGATTTAAATCTTGGATAATATGGGTTAATTTCACTATTCTCTTTTGTAAATTCATCTATAACAGTTTGTTTAAATTCCTCATCAACTGTAAATTTAATTTTATTTTCTAATAAACTTAAATTACGAATTCTAATTTCTTTACTTTTAAAGTATGTTTTAATTTGTGTTGTGGCATTTTGAAGTTTTTGTTCTATTACAGGTGTATTATCTATTTCTAATAATAAATATGACCCACCCTGTAAATCTAATCCAAGATTAATTTTCTTATCAATTAATCTTTTTTGTGGATCAAATAGATTATTAGAAGCGATTAAAATAAAAATCGTACAAATTAGAGATATAAATATTATTCTTAATTTAGAAAAATATAACATTTCCCAAAATGATTAGATTATTTTTTAATTTCTGATGTATTTAAAAGACCTTGAATTCCAGTTGCCTTAACTATTTCCACTTTAACGTTATCAGCAATTTCGACTTCAACTTTTTCATTATCAATAATTCTTTCGATAGTGCCTGTGATACCACCAGAAGTAATCACTTTGTCACCTCTTTTTAGTCCCTCAACCATAGCTTTATGTTCTTTAACTTTTTTTTGCTGCGGCCTTATTAGAAAAAAATAAAAAATTACAAATATTAATATTAGTGGTATAAATTGACCTATTCCTGCACCGTCCATAAAAACTCCTTTATTAGCGGTTTTTTATACTACTTGTGAAATTAAAACAACTTTAATTCAATGAAATTTTTTCTAAATTATTCATGTATGGTCTTAATTTTGACGGGATAATTATTGTACCATCCTTTTTTTGATAATTTTCCATGATAGCTATAAGAGTTCTTCCAATTGCTAATCCACTTCCATTTAAGGTTCCAAGGCTGGTGGTTTCTTTTTGTTGATTTTTATATCTTGCCTTCATCCTTGTTGCTTGAAAGGTAGAACAAGAAGAACAAGATGAAATTTCTCTATATCTATTTTCCGAAGGAAGCCACACTTCAATATCATAAGTTTTTTCTGCGCTAAATCCCATATCTCCAGTACATAAGATCATTTTTCTATACGGTAATTCTAAATCATCTAGAATTCCTGTTGCACAATTAGTCATTCTTTCAAGTTCTTCCAGACATTTATCATTTTCAACAATACTTACTAATTCCACTTTATAAAATTGATGTTGTCTAATCATGCCTTTTGTATCTTTTCCATAACTTCCAGCTTCTTTTCTAAAACAAGGAGTAGACGCAACAAATCTCATAGGTAAATCATCTAAACTAATAATTTTATCTTTTACAATATTTGTTAAAATTACTTCAGCTGTTGGGATTAGAAATTTTCTACCAGAGTCTTCATCAAATTTAATTTCAAATTGATCATTTTCAAATTTTGGTAATTGGCCAGTTCCAAACATTGTGCTTTCAGAGGCAATTAAGGGTGGAGAAATTTCTTGATATCCATTTTTTATAATATGTTTATCAAGCATAAAATTTGATAAGGCTCTCTCCAAAAGAGCTAATTTATCTTTAACAAAAACAAATCTAGAACCAGTGGTTTTTGTTGCCAGATCAAAATCTAACATCTCTAGTTTTTCTCCTAATTCATAATGACTTTTTGGTTTAAAATTAAATTCTGGAATTTTTCCAGATTTGGATACTTCTATATTGTCCTGTTCATCTTTGCCAATTGGCACATCTTTCATTGGAATATTTGGAATATTAGATAAAATATTATCTAATTCATCTTTAATATTTTTTTGCTGTAGATTTATTTTATCAATTTCAATTGAGATATTTTTTGATTTTTCAAATAAGCTTTTATCTTTTGATTTAGATATATCTTTTTTTTCTTTTTCTAGATTTTCTTTTTTATAGATAAGTTCTCTATTATTTTGATCTAATTTTTCTATATTTTCAATATCTATATCGATGTTTCGTTTTTGTAAATTTTTTTTAAAATCTACAAAATTTTTTCGAATTTCTTTCAGATTATGCATCGTTGTTTTTTAATTTTTTGTTTTCTATAAACTTTACAGAAAAAATTGACAATTCATATAGAATTAACAATGGTATTGCTAAACCTATCTGTGTAATAGGATCTGGTGGAGTTAATAAAGCTGCTGCAGCAAAAATTATAACAATTACATATTTTCTTCTTGTCTTTAAAAATTGAGAGTCAATTAAACCAACTCTTGCCAGCAAACTCAAGACAACGGGTAATTGAAAACTTATCCCAAATGCAAATATTAATTTCATAATTAATGAGAGATATTCATTGACTTTTGCCTCTAATTGAATTGGAAGATTGGTTGATATACCTGTGCTTTCAAAAGATAAAAAAAACTTTATAGCTAGTGGCATAATCAAATAATAAACAAGAATACCACCTAAAAAAAATAATATTGGTGTTAAAATTAAATAAGGAAGTATTGCAAGTTTTTCATGCTTATAAAGACCTGGGGCAATAAATTTCCAGATTTGCATCAAAATAAATGGGCATGTAACAAAAAAGGCAGTAAAAAATGAGACTTTTAAATATGTTAAAAATGTTTCTTGTAAAGCTGTAAAAATTAACCTTCTGTCGGTCCCATCATTTTTCACTGCTTGAGCAAATGGTTCAACTAAAAAACCATAAAGATTTTCTGCAAAAATATAACACCCTACAAAAAAGATAATCAAAAAAATAAAACTATTTATTAATCTTTTTCTAAGCTCTGATAAATGACTTATAAATCCATTTTCTTGATCATCATTATGCATCTTTATTCTCTTCTCTTTTTTTATTCTCTGTTTTTTGATTATCAGAATTTTCTAAATCAATATTTGAAACTTCATTTTGTATATTGTTTATATATTTTTTTGCTGTTCCAATCCAAGAACCAACTTTTTTTAGCATAATTGGAAAGTCTTTAGGTCCCAATACAATTATTGCTATGGCAACAACTATTAAAATCTCAAACCAACCAATAGTAGGCATGTGATTTAATCTTTATCTTTAGTGTCTTGATTGTTTTCAGAAATATTTTTAGGATCTGTGTCATCTGTTACATCAGATGCCATTCCTTTTTTGAAGCTTTTAATTCCTTTAGCAACATCACCCATTAAACTTGAAATCTTACCTCTTCCAAACAGTAAAACTACCAAAATTACAACAATAGCTATTTGCCAAATTCCTATACTCATAAAGAGATTTATAACCTGTTTGTTAAAATTTTTAAAGTGACATTTTTATTTATTATTATCGTCATTACTAAGGGTGCTATTTAACATTTCATCAATATTCGAATAAATATCATCTTTTTTTTCATCTTGCTTTTCTTTATAAAATTTTCCAGTTCCAAATATATTGCTATCAACATTAGTAGTATCAATTAACCCTGCCGCTCCAAGTTCATCAACTGTAGGTAAATCAGATAATTTTTGTAAATTAAAATGGCTTAAAAAATCATCTGTCGTAACATATTGTATAGGCTTGCCTGGCACGTTTTTACGACCTCCTGGTTTTACCCAGTTTAGTTCCATTAAAATTTCTAGTGTATTTGTACCAAAAGCAACACCTCTGATTTCTTCAATTTCAGCTCTAGTTACAGGCTGATGGTAAACAATTATTGCAAGAGTTTCGATTGCTGCTTTAGAAAGTTTTTTTTCAACAGTTTTTTCTTGTTTCATTAAATTAGATAAATGTGGAGATGTTCTAAATGACCATTTGTTTGAAATACAAACTAAATTAATTCCACGATTAGAATATTCTAATTGTAATTTTTCTAATGATTTTAGAATATTTGTTTTCTTTGAAAGTTTACTTTCAATTGTATCAATTTCCAATGGCTCAGCTGCTGCAAAAATTATTGCTTCTATTTCTTTTTCAATGACAGTAAGTTTAGAGGGAAAATTAACAATATTATCCACTTTTTCAAATTTCTTTTTTTTCATTTAGACTCTTTAATATAGATATTCTCAAATAATTCATCTTGTTTAATTTTTAAATTTCCTTCCTTAACTAGTTCTAATGAACCTGCAAATATTCCTGCTTTTCCAGTTTTACTAAAATTTTTTCCTGACTTAAAATTTTTTGGTATCAAATCATCTAAATTTTTCCAATTTGACAGCTTACCAAAGAAATTTTGTATAGTTTTTATACCATCTTCAGCAGTAAATACTGGTAACTTGGGGATGTTCATTTTTTGAAAATCTTTTGTCATAATTATAGATGAATATGTTTTAAGAAGTTCAAACAAATTTAATTTGTATTCAGAGCTATATATGGATCTAATATTTCCTCTCATGCCTCTAGTTCTTATATCTCTACCAAGTCTTTTTCTCTTTAACATTTGGTCAGATAATAAACGAATTAATTCTAGTTTTTTTAATTGTAATTTTAATCTTTCAGCAACTTCATGTACTTTAAATTCTTCCTCAGGAGTACTAGGAAGTAATAATTTAGACTTAAGATATGCCAGCCAAGTTGCCATCAAAAGATATTCAGATGCAACTTCTAAATTAATATCTTTTTTTGTAGAAATAAAATCATGGAATTGATCTGCTAATTTTGTTATAGAGATTTCTTCAAGATTAACTTTTTGCGCCTTGGCTAAATCGAGCAAGACCTCAAGGGGTCCATTATAATTATCAACATCAACTTCAAAAAGTGAATTATTAGACTCATGCATTAAAGAATATTAACTCATATTTTTATAAAATTCTGATGTTTTTTTGATTATAAATGAGTTTAATTTAGGTGAATTTCTTGCAACAACATTCATTTCTTTTAAGTTTCCATTGCAATGAAGTGCTATATTGCAACCTGCATTGAACGCTCTAATAGTATTTTCTTCGAGAGAATATTTTAAGCTCTTCATAGATAAATCATCAGTAATTAGAATATTTCTAAACTTAATTTGATTTCTTATAATACTAATAACCTTTTTTGAGTGTGTAACAGTATTATTTGGGTCAATTTTTTGATAAATCACATGAGCAGTCATTGCAAATAACGCGTCTTTTGATTGAAAAGTTTTAAAATCATTTTTTATTAAAAAACTAAAAGGTTTTTTGATAATTGGTGTAAAATTATGGCTATCTGATTTAGCTAAACCGTGACCTGGTATATGTTTAATGACAGTCCCAATTGAATTATTTTTAAAATACTTAATACAGATATCGCCTATTATTGACACTACTTTTGGATTAGTTGAGTAAGCACGATCACCAATTATATTTGAACTTCCTTTATATATTAAATCTAAAACTGGAACTGTATTGATGTTAATACCTAAATTTCTTAGTAAATAACAAGTTTTATCAATAAATAATTTATATATTAAGTTAAAATTTCTTTCATTATTCAAAAATAAGTTTCCAAAATATTTAGAAGTTAAATTGTCTAAAGATATAAAATTTCGTAACCTATTAACCCTTCCTCCTTCTTGATCAATAATAATAGGATATTTCTTGTCTTTAAATATATTTCGAATTTGTTTAGTGAGTCTTTTAATTTGTTGAATATTTTTTAAGTTTCTTGCAAACAATATAATTCCCCAAGGTTTATATTTTTTTAGAAATGCAATTTCTTTGTTACTTAGTGTTGTTCCTTTAATTCCTGAAATAAATGATCTTCGATTAATCATCTTTATTAATTAGTTCCCAAAAGAAAAATTTTTTATTTTTTTTTGATTTTGTATTTTTTATATATTCGATAATATTTTGAGTATCGTTATCTAATATTAATATCTTTTCAGAATATAATTTAATTTTTTTATCAAAATTCAATTGAGATCTATAAGATTTCTTTTTGTGATCATCTGAAAAATAATATTTTCCTGTAAAAAAAACAAATAAAAGGATAACGGTTATGAATACTAAATATCTTAATTCTTTTATCATCACATTTTTGTAGGTGTATCAACTCCCAGAATATCCATGCCTGATTTAATTGTATTAGATACAGCTATAAGAAAAGCTAATTTATCATTTGGTATAGAATTTTTTTCATTAATAAATCTTTTTTCAGGTTTTTTGATACCAAGATTCCAATATGAATGAAATTCTGAAGCAAGCTCATAGAGAAATACTGGTATTCTATGTGGTTCAAGTTTTGAGCTCGCTATACTTATGCATTTAGGCCACTCTGAAATCTTTTTTAAAATTTTAATTTCGTCATTAGAATATTCAAAATCAAATTTATTTAATTGTATATTTGAATTTATATCTTTATTTATTTGTCTTAATACTGATGAAATTCTAGCATAGCAATATTGGACATAATATAGAGGATTATCTTTTGATTTTTCTTTAACCGCATCAAAATCAAAATCTAACTCAACATCACTACTTCTACTCAGCATAATGAATCTTGTAGCATCTTTTCCTACTTCAGATATTAAATCGTCAACTGTAATATAATCTCCCTTTCTTTTTGACATCTTAAATGGTTTATGATCTTTAATAAGTTTAACTAATTGACTAACTTTACAGATTAATTTATCTTTTGAATCAGACAATGCTTCGACTGAAGAAGAAATTCTTTTGATATATCCTGCATGATCAGCCCCTAAAATATTAATCAGTTTATCAAATTTTCTGTCTAATTTATTTTTATGATAAGCAACATCACTAGCAAAGTAAGTCCAAGCACTATCAGATTTTTGTAAAGCTCTATCTTTATCGTCACCAAAATTAGTTGATTTAAATAATAATTGTTCACGTTCAATCCACTTTTCATCATTTTCACCAACAGGAGCTTTGATTTTTCCTTTATAAACAAAGTCTTTTTTTTGAAGGTAATTAATAACTTTTTCTACTTCATTATTTAATACCAAATTTTTCTCACTGACAAAATTATCATGATTTATACCAAGGCTTTTTAAATTTTTTTTAATTAATTTTAATGACTCATTAATAGCTAGGACAGTTAGTTTATCCGAAATTTTTTCAAAATTTTTGAAATCAACCTTATTATTATTGTCAATTATATTTTGAGCTATATCAATGAGATAATTACCAGGATATAAATCTTCATTGTCAGGTGGAAATTGTTCTTTAAATTTAATTTCTCTTATTCTTAAATATACTGATTTTGTAAAATTTATTATTTGGTTACCGTAATCATTTACATAATATTCTTTTGTAACTTTATGTTTGTTAAATAATAGTACGTTAGATATTACATCTCCTAAAATAGCACCTCTACAATGACCTACATGTAAAGGGCCCGTTGGATTAGCAGAAACAAACTCAATTAAATAGTTTTCTTTTTTTTCTTTGGTGTTAATTCCAAAATTATTTGGTTTTTGAATAATTTCCTTAATAAAGTTAGTCCAAAAAATTGGTTTAAATTTAATATTCATAAAGCCTGGTTTAACTATTGAAATCTCGTCAATAAGGTCATCATTTTTTTTTAATGATTTAATTAATGTATTCGCTAAATCGATTGGTGGTTTTTTATTACTTTTTGATAATATCATAGCAACATTAGTGGAAATATCACTTTCGAATTTAGATGGTGGAATTTCCATTGTTAAGCCATCAAGTTTATCTGGTAAAATTAATTCACCGTTTTTGGATAAATCTTTTAAAATATTTTTAATTTTTTCTAAATATAGATCAAAAATATTCATTTAAAATTATTATAAAGTTTAATTGCGTATCTATCTGTCATACCAGAAATAAAATCTGAAATAGCTCTATATTTGTCATCAAAAATATTTTTTTTCGAAATAAATTTCGCCGGATTTTTTTTAATTCTATCAAATAATTTTTTAACAATTTTTTTGCCTTTATTGTTTTTAAATAAAACACTTTGATTGTTATACATGTTTGTTTTGAGAAAAAATTTTATTTCGTTTTCAGATTTTTTAATTTTATCTGAAAATTCAACAATTAGTGAATTTGTTTTATTAATATCTCTCAAACTTTTAATTTTGTAAAGATGTATATTTTTTTTTGTATTAGCTGTTAAATCTTTTATCATACAGTCGATTGAGTCCCTTATTATCTGATATGTCGCAATTTTATAATTATGTTTGTTAATCTTTTTTTTATATTTTCTGTAAATATCTTGAAAAAAATTAATTTCAACTAACTCCTCCAACTTAAATAAATTTGCATTAATACCATCTTGGATATCATGATTATTATAAGCTATGTCATCAGAAATTGCAGAAATTTGAGCCTCTAAAGATGGATAAGTTTCGAAATTTATCATGCCTTTAAATTTCTTTAATCCAATTAGATTATCAATTAATTCTAAATCATAAACTGGACCATTATGTTTTAATAACCCTTCTAATGTTTCAATAGTTAGGTTTAATCCTTTAAATCTTAAATACTTATTTTCCAAAAACATAACGACTCTCAGTGTTTGAAGATTATGATCAAAACCACCGTATTCACTCATGCAATCATTTAAAGAATCTTCTCCAGCATGACCAAAGGGTGTGTGTCCTAAATCGTGAGCAAGACTTAATGTTTCAGCTAAATCTTCATTTAATTTTAGAAATCGTGCTATAGATCTTGCTATCTGTGCTACTTCAATAGAGTGAGTTATACGAGTACGATAATGATCTCCCTCCGTATTAACGAACACCTGCGTTTTATGTTTTAGTCTTCTAAATGAGGCACTATGAATAATTCGATCCCTGTCTCTTTCAAAAGGTGTTCTGTATTTTGAGGTTGGTTCACTATATATTCTTCCTCTACTTTTGATCTGTGCAAAGTTAAAGTATTTTTTCATGCTTTAAATTAAATAATTAAGTATTATATTAGTATTACCAATGATCAATTATGATTAAAGAAATTAAATTTACTGATAAAGCACTAAAACAGATCAATGTTTTGCTGTCTAAAAAAGATAAAGGGTCTTTTTTTAGATTCGCTATTAAAGGTGGTGGTTGTTCAGGATTTCAATATGACTTCACTTT
>MDTE01180428.1_pt1 | contig 14641 bp, 15 predicted proteins | sample 811231 | NCBI WGS metagenome assembly MDTE01 (sample SAMN05326651, study PRJNA326480) | marine metagenome | isolation source: seawater | place: Indian Ocean: Red Sea | collected 2010 | reverse complement strand
TAGCCACCAGGCAAGAAGCAGCGTCCCGACGGCCAGTCCCACACCCGTGATCCGGTGAAGAATGGACATCACGGATGTGAGTTGCGGGCGATAGACCTGAAGGTGCGGCGATAGCGGTCTGTTCTAGGTCGCCATGGGGCCCCCTGTCCTGAAGGTGCGAGCGCGAAATCAGGGAATCGATTCCGGCGGGTTTTGGTGCGTCCGAACTGTCCTTTTGGGGACTTCCATGATGGCCGGACACACGCAGTTTGTTACGCGATTGATTTAGACCTGCGGCCACTGTTTCGTCAATGTTGGACCCGGAACGACACCTTTGTTTTCAGATGTCTTGCGCGATCCGACCCCTGGCATGTGGAAAACCTGTGGAGGAGTTGTGATCTACCGGGGGAGTTTTGCACAGGAAATTGCCAAGCATCCGCATTTGCTCATTGCTGCGGCGCCAGCCCCGTCGGAACATGATCTCGCACGCATTGGCGTGTCGGCGGATGTTCTCCGCGTTCGATCCATCGCTCTGCGACGGGCACGAACAAGCCGGGGGCGGTCTCGAGGGACCGGGCTAGGCAGGAGGAAATCCAGCGCCGGATGGCAGACGCGCCGAGAGGTGTGGACGCGGTCGGGGGCAAGCCGGCGGACGGACAGGGTCCTTCGGGACCGATCCCCTCGATGGATGTCCGTTCAACTTGCAAGGGTGCGGTTCGCGGGAAACTGCGGGCGGCAACCGGGCAAGGCCGGGCGGCTGGGTCTGCGCAATCGACCTCGGAAGATTGTGACGGTTGGCCGGTCGGCATGGAAGGCCGCGTTGGTAAGACCAGCGGCTTTTCCGGCAGCGAACGCCCTCCGGGGTGTACGCTCCGCGCAGATGTCGGCTTCGGCAGGCTCTGGGCGAAGGGAAGGGCGCACCGTTCCGTCTCCAGGCACTCGCCGGCCAGGAATTCGGAGCGTCGACCGGGCGGAAGGCGGGGTTCTTCGGAACCGCGGCCACCGACCGGGAGGTCTTAGAAGATGCGGCCGGCCAATTGGCTTCTGTCCCTTCGGGGACCCGGTGCGGGACGTGTCACCACGGTCAGCACTCGGCAGGCGAAGCGCGATGGACGACGTATCGGCCAGGGGTGCGTCCCACGCGCAGAGCATCGAGAGGCCGGATGCCGGTGCGGGTACTGGATCATCGTCGGCGGAGTGCGAACTTCGTCGGCAAGTATCCGACAGATCTGAAGACCAGGGGGGAACTCCTGGTTCTTGGGATCGAGGAAGGCGTCAGGCGTCACGGGCTCCGCGTCCATGCACCTGGCGCCTTCTTCATTTTTTGGGGGTGTGCGGACATAAAAAGAGCCCGGCGCTTTCGCGCCGGGCTCTTTTCCAGGCATCTGTAACCGGGCCCCGCATCCAGGCAGATCAATATTCGACAGGTATCAACGCGGAATCGCGTCGGTCAAACGAATTCTTGCGCCCGGCCGGGTTTGCGGCCGATACAGTGTGCGGGCATGCATATTCTATCGATCCAATCCCAGGTGACGTTCGGTCACGTCGGCAATTCGGCGATCGCCTTTCCCCTCCAGTGCCTCGGCCACACGGTCTGGGCGGTGCCGACGATTGTGGCGGCGAACCATCCCGGCTATCCCGACTTCGCCGCGCGTGTGATGCCTGCCGACGAGGTCCGGGAACTGCTGGACGGCCTCGCGCGGAGGGGCGGGTTTGCCGGCTGTGAGCTGTTGATCAGCGGGTATATGGGTTCACGCGGTGTGGGTGACGTGGTCGCCGATACCGTCGCCAAGGTGCACGCCGCGGCAGACGACACGCTTTACTGCTGTGATCCGGTGATCGGTGACCGCGACACCGGTGTCTATGTCGACAGCGATATCGCTGACTGGTTTCGATCCGACGGGTTGCCGCTTGCCGATCTCCTGACACCCAACCTGTTCGAACTTGAGGTGTTGTGCGAGGCCGAACCCGGTGCGCTCCATGATGCGTCTTTAGGCGAGATCGTGGCGGCCGGTCGCGGGTTGCTGGCACGGATGCGCGATGGCGCCCGGATGTTGGTGACCAGCGTGGAGCATCGTGATTTGGCCACCGCAAGTATCGGGGTGCTCGCATTTGATGAGGCTCAGACCTGGTGGATAGAAACGCCGAGACACAACTTCACGGTGGCACCGCACGGGGTGGGAGATCTGGCGACCGCTCTTTTCGCCTCGGGCATCGTCGAGACCGGAAGCCTCCCGCAATCCCTGGAGCGTTGCGCGAACATCCTCCACGCAATCCTCTACGAGACGGCCCGACGCGACAGCGCCGAGATGGAACTCGTCGCGGCGCGTGACGCGATCGCGGCGCCCGTGCAACGTTTCGTCGCACAATCGATCGACTGATCCCGTCCGGCTTTTTGCCGCGGCCGGGAATCTGTTATGAACGATGTGGGGATGGCCCGTGTTCGATTCGGGCTTCAAGGCAAACAGGACGCCTGCGGTTTGGCAGTAACCGACTATATTTTGATTCAGGGCCTTGTCTTTGGATTCTTCCTGGCCTTGCCGGTCGGGCCGGTCGGCGTGTTGTGCGTCCAGCGGACGATTTCCCAGGGTCGCATGCACGGCCTGATCTCCGGGCTCGGAGCCGCGTTCGGAGATGCGCTCTACGGTGCCGTCGCGGCATTCGGCATCACGGCCGTCGAGGACTGGATCACCGGCAACCAGGCAGCCCTGCGCACCGTCGGCGGCATTGTGTTGCTGTTGCTGGCATTGCGCACCGTGATGGCCATAATGCGCGGGGGGGCATCGAAAGGTCCCGACACTTCGAAGGTCGAAGGGCGCATCGTGACCCACAGTCTGGTCAAGGATTTCATCTCGACCTTCATGCTGGCGATCACCAACCCGATCACCTTTGTTGCATTTGCCGGACTGCTCGCGACGCTCGGGTTCACCGAGGCGGGCCGCTCTATCGGGAACGCTTCGATCCTCGTTGTCGGCGTGTTTGCCGGATCCGCAGTGTGGTGGATCGCGCTGTCGTCGACCGCTAGCATCTTCCGGCCGGTTGTCGACGGGACATATCAGATCTGGATGGACCGGATGGTCGCCGCCATCCTCGCGGGCTTCGGAATCTACGCGCTCCTGACGTCGTTCTTCTACTAATCCCCGGGCGCCATCTCAAAGGATGCGAACTCGAAACCCGGCGCCACCGTGCAGCCGACGAGCGTCCACGCGCCGCGCGATCGAGCCGATTGCCAATGGCCGGCCGGAACCGGCACCTGAAGCCGTTCGCCGCCGGCAAGATCGGCACCCAGTGTCAGTGTGTGTGCCGGCTTCCCTGGCGCGGCGATCGAGAGTTCCAGCGGTGCGCCCGCATACCAGTGCCAGATCTCTGAAGCATCGGTGACACGGTGCCAGGCCGAATGCTCACCTTCGCGCAGCAGGTGCTAGATTGCTGTGCCGGGGCTGCGCGTATCCGCGTCGGTCCCCGCGTCCCGGAACGTCTCGACGAAATGCCCGCCTTCCGGGTGGGGCTCCAGGCCGAGCAGGGTGATCACCTCGTCCGCGGACATGCTGCGCGCCTTGGTCGTCATGCGTCCGGTCGCGTGTTTTCGATCGACGGCCGCTTGGAGAACTCCGCGAACCAGGCGGTCAGATTTGGCCGACCGTCCCGCCAGTCATTGTCGGCGAAGCGAAAGTCGCGATATCCCAGTGCGCAGGCGCCGGCGACCTGGCCGATGGTGACCGGTCCGTCGAGGTCGCCGGCCTCGGCCTCGAGTTGATCGAGCGCCTGGTCGACCGACAGTTCCTGGCGATCGATGAAGGTCTGCGATGCCGCATCGCCTTCATGGAACATCATCTCCATGCGTTCATGGACCGAGGCGTCGAGTATGCCGTCGGCCGCCGCGAGTTGCCGCATCGCCGTCCAGCGGGGAGGGCCCGGGTCCGGGTAGATCTTCGTGGTGCCATGTGCATCGAAATACTCACACACGATGTTGGACTGGTAGAGCGGCGGCCCGTCGTCGCGGATGAGGGCGGGGACCTTGCCGACCGGATTGAGATCCCTGTAACCCGCCGGGTCTTCCCACGGGTTGATGGCTTCTGTTTCGATGCTGTCGGCGAGCCCCGTCTCGATAGCTGCCGCGCGGGCCTTTCGCGCATAAGGCGATGCCTCGGAATAGATCAGTTTCATGGTCTCATCCTGCTTGCGGGATTGTGTTGAGACGCAGAATACACACGGCGGGTGTGGAACAGAATTGCGTTGGCAGCAGGGCCGATCTCCGTATGTTAACGTCGCGCCATGAACCTGGATGTCGTTGATCTGCGTGATTTCTATGCCACCAGCCTGGGTTCGGCCGCGCGGCGCATGGTGAGGCGCCAGGTGCGCGCGCTTTGGCCGGATTTGCGAGGCATGTCGATGGCAGGCTTCGGCTACGCTACGCCCTACCTACGGCCGTTCATGGACGAGGCGGCGCGGGTTACGGCCATCATGCCGACTCGTATCGGGGTGATGGCCTGGCCCGAACGGACCAACAGCGAGCGCAATCTCGCCACGGTGGCGCGCGAAGACGAGATTCCGCTGCCCGACCTGTCGATCGACCGTGTCCTGATCGTCCACGGGCTCGAGCACAGCGAGAACGCCCATCTGATGCTGCGCGAGATGTGGCGCATCTTGTCGGACGGCGGGCGCATGATCGTTGCCGTCCCCAACCGACGTTCCATATGGGCACGCACCGACCACACGCCGTTCGGGCATGGCCATCCCTATTCACCGATGCAGCTCAATCGGGCCCTGCGCCAGTCCATGTTCACACCGGTTCGTGAGACACGCGCGTTGTTTTTCCCGCCCTCGCGGCGTCGCTTCTGGCTTTCGGCAGCGCCTGCATGGGAACGGATCGGAATGCGGTGGCTCAACCCTGTCGGGGGCGTCGCAATTGTAGAGGTGACGAAGCAGATCTATGGCGGTGTGCCGGCAGGCGCCAAGGCGCGCCGCAGAAGCTATGCGACGGTGCCAGCCTCGGCGGGATCGATGTGTCGGGGCGCTAACTGCGTCCGATCAGGAATACCGCCTGCTCGGTAAGTAGGTTCGTCCAGATGCCGATCTGCTGACGGCTTTGCGCCTGGTCGCGCCGGTCGATCGTGATGATCTGTTGTGCGTTGAGCTCGAGCTCGTCCAGCAAGCCCACAAAGTCCGTCAGTGTGAAGAAGCGGATATTGGGGGATTCGTACCAGGCATGGGGGAGGTTGCTGGACACGGGACTTCGGCCGCTCAACAGCAATCCAGTACGCACCCGCCAGTAGCCAAAATTCGGAAAACTCACCACGGCGTATCGTCCGATCCGCAGCATTTCCCGGAGCACGCCTTTGACATCGTAGATGGCGGGTAGTGTCTGGGACAGGATCACGAAATTGAAGGCATCGTCGGGGTAGTTGTTGAGGTCGGTTTCGGCATCGCCCTGCACCACCGCAAGGCCGTGTGACACACAGGTGTTCACACCCTCCTGGCTCAGCTCAATCCCGCGGCCGTCGACCCGCTTCTCGGCGACCAGCAGGTCCAGCAGGACACCGTCGCCACAACCGACATCGAGCACGCGGCTACCCGGCGTGATCATGTCCGCGATCAGCTTTTGATCGACGCGAATACGCGATCCGTTCATAGAATCCAGCCGGTTCATGGGGTCGCAGCCTTGCCGTTAAGGCCGCGCTGTTCGGCCGCGCCACGCAGGAAGCCCGCAAGAATGCGATGAAATTCTGGCTCCTCCAGAAGGAAGGCATCGTGGCCAGACTCGGTCTCGATCTCGACAAAGCTGACCGACGCCGCCACTGCATTCAATGCATACACGATCTGGCGAGACTCGCTGGTCGGGAAAAGCCAGTCGGAGGTGAAACTGACAAGGCAGAAACGGACCTGCGAATTCTTGAACGCAGCCGGCAGATTGTCGCCGTATTCCGCTGCCATGTCGAAATAGTCCATGGCGCGGGTGATGTAGAGGTACGAGTTCGCGTCGAACCGCTCGACGAACGTGCTGCCCTGGTGGCGCAGGTAGCTTTCGATCTGGAAATCCGCGTCGAACCCGAACGTGATCGCCTGGCGATCCTGGAGGTTCCGGCCGAACTTCGTATGCAGGGCGGAATCGGACAGATAGGTGATATGCGCCGCCATCCGGGCCACCGAAAGTCCGCGGCGCGGGCCCGTGTCCTGACTGTAATAGTCACCACCATGCCAGCTCGGGTCGGCCATGATGGCCTGCCGTCCGACCTCGTGAAAGGCGATGTTCTGCGCTGAATGACGTGCAGCACCAGCAATTGGGATCGCGCAGAACACCATCTCGGGATAGCGCGAGGCCCATTCCAGGGTTTGCATGGCTCCCATGGATCCGCCGATGACAGCGAATAGTTTTTCGATGCCCAAATGCTCGACCACGCGCTTCTGCGCGGCTACCATGTCGGTGATGGTGATAACCGGGAAATCCAGGCCGAACGGTGTGCCCGTTTTTGGATTGATATCCTTGGGTCCGGCGGTACCCATGCAGCCGCCCAGGACATTGACGCAGATGACGAAGTAATCGTCTGTATCGATCGTCAGCCCGGCCCCAACGACCCCGCTCCACCATCCCGCCCTTCCGGTCACGGGATGGGGCTCTGACACATATTGGTCGCCCGTCAGCGCGTGGCAGACCAGAATCGCGTTGGATTTCTCTGCGTTCAGCGTGCCGTATGTCTGGTAGGCGACCGTGAATGGCCCAAGCAATTGCCCGGATGCCAGGCGCAGGGGTTCGTCCGCCCCCAGCACGAGCTGATGGCCCGGCAGGTCGGTCACCACCGGTTCAACCGCGATTGCCTCGCCGGCGTTCGCGACGCCATTGTCTTCGCTGTTCGCCATCGTCTAGTGCATGGTTTTGGGCCAGTGCCGCTCGGGACCTTGCCCTTGCGACGGGCGCATAGCTATGTGGCCCTCATGAGGGGTGTCAACGATTTCTTTGCCAAAACCGCGGTCTAGCGATACAACCTTGGCCGCTTTTTCCCGGAAGTGCGAGACCATGAGCAACACGCCAGATGATCTGGCGGCGCTGCGCCGCGAGATCGATTCCATCGACGAACAGCTGCATGACCTGTTGATGCGGCGCGGCGAAGTCGTGACCGAAATCGGTCGCCGGAAGGCAGCCGACGGTCAGGTCTCGTTTCGTCCGGCGCGAGAAGCGCAACTGTTGCGCCGGCTTCTGGCCCGCCATCGCGGGCCGCTGCCGGCCGAAACCATCGTGCGGGTGTGGCGCGAGATTATTGCGTCCGCGATTCGACTACAGGGTGAAATGATCGTCGGTTACTGCCCGCTGGAAGGTCACGGCTCCGCTTTGCGCCTGGCCAATGGAAACTTTGGCCTGAATGCCCGGACCGCACGCTTGGAAACCGCGGATGCGGTCGTCGATGCGGTTGCCGAAGGAGATGTTTCGGTGGGGCTGGTGCCGCTGCCGCAGTCCGAGGGGGCATCAGGCTGGTGGAACCGGATGCCGGATGCGCCATCAGTTCACGTCGTGGCGCGCTTGCCGTGGCCGATGCTGGCCGGGGCGGATCCGGAACCGGAAGCTGCCACGTTTGTGCTGGCATCTTCCGAGCCCGAAGACTCCGGTGACGACCGAAGTGTCCTGATGATTCGCTGCCGCGATGCTGTTGAAGGCGACACGCTCGTGACGGCGTTCGTGGCGAACGGAATTGTGGTCGATCCGCAGTCTGTCGTTGAAGATCAGCAGGCGTCGGCCGGTTGTGTATATATCGTCGAAACCGAAGGCTTTCTCGGTGGTGCGGACACGCGGCTGCGCGCGGCCGCCGAATCGGTCGGGGGCGCGGAGGTGCGTTGGCTGGGTGCCTTTGCGCAGCCATCCCTGTCGCAAAACGAAATGGGAGCAGATTAGGTGTCACCGCCGAAAGCCAGACCCGGTGTGCTTCAGATCACGCCCTATGCCGGCAGTGAAGTCGGATCGGGTGGTGAAGACCGTATTGTTATCAGTTCGAACGAGAGCGCGTTCGGGCCGTCCTGGCGTGCCATGGAGGCCTATTCCGGGGCCAGCGAGGGAACCCACCGCTATCCCGAGATCGACGCACGTTCATTGCGTCAGGCACTGGCCGAGCATCACGGGCTGGACGCGGAGCGGATCATTTGTGGCTGCGGGTCGGATCAGATCATCGATTTGCTCGCGCTGGCTTATGCCGGGCCGGGAGACGAGACCGTTTACAGCGAGCACGGTTTCACGATGTACCCGATCGCGACGCTGAGTGTGGGCGCGACGCCGGTCGCAGCGCCCGAGACGAACCTGACGGCAGATGTCGACGCCATTCTGGGTTGCGTCAGCGAGCGCACGCGCATCGTGTTCCTGGCCAATCCCAACAACCCGACCGGGACCTATCTTGGTCGTGACGAGCTGCGCCGGCTGCACGAGGGGCTGCGCGAAGAAGTGCTGCTGGTGCTGGATGCCGCCTATGCAGAATACGTGACTGCGCAGGATTACGAGCCGGGCATGGCGCTGGTTCACGATTCATCGAACGTCGTGATGACCCGGACCTTCTCCAAGATCTATGCCCTGGCGAGCCTCAGGATCGGCTGGGCCTATGGGCCGGCCGAGATCATCGAGATTCTCGATCGGGTGCGGCCGCCGTTCAATGTTTCGTCGCCGGCGATTGCTGCCGGGATCGCAGCGCTTGCGGATGTTGAGCACACCAACCGCGCACGCGAACACAATGCCGAATTGCTGCCCTGGTTCACGTCTCAGCTTGAGGCGCTGGGGCTGGAAGTGAACCCGTCGGTTGGTAATTTTGTCATCACTCGATTTTCGCCCGGGGTAGATAAAGATGCCGAGGCCGCTTACCGGTTCCTGTTCGAACGCGGGATCGTGACCCGGCGCGTCGCCGGCTACGGGCTTCCCGACTGGGTCCGCATGTCGATCGGAACCCGTGAGGAAATGGAAGACGTGGTCGCCGCGTTGCAGGAGTTTGTTGGGTCATCATGAGCGGTTCCGAGACATTCGAACGCGTCGCCATCATCGGCATCGGCCTGATCGGGTCTTCGATCGCGCGCGCCATCCGGGCGGCCGGGCTGGCCGGTCATGTGGCCTGCCACGATGCGGATTCCGAAATTCGCGCGCGCGCTGTGGCATTGGACATCGTCGACAGCATGCACAATACCCTGGCCGGGGCCGTGGAAGACGCCGACCTGATCGTGGTGGCGACTCCGGTCGGTGCCTGCGGCGCGGTTGCGCAGGCGATGCGCGATCATCTTCGCCCCGGTGCGATCGTCACCGATGTCGGGTCGGTAAAGGGATCGGTGCTGAAGGCTATGGGCCCGCACACGCCCGAGGGCGTGCATCTGATACCGGGACACCCGGTCGCGGGCACCGAACATTCCGGGCCCGAGGCGGGCTTTGGAGAACTGTTCCAGGACAGGTTTGCAATCCTCACCCCGCCGCCGGGCGCCGATGAAGCGGCCGTGGCACGTCTGTCGAGCCTGTGGCGCGGTATGGGCAGCGATGTCGAGATCATGGATGCGGAGCATCACGACCGCGTTTTGGCGATCACCAGTCATTTGCCGCATCTGATCGCCTACACGATCGTCGCGACCGCTGCCGACCTCGAGACGGAGCTTGAGGCCCAGCCCCGGGACGACGACGTGGTGACGACGCGCGAGGTGATCAAATATTCGGCAGGCGGATTCCGCGACTTTACGCGTATCGCGGCCTCCGACCCGGTGATGTGGCGTGATGTCTTCCTGTTGAACAAGGATGCCGTGCTCGAAATGCTCGGCCGATTCAGCGAAGACCTGACCGCATTGCAACGTGCAATCCGCTGGGATGACGGGGATGCGTTGTTCGAACTGTTCACGCGCACCCGCGAAATCCGGCGAGGTGTGATCGAGGCCGGCCAGGCCGGACGGTTTCAGTACACCGAGAACGGCGACTCCGAAGACGAGGCCTAGTTCCACGCAATCGGTGCAAGTTTCAGCAATGACACCGGTCCGATCGAGACGACGCTGTTCTGGATCGCCACCGGCACACGCGCTTCCGGTGGCCCTCCACCCGCGGGAGCGCGGGTCAGAACGGCAAGCGCGATTCGCGCGATGGCGGCTTGCTGGGGCCTCATTTCACCCGTCTGCTCCAGCACGTCTATTAGCCGGTCGAGACCGGTGACGCGAGCGGTGAACGCGCCGACGGGTTGCAAGGCCTGGTCCAGGGCGAGCGTGCCTTCACCGGCGAGCCGCAGCGGCCCCCAGGAAACATCCACATTCTCCAGTTCGAGCGTTCCACCCGCGTCACGCCAGCGAGACAGGGTGACGGGGTTGATGTCGCCCGGTTCGATCGCGCCACGGAGCGACAGGTCACCAGCAAACCGTGCGATCCGGCTTCCCAGGATGCGGGAAACGTTCGGGTCGAGATTTGAGTCCGCGATGTCGATTTCGGACAGGACGAACGCAACGGTTTGCCCGACGTCCTCCGGGTGGACGCTCGCCGGTGTCGGCGTTCCGTCGGCCTGCGACCAATCGAACGCGATGCTTCCGATGGCAGCCGAACCCGTGTCGTTGATCCGAATTGCCACACCGGTCGCGAGACCGCGAAGGCCGTGCATGCGCCCATCGCCGCCGAAATCGACCCGGCCACGCAGATCGTCACTTTGCGTATCGACGTTAAATCTGGCGCCCGCATGGCGAATGTTGAACTCATGTGTTCCCGGCGCCTCAAACGAGACCGTATCCCTGCCCTCGGAGAAGAATCCGATGACCGCGTTGGCGCCGGTCCAGGCGATTTTGCGGCCGTCCTCCGACCAGACCCCCCGCGGCTTTTCCAGCCGCGCGTTCAGGCGGACCGGAAAGCCCGATATCGAGACGGAATCCCAGGCCAGTTCGACGGTTTCCGCCCCACCGCGCGCGGCGAATTCGGCGATGTCCGCTTCGACTTTCTGCGCCAGCCAGAACCAGCCCGCGGTCCAGGCCGCGGCGATCACCAAGAGTCCGGCGACGAATATCAGATACTTTCGCTGGATCATTTGAACCCGGTTGCCTTAGATGCGTGGCGATCAAACTAGTCAGGGTTCGTGGCGGCGTCGAGGCGCACGCGGCGAAACCTTTTCAGAGGATTTACGAACTCGCGATGTCGATTATCAAGGCACAGCCCGATCTTAGCCACCTGACCGATCAGTATGAGTTGACCGAGGAGGAACTGACGTGGACATTGTGCGCGGTCATGGACACCCATTCGCGCGGCGAGGATCTGTGGGTGTTCGGCTACGGATCCCTGATGTGGCGTCCCGATTTTCCGTTCGAGCATCGCGCCCGCGCCCTGGTTCACGGTTTTCACAGGGCATTTTGCGTCTATTCCCATGTCTATCGCGGCACGCGTGACAAGCCTGGGCTGGTGCTCGGCCTCGACTATGGCGGAAGTTGCAGCGGTGTGGCCTACAGGGTCGCTGCAGAAAATGCGGAATCCGCTGTGGAGTATTTGATCCGCCGGGAGATGGTGACCCGTGTCTATATGCCCCGATGGGTCACCATGCGTGTCGGCGGGGCGACCGTGCGGGCCCACACCTACACCGCAGCCCACAATCATGTGCAGTATGCGGGCCGTTTGCCTGAAGACGAGACCCTGCGCTTGATACTGCAGGGCACGGGCCGGAGCGGGCCAAACACCGATTATCTGCGCAACACGATCGACCATCTCGATGCGCTCGGGATATCCGATAAGCCGCTGCGCCGGTTGCTGAACCGGGTCGAAGCACACGAGGCGAGTGTCGGGTCCGGATGACTGTCAGGGAAAATACCTGAATTATTGCAACCGGTTCGCCTCAGGCGGGCCCGGCAGAACGGGATTTATCCACAGATTGGCGCTGAGCGTCCGAAACTGGGCTTCGCTGGCCCGCCGGATGCGCCGGCAGAGAAATATCGGATATCCGGGAAGCGGAAATCGCCGTGCACCCGTGGTCGTGCGACCAGACGGAAAGGGAAAGTGAGCGTGGTATTGAGAGGGTCGTGAAAGATAATGCAAGTAAAGCCGGACTATAGATAAGGCCCGATGACCGGCTCTTCGCGAACATCCATCTATATTACAGGCATATTACCCGTACCCTTGGCCTCTAGGGGGAGGCTCGGTCCTCCACAAGTTTATCCACAGGCTATTGTGGACCCATTGGCAGGTCGGTCATTCCGGCCTCGCGCAGCAAACGGTTTGTCGCCGGCTCGATCGCCGCTTCGAGCGCGGCGACGAAGTCCCGCCGGGCCAGGCCCGGTTCGAGGGCGGGCAGGAACTCGATCGTGATAACGCCCGCGGCCAGGTTCAGCGAACGCCGGGGCCAGAACAGCCCTGAGTTGAGGGCCACCGGTATGACCGGCATATCGAGCGCCCCATGCAGGGCCGCCACGCCGGCGTGATAGGGCTTGCGCGTGCCCGGCGCGACCCGGGTGCCCTCCGGATAGATGACGATCGGGCGGCCATCGTCCTGGCGCGCGCGGGCGGCCTTGACCATGTTGCGGAGCGCCGGCATGCCGCCGGCCCGGTCGATGGGGATCTGCCGTGCCCGCAGGAGGCACCAGCCGAACACCGGAATCCATGTGAGTTCGCGCTTGAGCACGATTGCGGCGTCGCGAACGATGAGATTGATCGCCAGGGTGTCCCATGCCGACTGGTGTTTGACCACGAAGAGCGCCGGTCCGTCCGGGAAGTTTTTCGCGCCGACGACCCGGTGGGTCAATCCGACTGAGATGCGCAGCAGCCAGAGACTGCCGCGGATCCAGAACCGGCTATAGGCCAGCAACGGCCGAGGCGGGCCGAGCAACAGGGGCAACACGAGGATGCTGAGGATTGTGGTCCAGCCATAGAACAGCACGGTGAAGAGCAGGGCACGCATGGCGGTTCAGCTTTCCGTCAGAAGGCGCGTTACGAAGCCGCGCAGCCGCGCCGCCAGATACTTGTTGTATTCCCCCGCCAGCAGGGTCGCCGACCCGGGCCACAGCCACCAGCGTTCATATCGGACATTTTGCGACATGACAGGTTCCGCGACGATTGTCATTTCCGGCATGCGCTGATGAAACTCCAGGAGGCTGCGCGGCATATGGAAATCCGCGGTGACGAGCCGCAGGCTTGTGATGTCGTTTGCCACCAACCAGCCCGCGGTCTCGATGGCGTTCTCGCGGGTGTTTCGCGCGGCGCGGCCGAGGGTCACACAGCATTCCAGAACCTGCGCTTTCAGCCTGTCGGCCGGGATCAGGTCGCCCAGTGACGCATCCGGCCCGACGCCCGATATCAGGAGCAAGTCCGAGGCATCGGCGGCCAACAACGCAGTGCCGCGATCGACCCGTCCGCGCCCCCCGGTCAGCACCACGATGGCCCCGGTTCGGACATTCTGACCGGTGGCGGGCGCGCGTGGGATGTTGTCGACGAAAAGCACCAGCCCGACGATCCAGCCCGCGGCCAGCAAGCTGACCGGAAGGGTGAGCAGCCGCCAGCGCCGTTTTCGCCGGCCGGCCATCAGGGCATGCGTGCCAGCGCACGCAGGACGGTCAGGCGCGCGGTCAGCATCGCAATCGCGACGGCCGCGGCCGGCACGATCAGCAATGCCGTCCAATCGCCCAGGGACAGCGTGAGCGGCGGCAGGAAGGCGGCATCGATGCCGCGGCCGACCCATGCGAACACGATCAGCACGACCGCCGCCGCTGCCGCGCCGGCGATGCCGCCGCGCAGGGCCAGCATCATCGCCTGGAACTGGAACTGGCTGGCGATGTAGCGGTCCTGTGCCCCCATCTGGTGCAGCAATTCGATTATCGCGGCATGAACCGCCAGCCCGCTTCGGGTCGTGAAGATGACCGCCAGCACCGCCGCCGCCGCGATCATGGCAAGTATGACAAAGGCCAGGATCTCGGCGGTGCGCCCAAGGTTGATCAGTGCGCCCAGCCACGCACGGTGGTTATCAACCGTGACACCGGGGACCAGTTGCGAAAGGCTTGCGGCCAAGCTTGCCGCATCGGTCCTGACGCCGGCCGCCAGCTCGACGTCGATTAGCGCGGGGACTGGCAGGTCGGTATTCACCACCGCTTCACCCAGCCACGGGATCAGCAGTGCCCGCGCCTCTGCCTCGGGCACGGGCCGGACCCCGGTAACGCCGGGCGTCACCTCCAGTTTGCCGGTGAGCGTCGCGATTGATGCCTCGGTGGCGGCAGCCTGGGGAATCTGGACCGTCATCCGGCCGGTCAGCGTGCTGTCCCAGCTGTCGACCGTGTCCGCCACGATCAGGGCCGCGGCGAACATCAGCCCACCCAGGAAGACCATCAAGGCCACGATCCAGGGCAGGAACCGGGTCGATTGATCGCGTTCGAACGGCAGATCGGTCCGGCGGCCCAGCATCACACCACCTCCGCAGCCGGCTGGCGGCCACGCCGAACGGTCAGTTCTCCATCGTCGAGTTGCAGGACCGGGTGCCCGAACTCCTCGATGAGAACATTGTTGTGGGTGGCGATGACAATTGTGGTGCCGGCCTTGTTGAGCTCTTCGAACAGGTGCATCAGCCGCACGGCGATATGGTCGTCGACATTGCCGGTTGGCTCATCGGCCAACAGCAGGCTTGGCCTGTTGATAACAGCCCGTGCAATTGCCACGCGCTGCTGCTGCCCGCCGGACAATGTCGAGGGACGCGCATCGAGACGTTCGCCGAGACCG
>MDTE01109736.1_pt1 | contig 14642 bp, 11 predicted proteins | sample 811231 | NCBI WGS metagenome assembly MDTE01 (sample SAMN05326651, study PRJNA326480) | marine metagenome | isolation source: seawater | place: Indian Ocean: Red Sea | collected 2010 | reverse complement strand
GTGCCGGGGTGGCGGAACTGGTAGACGCGCCGGATTCAAAATCCGGTTCCTTCACGGGAGTGTCGGTTCGATTCCGACCCTCGGTACCAAGTCTTGGTTGTGATCGAGAAGTTAGATCGACCTCTCCTCTTAATATTTTGTGGTAAATTTAATATCATTCGTGAAGGAATCTTTGAAACTAGATAACTTTCTCAGCTTCTAAACGTGCGGTCTGGAATGTTCCGCTCTCGCACATTTTGACGAACGTTCTGGGGGGGGTGTCTTATTTGTTCCCTCTTGGCATGGCGTCACGCAGCGCTTGAGAAAAACCAGAGGCAACCCACTCGCACTGGGCGGTATTCCAATGAGAAAAAAATAGTCTTATTTCGGGATCGGGATGAAATACAAGGCGCTCAGGAAACAGATTCCAATTGGTAAGCACTGGTGTGGGGGGGCGAACATAGTTTTCGACGTCCGGTAAAGAACTTGTTAGCCAACCACCCCTCGCATAATACTGATGCCAGGTTCGCCGAGATCTGTTCCCATCGCCGTCAAGTCGCGTATGATACAATGCCGTATCGTAAAGCACACAGGTCCCAGCATCACCGTATATGGGAACCTCCCAGTAAGCGTCGCTCAAATCCTCGTATGCTTCCTCAAGAGTTTGATAACGGTTACTCCCAGGTACGACGCAAAATGCCGGATTTCCAGGCTCTACATCAGTCAGGTAATGAATGGCACACAACCAATCACAGGGCATATAAGGTTGTCGTTTGAAGCGATCTACAACCACTGCGTCATGATGAAAATTCATCGCTCCATGACCAGCGCCCTCTGGCATATCCCGGAAGTTAAACTCACTAAATCTGACATACTCACTGCCGCCCATGAGTTGAGCCACTAGATGAAAGGATGAGGGGTGCCGGGTGTAGGAATCAAGTTCAGGGTAGTCCAATAGGGGCTGTGAAAATATTAGACCGGATGCTTCTTGGTATGAAGTGCGTTTTTTGCCTAGGCCCCAAGCTTCTGGCCGCTCAAGCTGAGTTCGATTAAAAAATTCGTTCAAGTGCGCAAGTTCTCTCTCACTGAGACACCCCTTCAGAACTACAAAACCGAATTCGTTGAAATGACAGCAAGCTTCGTCCTTATCAAAAGCAGGGTCAAATTCGGGAGGCGAAGTCCTCGATATCCTTCCGAAACCCTGACTTGCTAATTCGGGGTTACCAGAGACATTTTCATCTTTTTCGAGTTTAACAACCATCACGTGATACCAGCTTCACCGCGAGACTTTTTCCATTCTATCGAAATCCCCCAATGGCCTGCCACAAGAGCAAAATAAAACTTCCGATCCATGTTGTTTCGTTTAACCGCTAGACCTTACTAACGAAGTCACGTTGTAGGAGGCCTAATAAGTTTTCGACAACCCTGAGGAGCCATAATGGTGCTACTCAATATCAAGTATCGCTCGCTCGACCCTCCCAAGCCGGCGATAGACCCTCTCATGTATTGCTTTTGGAACGTTTGTTGATGATGGCCGATGGGCATGACTGAAAAAAGCGTGTTGCGCTCGACGAAGCGACCGCGAACAGTTTTGTGTACCTCCATGCCACAAGTGGGCGTTGTAAACCAGGCACGAACCAGCCGGACCAGTAATTTTTATTTCACTTTTGATGGGCTCGTTAGGGTTATCCAATTTCATCCCCGGGGTGATACCGAAACGATGCGAACCTGGGACTAACCGAGTTGGACCATTATCTCTTGTAAAATCGTCAATCATCCATACCGCATTAACCACTTCAGGTACGCCTTCCACACCCCACATATAGTCTGCATGGATATCTTGATGACCATAACCTGGCATTGGACAATGATAATTGGAACCTATGTACTTCAGATGAATACCCAAAACATGGCGCACAGCCGCCAATAACCGGGGATGCATAAAAATGGGATCAAACAACCCATCGTGATTAATGCTTTTCACTACAGTATCTTCAATTCGGGCTATACCTGGTTTTACATTTTGTACCGATCCTCTGCCATAGCGTGCTATCTCATCATCATAACGGGTTCGCATTACCTGTAAATCAGCGTCACTAAGAAGTTTACCTAGATTAACGAATCCGTCTCGGTCAAGAGACTTTTTCTCTTCATCCGATAACAACCCGTTTACATCATTTGTAAGACCAAGCTGGTCTAATGCAAATTCTATTTCTGTTTTGGGAAGTCTGTTATGTTTTGAACCAATAAAACTATCTAAAATTTTCGCGACATCATCTCTAGGCTCAGGGCCTTCCATGTAAGCTTTTAATCCGGCCAGTCTACCCGTATCAGTGTCGGCGCAATTCCAAATCTTTGTCAAAATCATGGTTCTTTCGAGATAATCACGGCGCTGCTCGGGGCTGTGATGTTTTTCCACAAAACGCGGGGCCGAGAGGTCTTTTGGAATTCGCTCGACGCCAGCTGCTGCCAGATATTTCGCTAAAAGCAAATCGTCATTCATACGGTAGTCCTAGCCACCAAAATAAGTAAAAGTAGAATAATTTCCGTCCTATCACCAGGCTTCATTCTACACAGAGGAAGCTAGCGTCGCATCAGCGATCCAGCCTTCTAACGGATCAACACACCTTGGCATACCGTAGTTATCTTTTTTCTTTGACCAGGCCCAAGCTGCTTGAATCGCGCAAAAAAGAGCATCCAATCTATCGCCAGTCGGGTCCTCAACGAGAGATCCGGGAGCATTTACGCTCATCCCGTAAGTGTCTTTAAAAGTACTCTCCTGCAAAAGTTTATGAAGCTCCTGCCTCACAGCGTATTGAACTTTGGTTTGTTTTGCTTTTGCATCCTGCTTATAGTTTCGACGCCCAATTAGATGGCGAGCAAGCAATCCCGGATATGCCTCCACCCCAATGCGACTTTTATCGCCACTATGGAGGCTTGGAATAGTTATATTCGCTTTGAGCAAACGTGGTACAACCTCATAAAACATAAGACCCACTGGAGTTCCAAAAAGCTTTTGTGGGCTTAATGATTTAGCAACCATATCAGTAACGCGACGATGCTCTTTATCACCCGGCGGTCTCTTGAGCCGATAATCGTTTAAGGCCTGACGAAAATCTTCCCTGCTCATTTTGGCCACGCGATCGACGTACCCTTCCCATGTCATTGGCCAGCCAATGTTTTCAACAAACCTTCGAGCCTGGCCAAAAGGTGCGTCAATTCCCATTATCCAACAACCAGTGCTTCCAAGAACATCTTCGAAGCCACTAAAGTCAGTCCATTCCAATAGGCTGTCAGCCTCAAGGTGGCGGTTCTCGTAAAGACACCTCAGGCACGTTATTGGCTTCTGTTTTGATGGACGGCTGGTGAAATCAATCCCGTAAACTAGCATAGACTACTAACTGGAAGGTAGTGCTCTCGCGTGCCATAAAGCCCTTGTAAAACAAAAGGCAAAAGTACCTCAAAAAGACTTTTCATCCTCGGAGAAATCATGAGCAGGACCTATCCAATGACTATCCTCGACCCGCCATCGGGTCGGTAATCGGTCGGTATATTTTTTGTCCCTCCGAGGGCATTGAGTCTAGAACAGCTTGTAGTCTTCTTCTTACACCCTCAGGACCTTCATTTATAGGATGCTGCTCTAGTGCGTCACTACTAATGTCATACAACCGACCGTCACTGTATAACTTCCATCGCTGATCGCGCGCAAAAATAGTTGGCTTTGGGATAGGACCTGGAATGGGCTCGTTATAAATATAAACAAACTCTCTCGGCTTTCCTTTTCTACCGCTTAATCGCGAAGCAAAACTCACGCCGTCAAGTATAGCTCCTTTGGGTAAAGAGGCTCCTGTCATAGCTGCAATTGTCGGCATCATATCACTAAAATCAACAAGGTCATCAGTCACCGTCCCAGCAGGAACTTTCCCGGGCAAATTAGCAATGAGAGCAACTCTCGTACCGGCATCCGTGGTTTTACTCTTACCCCCTTCGATACTGACACCATTTAACTCAGAAACAATACCTCCCTTCGCCCCCCCTGGTGATCCATTATCACCAGTAAAAAGTATCAATGTATTTCCGCGAACACCGGACTCGTCGAGTTGATCGACGACGCGGCCCACCAGTTTATCCATGTAACTAACCATATCCTCAAAGTTTTTCTGGTAGGAATTGGAGTTGGGATCTTTACTGTCAGGAGTTGGCTGAAAAGGTCCGTGTGTAAGAACCAAAGGGTAATATACGAAAAACGGGCCCTCTTTCTTCCTCTCGATAAAATCACAAACGTAGTCATTTACCAAATCCGGAGAATACGCATCTTTATGCTTAAAGGCCTTCGTTATGCCATTGACAGTAAACACGGGTGACCGATAACCATGGTGATCTGTTTCAAGATCATAACAAAAGTGCTCATCGAATCCGGCATCTTGCGGAAGCGTTCCAGCACCTTTTTTTTCAGGCACAAACGTACCACTACCATGCAACTGCCACTTCCCTGCTACGCAAGTCGAGTAGCCAGCCTCTTTCATCATATGCCCAACAGTTTTCTCACTTGGGTCCAAAATTCCCCAATGAACATAATTTCTTACATTAGACCTGCCCGTCATTATTTTAACTCGACTCGGAGCACAAACCGGGTTCGAATAACAATGAGTGAACCTCACACCAGTCTCCGCTAATTGGTCAACTCGCGGAGTCTTGTATTGCTTAGAGCCATAACAACCGAAGACCTCGTAACCCGTATCATCGGTCATGATCAACACTACGTTCATTGGTTGTCCTTCAGAACCTTGGCTGATCATGGGTGGCATAATAGCGGCTACACCCAAACCTTTCAGCAAATCGCGTCTTTTCATTTAACAAAGCCTTCTCATTATCGGAATCGTTGCCCGATAGTTTAAATAATCTAATATTTTACATCATCAATTTACAATGACCTGAGACCAATCTACTATCCCGAGAAAATAAGAAAGGGGTTTAAAAAGGTATGAGAAATGAGTTCGAGGCACATAAGCAATGTGAGCAGTTAATTTATAAGTTCCTTAGAGTTCTTGAGACAGAAATGGGGAAGGTGGCTGATTTTTTCACGAAAGACGGACAATTTTTCAACTTTCATGGCCAAGAGAAAATTCGCGAGCATTTCAGTCACATTCAAACGGTCGATCACAATATCAATGTAAACTTATGTAGTAATTTAATTATAGATGTCATGGATGAAGCACACGCCCAAGCGACAAATTACGTCACTCATTATGTTTCTGACCCAGAACCGGGAAACCTTAAAGACCCTGGTGGCGGCCTGATTAGCGGAGAGCTTGTAACTGCAAGGTCACTAACACGATGGTCATGGCAATTTGAAAACGAGGAGGGCAGATGGCTGATCTCAAAACTTGATTATCCTGAGACAGTCCTCTTGAGAGAAGATGTACTTAATGATGTTCGCGGTAGCTCCTGAAAATGAAAAATAGGCCAACCTATGAAAATGAAAAGAATAAAAGATACTGAACTCAATGTCAGTATGTTCTGTCTTGGTGGACAGGAGTGGGGTTCACGAGACGACAAGATGACCTCCTACGCAATGCTTGATCAGTATATTGCATTCGGAGGAAACTTCCTTGACACTGCCAACAACTACGCAATTTGGAACGGACATGGTGGGGAGAGCGAAACTCTCTTAGGGGATTGGTTTAAAGATCGAGGCAATAGAAGCGACGTTGTACTCGCAACTAAAATGGGTGGCCGAGCTAAAGATGCACCGATGTCGTCAGCACCAGAGCACATAAGACGAGAGTGCGAACGCAGCCTAAAAAGACTTCGGACCGACTACATTGATCTTTATTACTTTCACTGCGATGACAGAATGGTCCCGCTTGAAGATCAACTCGGCACAATGCAGGAACTCATTAAGGAAGGGAAAATCCGGTATATCGGCGCAAGTAATTTTAAGGCATGGCGTCTGGCGGAGGCAGCAGTGATAAGTGAGTTCAAAAATTACTGCAGTTTCTCTGCGGTACAACAACGCTATACTTACCTCAGACCTCGAGTAGATGCCGACTTCGGCTTCCAGAAATCAACGAACGAGGACCTTCTTGAATACTGCGAGGAAAGAGGTCTACAACTTATTGCTTATTCGCCTCTATTGAGGGGGGCTTATGTTAGGGACGACCGACCAATATCCTCCCAATATCATCACCACGACTCCGAGGCACGTATGACAACACTCCTAGATGTCGCCCGAGAGCTAGACCTCACAGCAAATCAGGTTGTCTTAGCTTGGATGATTGGGCGTGGCGTAATTGTTATCTCGGGCGCGAGTAAAAAAGAGCAATTAAATGAGAGCTTCAAAGGATTTGATATCGACTTAAGTGATGAGATCTTAAAGCGACTAGACGCTGCGGGGCCTGAATAACAAGCATCTATAGCAAGCATAGGAGACGATTTGTCGAGGGATGTTAGGCTATTATAAGCTAAACTTTTTTTTGTTCTCTCGTAAACTAGGAAAGCAGAATTGATGTTCCGGTAAAAGGCTGAGTAAATGAAAAACGTTGAACGATTGTTTATTCGACAAGAATTAACACAAAGAGAGGAAGAGGGTTGTGATGTCGGTGATCTCAGAAATCAGGTTGAAACCGCGGTGCAAAATAATGACTCGAAAGCCCTGAATGATCTATATGATGACCTTGATGCCCTGGAGCCGACTGAATCATTTGCCTATGATGAACCCTCCACACTAGCAGAGATTCGCAAGCTACGACCTGATGGCCCAAGGCGCGTTTCCATTTCAATTAGCGAAGAAGATTTGTATAACCGTATCTATGGTGGCTGGCTTGGTCGTGCAGCAGGATGCTCCCTTGGGAAGCCCGTAGAAGGATGGCCGAGAGAACGGATTGATGAATACCTTGAAACTCATCAGGCACTACCGCTAGAGAATTACCTTCCGTTCGATGGTAAATATATTAATGAACACCTTAAATCCAGCACTCTTGGCAATATTGAATTTATGGCAAGGGACGATGATATGGATTTTCCCATTCTAGGACTCATCGCGCTGGAGGAACGTGGTACTAGTTTTACATCTCGAGGTATGTCGAACGTCTGGATGAGTTATATGCCAGCAAATCTGCTTTATACCGCAGAACGGGCCGCGTATCGCAATTTTACGATGGGACACATGCCCCCTGACTCTGCCTCCTTTCGAAACCCCTTTCGCGAGTGGATTGGTGCACAAATTCGGGCGGATATTTTTGGCTACGTTACTCCCGGCTGGCCGGAGAAAGCGGCCGAGCTTGCATTTAAGGACGCCAGCATCTCCCATGTCAAAAACGGCATTTATGGTGAAATGTTTGTAGCGGCGATATTAGCAGGTACCTACATGTCCGAAGATATCGTTGAAATAATTAATATTGGGTTAAGTGAGATACCAGAGAAATGTCGTCTTGCTGAAGCAATCAATAAAACACTCTCGTGGTGCCAGGAACTGAATGATTGGGAAGCAGTTTGGAGTAAAATCAAAGCAGAATACGGTCATTATAGTGGCGTGCACACCATTAATAACGCTGCACTTGTTGTTCTAGGCTTATACTTTGGTACTTCTGACTTCGAGAAGGGAATTGTAGTTTCAGTACGAAGCGGCTGGGATACTGACTGTAACGGCGCAACAGTAGGCTCGATACTCGGGCTTAAAAACGGCGCCAAAGCTTTACCCAGAAAATGGATTGGGGTTTTAAATGATCGATTAATGTCCTCAGTACGCGAGTTCAATGATAATAAAATTTCCGAACTCGCACGCCGAACTTCGACAATTGCCCAACAGATTCTAGCGCTTCCAAATGAGGAATTAGGAACGGCATACTCATCAAAAGATGCTGATGATAATCCTTTCATAGGGAAATGGATCTTCGACTTAGGATTTGACCTGCAGACTGTGTATATCGAGCCAGATCTTTCTTGCATGCAAGAGGATCAGTATGGTCAGCGGCAGCGGCTGGACAATGCCAAAATAGAGGGCCGTAAAGTGTCTTTTGACTTCATCATCGAAAAAGCAGGGTTTGGTTTTGAAGCGCATTTTGAGGGGGAACTTTCAGGCAATACGATCCAAGGCACTGGTTCTGGTAGTGGATTTGATTTCGAAATGGGTGGAGAGAGAAGTTAGCGAAAACAAAGGGCGTTAGCTGAAACCACAACAAATAACCACCTATTCACTGGTTATTGCCAAATATAATCTTCTGTTTTTAGTAAGCTAGTCTCCGACCAATAGTCAACAAGACGAAAAGGCCAGTTCTGGGTGACGCGCCCTTCGCTATTTTTATACCAACTCTGAACACCGGGAACGCCCCAGGCGCGCCTATTGTTCGCCCGATCAATTCGTTCGGAGAATTTATCCATAACTTCCACACGCGGTTCCATCGAACGGTGCCCCTTGTCTAGTAATTCGTTGAGGCACTTTATTATATAATTCACCTGGCATTCCGAATGAAAAATGATGCTACCGCCATGAACTAAATTAGTATTCGGGCCATAAAGACAGAACAAATTAGGAAAGTTTGGTACTGTCATACCGAGATAAGCTTTTGGATTATTTCCCCAAAACTCGTGTAGCGACAAATTATCTCGCCCAATTATTTCCATGGGGGAGAGAAATTGGTCCGCTTGAAAGCCGGTCGCACAAATAATCACATCTGCGTCAATAGAATTACCCTCACTCAACTCGATGCCTTGAGGTGTTACTTGACTGATTGAATCTGTAATTAAATCTACATTATCCCGTTGTAGGGCCGCAAGCCACCTGCCATTGTCCCGCAGCGGTCTCTTTGCTCCAGGTGGATAGGTTGGGATTATTTTCTCTAGAAGACTGGTATCGTGGATTTGATTTGCCATGTATTCACTAATTGTTTTTCTAAGCTTCTCATTAATTGCGCTTACGGAACCATTTCCGCTCCAATTGTTGTCAACCTTTAGAGACTCAAGAAAGGCATCACAACCGGTCCAAAATAGCCAAAATCGATACCAATTAGCATAGTAAGGCAAATGCTTGAGTAACCATTGGTGTCCTTTATCAACTTCATCTTGGTAGTCTGGAGTTGGAAATAACCAGGGCGCAGACCGCTGAAAAACATAGGTATGCCGGGCCTTCTCGACAATCTCTGGCACAAGTTGAAAGGCGCTAGCACCACTCCCGATAACCGCAATTTTTTTGCCCCTTAAATCAATATGCTCATCCCAGTCAGCAGAATGCAGGAGACGTCCACCAAACTCAGTAAGTCCCTTAATGGCAGGCAGCTTTGGTCTATTGAGCTGCCCTACCGCAGATATCACTGAATGAAATGTCTCTCTTCTACCGTCACCTGTTTCTAGATTCCAACACCCGTTCTCTTCATATTGAATAGATGTAACATCACTCTTAAAGTTAATGTGCTGCCTGAGATCGTACTCAACAACAACCGACTTAAAGTAGTCCAGCAATTCATCACGCGGTGAAAAATTCGCAGACCAATCATGATTCGGTGCAAAAGAATAGCAATAGAAATGACTGGGAACGTCGACTCGACAGCCAGGATAACTGTTCTCTAGCCAAGTGCCGCCAACCTCTGCATTTTTCTCATAAATAACAAAGGGAATGCCAGCCTCCTTTAAATGAATAGCAGCTAGCAGTCCGGACATACCGGCACCGATAATCGCTACCCTCAGATCTGATGGCCGCCGAGCAGACGGGGCGCGATATTGATTAACTGGCTTGAGTAGAGACATTTGCTGCAGCATCATTGGTACGTATTCTCTAGGAACATTACCCTGAACCATAGTCTCCATCATGCGGTGAACTAAATCTGCTTTCGGCAACTCCTTATCAGCCGACTGATCGTTGTCCCGCAAAGCCTCGATGACCCTTAAGGACAATGGGATCAATCTTTCGCGCTCTAAACTCCCTGACGTTAAAAGAGATTGGTCATTGGTAAGCTGAACTAACGCCATATGTAAAGAGCGCACATGCGCTCCCTGCAAAGCAGATGTGATTTCAGAAACACTAGCGGTAATACACTCCGTTACATTGGGAGTAGCTATCGACATAACATAAGGTAATGGTCACAAATCCATTAGATTGCGCGCCTACCCCCACCGATAATAATTCCTCCACGATCACCAGTATGCTCGTCATTCTCCAGGATGGTTTTGCCGTTACATACCGTAGCTCTATAGCCCATCGCTCTCTGTAAGAGGCGGCTTGCGCCGCATGGGAAGTCATCTGAAATCTGTGGATGCCGCTCCGCAACACGTTCCATGTCAATCACATTAATGTCAGCTTTCATTCCTTGCTTAATGACACCTCTGTCATGGAGTCCCAAGACTTTTGCAGGGAGGCTGGTCATCTTTCGAATCGCTTCTGGGAGGGCAATTCGATTGGTGTCTCTCACCCAATGGCCTAGATAAAAACTTGACCATCCGGAGTCACAGATAGAGGTCACATGGGCACCCGCGTCGCCAAGCCCGGGTACAACCCAGTCTCTGGATAACAACTCATAGGTTTTCTCATATTCCATATTAAAGAAAGGAGCGTGAAACATTGTCTCGCCGTCACTTTCCAACATCCTTTCCAGCCAAAGTTGGGCACCACATTTATTCTGCAGCTTAGCTTCATTATAGAGGTTATCCTCTAAGTCACGAGTGTATTTCGGGCTTTCCCCAGCACCGAGCCAACACAGTCGTTTTGCCAGCGCATCACATTTCTCATTATCCTTCGCTTCGTTTATTAGTTTGTTACGAAACTCCTCATCCTTAATAGCTGCTAAACGCTCTGGGAAGGGCATGGCTCGCAATCGGTCCCAGGTTTGGGTAGAGAAAAAATACGAATTTTTCAGACCCGAAAGATTACCTCCGCGGCGAGGTACTGTGGTGCCAAATACGGGCAACCCATCCTGATGCATTTTGCCAACACATCGATCATAGCTATCAAGCAAACTCGGCTGATCTCCATAAATATCGGTGGTTGCGCTGAACAATAATCGATTGCCCCCCGTTATCATCGCCTGCTCAAAAATCTCCATCTCATGGTCAAATATTTCCCTTTTTACTCCTGGGGTATTTGCTATGATCTGCAAAATTCCGCTTTCGGCACCCACGGCTTTATTTATCTCAATCACTTCCTCCATGGGGGCAAGGGTGCCTGGGATCACTCTGCCGTCTGGGAGCTTATGCGCCCTCAATCGATTTGTTGAGAAGCCAATAGCACCCTGCCTTATTGATTCCGCAGCCAGGGCCGCCATTTCCTGCGTTTCCTCTTTCGTTGGATTCTCATCCACACCTCGCTCCCCCATAACGTAATAGCGAAGTGCGCTATGACCAACCATTCCAGCAACGTTGATACCCGGCTGATTTTTTTCTATCGAATCCAGATACTCTCCGTACGATTCCCAATCCCAAGGCAACCCCTCCAGAATTGTTTGACGTGGGATATCCTCTACAGACTCCATCATCTCTGCTAAAAACTGGTGACCATCAGGTCGCACAGGAGCAAAGCAAACACTGCAATTCCCCATAAGTGCAGTCGTTACTCCATGCCAACTGATCGAAGTCATCATCGGATCCCAACCAATCTGGGCGTCAAGATGCGTGTGCAAATCCATAAAACCTGGGGTAACGGCATGTCCCTCAGCACTTATTTCCCTAGCACCCTTTCCGGAGACACTTCCAACCTCGGTAATAACGTCACCATCAACTGCAACGTCACCTACAAAAGCAACCCCACCAGTTCCATCAACTATATTACCGTCTCGGATCACTAAATCATGACTCATATGAGTTCCCTCACCCTAATTTGGACTGAACTAGGTCAAGATAGTTGGATATTGCTAAAAGGGCAAGCTAAGAAGTGCAAGTTTCTGCATGATTTTCGACTTGTAGTTGATCGATAAGGTATGATGCATGCATCAGAAAATTAGGGAGAAACACTATGTCAACCAAGTCAAGGGCAGCTCTACTAGTTGAGGTTAATAAACCTTTGATCGTTGATGAAATTGGACTAGACGACCCTCAGGGAGGGGAAATCCTTGTAAAACTGTTTGCGACAGGTGTTTGTCACTCTCAGTTGCATCAAATTCATGGAACTATCCCCGGGGTTCGATTGCCAGGAATAATAGGCCATGAAGGAACTGGCGTAGTAATGAAAGTTGGAAGTGAGGTTACCCATCTAAAAGAAGGCGACCATTGCATGCTAACCTGGGTGCCAAGAGATGCCCAAGAAGATAGCCCGCCAGCTCCAGGAACACAATTCGAATGGCAAGGAAAACAATACCCCGCTGGCTCCTGTTATACCTGGTCCGAACATGCACTCATTAATGAGCAATTCGTCCTCCCCATGCCAAATGATATTTCAACTGCCTCAACTTCTATTGTTGGCTGTGCAACGGTTACAGGAGTTGGTGCGGTAATGGGAACAGCGCAGGTCAAAAAAGGACAATCCGTGGCGGTGATAGGAGTGGGTGGCGTTGGGATTAATGTCATAGCTGGCGCAAAAATAGCTGGTGCCAACCCTATAATTGCAGTCGATCTTGTCGATGAAAAACTTGAGTTCGCAAAAGAGTTCGGAGCCACACACACGATCAATGCTTCTACTAGTGATGCCGTAAAAGAAATTAAGGCACTGACCAATGGAGGCGCAGATTTTGCGTTTGACGCAATAGGCGGACCCGTGACCACACCACAGAGTCTCGCCGCCGTTCGCTCTGGTCGTCTCGGTTTGGATAGAGGCGGCGTTGCCGTCGTGGTTGGTATCCCTCAAGGTGAATTTACAATACCCAACTTCCAATTCCCGTTCGGAGAGAAATCACTTGTTGGCTCCTTCGGTGGTTCCAGTCATCCAGATGTAAATTATCCCCAATATATCAATTGGTATCAGAAGGGCGAGTTGCCGCTTGATAAAATGGTGACTACCACTTATACCAGTCTGGATGATATCAATGAAGCTGTGCGCGCACTTGCCGCGGGGGAAATTCGTGGACGATCCATCATAACTTATGAATAAACGATGGGAAGTAGATGGTCACAAAAACAAGAGCAGCAATAATAGTTGAATATGGCAAGCCGCTGGCCGTTGATGAGATTGTTCTTAAAGACCCTGGTGATTCGGAGGTTCTTGTTAAGTTTATTGCATCAGGAATTTGCCATTCTCAGCTTCATGCAATCAACAGTACTAAGGTTAAAATACCCTCCTTGCTCGGTCATGAAGGTACCGGGCTAGTAGTAAAAACTGGTAAAAATGTAAGTCATATCAAGGAGGGTGATCACTGCATCATCACTTGGGTCCCCAGAAATATTTCTATCGACAGTCCCATGCTAGAGCAAACCAGATATGAATTTCGGGGAGAAACACATCATGCGGGTGTTTACACCTGGGCTGAAAGTGCTTTAGTAAATGAACAGTTAGTCGTCCCTCTCAAAAAAGAGGTTCCGTCGGTCGCAACCGCAATTGTTGGTTGTGCGACAGTGACTGGGGTTGGCGCAGTTATGGGCTCCGCAAAGGTAAAAAGAGGGAGTTCCGTCGTGATAATTGGTGTGGGTGGAGTAGGCATCAATATTATCGCTGGCGCAAAAATTGCGGAGGCCCATCCTATTATTGCAGTGGATTTAACAGACAACAAACTATCATTTGCGGAACAGTTTGGGGCTACGCACACTATCAATGCTACCAAAGTCGATCCCGTAGAAGTCATACATCGCATTACGAACGGTGGCGCTGACTTTGCCTTCGACGCTATCGGCGGTCCCATCACGATTCCGCAGGCTTTGGCATCTGTTCGATCGGGAAGAGTTGGCGCTAAACGAGGAGGAACAGCGGTAGTTGTTGGTATTCCCACTGAGCCAGTCCTACTTCCGAGCGAGGCTTTTCCTGGCGGAGAGAAACACCTTATCGGGTCGGTTGGAGGTTCCAGTCAACCCGATAGGGATTACCCAAAGTACATTGATTGGTTTCGAAAAGGAGAGCTACCTCTCGACAAAATGATCACTAAGATTTACTCAGGTCTCGATGATATCAATGAAGGGGTTCGGGCGCTCGAAAAAGGGGAGATTCAGGGTCGATCAATCATAGTTTATTAGCGAGAGGTGCTGCAAAGAAGTCCGTACCCAGGGGTTGTAAGGAAAATAAAAACGCGTGGAGTTGCTAGCCTAGCGTCCCCATGTAAGAGACTAGGCACAATGTAATTAGGCAAATCAACACACTCTGAAATCAGTGCAAGCGACATAAAGTTTTGAGCTCCGAGGAAGAACGATTTAGACCGCTGTTAGCAATGGATAATCAATAATTGGCTCAGCTCGCATCTGCCCTCATGGTGGGCCAACGGAAATAATCGAAGCAGCATTCTCCCTCTTTCTTCGAATAAGTCGCCATTCAAACACGTCCCCAGAATTTCCCTTCAGAGAGCCGGCGCCTTCCCTTGACTTCTCTCCATTAACAAAAAAAGCCCAGAAAAAGTCCTCCCCAAGTCCCTCAATGCCGTTTATCGCGGTAACGAACTGACCGAACTCCTCAGTTTTGGTGCGAACATTGGCATGTCTTTCTAACGTTGATAGCGCCGATTCACCAGGGACAGCAGAATAGATAACCCGTTCACCATCTGCACTAATTAGCAAATCGCCATTAACCTGACTAGCGCAAGCGAAAAAAAGTATCGTAC
>MDTE01075798.1_pt1 | contig 14642 bp, 10 predicted proteins | sample 811231 | NCBI WGS metagenome assembly MDTE01 (sample SAMN05326651, study PRJNA326480) | marine metagenome | isolation source: seawater | place: Indian Ocean: Red Sea | collected 2010 | reverse complement strand
CGACTATGCCCTTGCCGCCCTCCAGTCCATTGGCTTTGGCGGCTTCCAGGGCCGACTCGATGATCATCCGGCGCGGGACTCTGGTGACCGCGGGCTCACCCACGGGGATGCCGGTGCCGGGGAAGGTGACGGTGCCCACGCCAACGCCGCCTTTGATGGTGACCCTCTCTTCTGGGGGGTTGGGGTCTACCCAAACGGTGGCGCAGATCTCCGCGCCGTGGGTGGCGTCGGGGTCGTCGCCGCCGTCCTTGATGACCGAGCATAGGACTTTTTCAGCGCCGGGTGTGCGGTCGGTCCATTCGCAGCGGTTCAGGGTGAAGTCGGCGTCGCGGCCGACGGGCAGGTGGATGGTTACCTGGGAGACGGGCTCTCCGGTGAGCAGGGCGGTGACGGCGGCTTTGGCAGCCGAAGCTGCGCAGGAGCCGGTGGTGTAGCCGGTGCGCATACCCTTGCCCCGGACCGTCTGCTTGGAGTAGTCGCTCTCCGTGGTCCTACTGGTGTCCTGGCTCATTTTGCCGCCTGACGCCACACCTGCCGTACGCGGTCGGCGGTGACTGCCACCACCTTATCGTCCACACCCAAAGGAGGAGTCACCGACATGACCACGCCGGGATACCGCTCCTTGATCTGTTCCATGCCGCCTATGACGTTGCGCTGGAGGATGATGCCAGGGAAGAAGAGGTAGGGAACGCACATTATGGATGTGACATTACGGGTCTCGACCAGTTTGGCCGCGGCGTCATCCATGGTGGGGTCGCCGTAATGGGACTGGGCCACGGCTACGGCGTAGTCCGCGCCGAGGCGGGTCTCCACCAGCTTACCCAGGTCTTCCAGCCAGATGCAGTCGTCAAACTCGGTCTTGGTGCCGGCCTTGACCAACAGGACGCCCCGTGTTCCGGCCGGAGCTTCCGGGGTCTCGTCCGCCTCTTCCAGTTCCCGTATCCGCTGGACCACCACGTCGGCTAGGTTGGCGTCGGTGCCGAAACCCTCGGCCAGGTGCAGTTGGATGCCGGGAATCTGGTCGCGGATCTCTTCCATGACCTCGTTCATTTCCAGGGTGGCGTGTTTGCCGTTGCCCAGCAGGAAGGGGGCGACCACCACCTGGTTGTAACCCCGCTCGTCCAACATCTGGACCGCGTCGTGGGGGAAGGGCTCGATGAATTCCAGACATGACAGGACCATCTGGGACTGGTCTATCTCCAGCATGCCCTGGAGGGTGTCGGCCGCCCGGCGGAGCCCGTCAGGGGTGCTGGGGCAGTCCTGGCACCAACCGGGGGTATCCCCCTCAAGCCAGGCGCAGGAGCATTCGGCCTTGCTGGTGCCGCGTTGGCTGCCGTGGCCCAGGAGCACCACGCCCCATTTTTCGTTCTTATTGGCGGTCATAGGGATACCTCTTGCAGCGCCAGACCCAGAAGAGCGTTGACGGTGGCGGCTGCCGCCGAACTGCCGCCCCGTTTCTCCCAGATGGAGATGTAGGGGACATCGACGTGGAGCAGCTCCGCCTTGGACTCGGCGCAGGCGATGAAACCCACCGGCATGCCTATGACCAGCGCCGGCGACACCTGGCCTTCTTTGACCATGTCCAGAAGGGCCAAGAGGGCGGTGGGGGCGTTCCCCACCACGGCGATGGACCCGTTCAGGTGGGGGGCCAACTCTCTGATGGCGGCCACCGACCGGGTTGTGGCGTCGGCCTTGGCCCGCTCCGCGGTGTTGGGAGTGTCGATCTGGCAGCGGGTGGTGATGCCGCATTTGGAGAGGAGCAGCTTGGAGATGCCGACCTCCACCATGCGCACGTCGGTCACCACGTCGGCCTGGGCCTTGATGGCGGCGATCCCCCGCTCCACGGCGCCGGGGCTGAAACCCACGTTCCTGGCGATCTCGGGGTCGCCTTCCGCGCGGACTATGCGGCAGATGACGTAGCGTTCTTCGGGAGTGAGGCCGTCCAATTGGGGCAGACTGGCTTCCACAACTTCGATGCTGCGGCGGTCAATCTCTTCGGGAAGTAGAGCGTATTTTTCAACTAATGACATAACAGTACCGATATTACCGGTGAGTTATTATAGCCGGTTTCGCGGTGCGTGGGCAGGGGGAGCGGGAGAAAGGGGAAAAGAGGGGGCTAATCCGGGTTTTGGAGCCTTTCTTCCGAGAGGCGGAAAATGTCCCTGGCCACCTGCAGCTCCTCGGGGCCTTTGCGTTCTTTCAGGAACATGGTGGGGTCGTGGAGCAGCTTGTTCACGATGGCCCGGGTCATGGCGTCCAGGGATTCCAGGGCCTCGGGGTCCAATTTGCCGTTCAGCTTGCGCATGGTCTTGTTCAGTTCCAGGGAGCGGACCTGGTCGGCCCGGTGCCGCAGTTCAATGACCGTGGGCAGCGCCTCCAGATCGAGGCACCACTGGCGGAACTGCTGTGCTTCGTCTGTTGCCAATTCCTCGGCCCATTCCGCTTCTTTGGCCTTCCGCTCGCGGCTGGCCTGGGTTGCCGATTCCAGGTCGTCGACGTCGTTGAGGAAGACGTTCTGCACCTGCCCGGCCTCGGGGTCGATGTCCCTGGGCACGGCGATGTCGATGAGGAACAGGGGCCGGTCGGGCCGGCTGGCCATGGTGTCGCCCACCAGGCCGGCCTGCAGGACGTAGCCCGGCGAACCGGTGCAGCCGATGACGATGTCCGTGTCCTCCAGCGCTTTGGGCATGCCGTCGAAGGGTATGGCGTTGCCCGACAGATTGGCGGCCAGTTCGGCGGCCCGGGCGTAGGTGCGGTTGGTGACGGTGATGTCCTTGGCCCCGGAGAGGCTCAACACCTCGGCGGCCAGTTCCCCGGCTTCACCTGCGCCCACCACCAGGACGCGGCGGCTGCTGAGGTCGCCCAGCACCGACTTGGCCATCTCTACGCAGGCCCGGCTCACCGACAGGGCGTTTCTGCTGATGCCGGTCTCGCGGCGGACTCTCCGGCCGACCCGGAGCGCCTGCTGGAACAACTGGGCCAAGGGGCCCTGGGCGGTGCCTGCCCTGGTCGCAGCTTCATAGGCGTCCCGCACCTGGCCGATGATCTGCTCCTCGCCCAGGATCATGGAGTCCAGGCTGGAGGCCACCCGGAACAGGTGGTGGATGCACTCGTAGCCCCTGTAGACGTAGAGGTAACGGTCAACGTCGAGAAGGGAGACGCCGAAGTTGTCCACCAGGAATTTTTTTATCCGGTCGGCCCCGGCTTCAGGGTCTGCCGACGCGCCATTCTTGGAGAACCCGGTGGCATCGGACCCCGGCGGGGTGTCCAGGATGTAGAACTCGGAGCGGTTGCAGGTGGAGAGGATCACGCCGGGCAGGCCGCGTTCGGTCATGGTGTTCAATGCGCCGGGGAGCTGCTCCTTATTGAGAGCAAGTTGCTCGCGGACCTCTACGGGAGCGGTCCGGTGGTTTAGCCCAACGACTAGGAATTCCAAGTTCTCTCCAGGGATACGGCGGTTCGCCGGCGGGTCGTATTCGCTCACTGCGCGGACTCAGGGCGGCAGGCTGGCCGCCGCAGAAGTAATGTCATGGATGTTCGGAAAATGGGTGGGAGTCCGGCCCGGCCAGACGGATGAATTCCGCTGAAAAGGCTCTAAAAATCTATAAAAACCTGGTGGTTTCTCTGAAAAATCAGACCAATGTTTCAGGCTACAAGGGAGTGTAATCGGCCCACTTGCCGCTGTCAACGCACCAAAAAAGGCCTCCACAACACTGTGGAGGCCTTTTTGTTTCACCTGTCTTGCCCTGCTAGTTTGTGGGCGCGGTTTCGGGTTGCTTGGTCAGCATCTCTTCTAGGATTCGCTGCAGGGCCATGGTGTGGCTGCAGACTTCCCTGCTGGCGAAGAAGTGACACTGGCAACGCCAGGCGCCATCTTCAAACCGGACATCGTATTGGTCGTGATTGCCCTGGAAAGTGGCGGCGAAACTTGTGATGTTCACCCTGTCTTTCTGCTCGGAGTATTGTTTGGCCTTCTCGATCTTGCCGATAATGCTTGAGTCCATCAACACCTCCTACTTAGCCGACAGCGGACGCGGTACCGGTCCAAGATTCACGTCCGTCGAGTAGATTCTACGAATGTTAAATTTGCTGGTCAAGCAACTTTATGGCAAGTAGAAACCAATTTCCAGTCCCCCAAATCGGCATTCCAACCGTCCCCGTGCTTTTAATGACGGTGCAGGGTGCGGCAATAACCGTTGACTGCCCATGCCTGGTCAAATACAATTCCACCCAGGCACGATAGGCAGCGAATTTCGTAACGGCGGCCCCATTTTTCTGTTCCGCCCTTCGTCCGGATTCTCACAGGAAAAACACAGGACCATAAATGAACGGCGACCAGATCAGAGACTCTTTCATAAAGTTCTTCGAGGGCAAGGGGCACCAGCACATGCCCTCGGCCTCGCTGATACCGGCGGGAGACCCGACCCTTCTTTTCACCAGCGCCGGCATGGTCCCGTTCAAGCCCTTTTTCATGGGCGAGCAGACACCTCCCGCCAAGCGGCTGACCAGCAGCCAGAAGAGTTTCCGGACCACCGATATCGATGAGGTCGGGGACCACAAGCACCTGACCTTCTTTGAGATGCTGGGCAACTTCTCCATCGGCGACTATTTCAAAGAGGGCGCCATCGATTTCTGCTGGGACCTGGTGACCAACCTGTTCAAGCTGGCCCCGGACCGGCTCTACGTGACCATCCACCTGGACGATGAAGAAGCCTTCGCCATCTGGCGCGACCAGGTCGGCGTGCCGGTGGAACGCATCTACCGCTACGGCGACAAGGACAACTGGTGGGGACCGGCCGGCAACGAAGGGCCCACCGGCCCCTGCTCCGAGGTCCACTACGACGGCGGCGTGGAGAAGGGCTGTCACCAAGGCCGCATGATTCTGCCCGAGACCCTGACCGCCCAGTTCCGCAGTGAGTTGAAGTCGGGCGAGACGGGCGAGATCGACGGCTGTCACCCCAACTGCGACTGCGAACGGTTCGTGGAGCTGTGGAACCTGGTGTTCATGCAGTACTACCAGGACACCGACGGCGGCCGCACTCCCCTGCCCGCTCCCAGTGTGGACACCGGCATGGGCCTGGAACGGGCGGCGGTGATCCTCCAGAGCAAGAACAACATCTACGAGACCGACCTCTTCGTTCCCATCATCGACCGGATCGGTTCATTGACCGGGAAGCCCTACGGAACGGACACCGAGACCGACTACGCCATCCGGGTGGTGGCCGAGCACGCCCGGGCCGCGTCTTTCCTCATCGGCGACGGCGTGGTGCCGGGCAACGAGGGCCGGGGCTACGTGTTGCGCCGGGTCATCCGCCGGGCCATCCGCTACGGACGGCAACTGGGCCTGGAAGGACCGTTCCTTACCCAGGTTGTCGCGGAGGTCATCTCCCACTTCAGCCTCGTCTATAAAGAACTCTCCGAGAACCAGGAATTCATCCAACGCGTGGTTGGCCTGGAGGAAGAACGGTTCGCCGAGGCCATCCAGACGGGACTGCCCCTGCTGGAGGACGGCTTCATCCCTCTGCGGAAGCTGCTTTTAGAGAACCCAAAATTGGGCACCCTGGCTGCCGACGACGTAAGCACGGCCGTCGGCACGGACTCGGTTGCCGGCTCGATCCCCACCGGAATCTTGGAAATCGTCACCGGAGCGCTCCAGACCGGACTGCCCCAGGGCGCTGACGCGCAAAGGGAGTTCATACAGACTCTCTCCGATGTTGAGACCTTCACCCTCTACGACACCTACGGCTTCCCTCCGGAACTAACCGCCGAGATCGCCCGGGAGCACGGCCTGGAAGTGGACATGGCGGGCTTCGAGCGGGAGATGGAAGCCCAGAAGCAGCAGTCCCGTTCCTCGGCGTCATTCTCCGGCGGCATGGAGATGCAGTCGGCCTACGAAGAACTGGGCGTCGGGCCCAGCGAGTTCGTGGGCTACGCGCTGACCCAACAGGACTCGGCCATCGCCGCCATCCTGTCGGGCGGGGTGTCCGTGGACCATGCCACCCAGGGCCAGCAGGTGGAGGTCATCATCAGCCAGTCCCCCTTCTACGCCGAGGGCGGCGGGCAGTTGGGCGACCGGGGGACCATCAGCGGCCCCAAAGGCGTGATGTATGTGGAAGACACCCAGAGCCCGGTGGCCGGACTCATCGTCCAGCGGGGCACGGTCCAGCAGGGTGACATAAGCGTGGGCGAATCCGTCACGGCCCAGGTGGAATTGGACCGCCGGTTGGACTCTTCCCGGAATCACAGCGGCACCCACATACTCCACGCGGCCCTGCGCTCAGTGCTGGGGCCCCACGTCCGGCAGGCCGGCTCTCTATGCGCCCCCGAGCGGCTGCGCTTCGACTTCAGCCATGTGAGCGCCCTGACCAAGGATGAACTGCTCTCGGTACAGTCGCTCTCCAACGACAAGGTGCGGGGCAACCTGAACGTCACATCCCATGAGACCAGTTACAGCGAGGCGGTGCGCGAGGGGGCCCTGGCCTTCTTCGGCGACCGCTACGGCGACGTGGTCCGGGTGGTGACCATGGCCAACGGCGACAAATTCAGCGTTGAGGTCTGCGGCGGCACCCACGTGGCTGCCACGGGACAGGTGGGCACTTTGGTGGTGCTGGGCGAGTCCAGCATCGGCGGCGGCATGCGCCGTATCGAGGCCGTCACGGGCCGGGCTGCCGAGGAACTTTTCGTCCAGCAGAACGAGCGGCTGGAGGCCCTCTCCCAGAAGCTGCAAACGCCGGTGGCCGATCTTGAGGCCCGCCTGGACAGCTTCATGGAAGAGAACGACGCCCTAAAGAAGCAGTTGGAAGGATTCCAGAAGACCTCCCTTCGCGGCGAGGCGGAAGAACTGCTGAGCAAGGTCCAGGACGTGGACGGCGTCCAGGTGGTGGCCGGCCGCACCTCGGCCGACGGCGCCGACGGCATGCGCGAGATGGGCGACTTCCTCAAGGACAAGCTGGGCAGCGTGGTGGTGGCCCTGGCCGCCGTGGTCGAGGGCAGCCCCATCTTGATCACCATGGTCACCCCTGACCTGGTGGAGCGGGGACTGCACGCCGGCAACATAGCCCGCGACACCGCCAAGGTCATGGGCGGTGGCGGTGGCGGACGGCCGGAGATGGCCCAGGCCGGCGGTAAGCAGCCCGAGAAGGTGGACGAGGCCCTGGGCGGCGTGCCGGCCCTGGTGCGGCAGGGACTGTCCTAGTACGGCGATGGCCGAACAAGAAAAGCTGATCGCCCTGGACCTGGGAGAAAGGCGTATCGGTCTGGCGGTCAGCGGCCCCGGCGGCATGGTGCTGCCCGCCGGCCACATCACCCGCACCAAACTGGCCCGGGACACCCAACAAGTGATTGCCGCCGCCCAAGAACGTCAGGCGTCAGGAATCGTGGTCGGCATTCCCTACACCCGGGAAGGCGAAGCCGGCCCCTCCGCAAAACTGGCGCGGGGCTTCATCCGCGCCCTGCGCAAGGAGACCACACTTAACGTCCACGAGATGGACGAGCGTTTCACCAGCGTTGAAGCCGAGGGCCTGCTGCGGGAGTCCGGCGTCCAGCCCTCCCGGGACCGGGCATCGGTTGACGAGACTGCCGCGGCGTTAATCCTGCAGCGCTATCTGGCGTCCCAGAGGTCTTAGGCTCTCCCCAATTGCCCACCGGGGCCGGTTGACCGGCGTCTAAACCGAATACTAAGCTGACTAGTCACGACGGCTGGAATTGGGGACCACCGGAGTTTCCCCGGAGCTCCCACAAAAACCGCAGGGGGTCTGGAACTATTGGCCACCGGCACTCCGGTCACCCTTAGAATCACCACCTTCCTGGAGTCTCAGTCCCTTTGGCTGATCCTCCTCATGTTCCTCCTCACTGTGGCGCTGGCCGTCCCCATGGTCACGATGGCGCCGGACGAGAACGCCTCGGACAATCCGGGCGGGCGGGTGTACGACCTGCAGGGTACGGTGGACCTGCAACTGCCGCTCCGGACATTCAGCCCCTTCTTCATGGTTGAGGCCCGGGACGGCGATATGCTCACCCGGGAGCCTTTGCTGGAGTTGTTGCGGAATTCCGCGCGGCTCAGGGAGCAGGACAACGCGGGTCAACTGAACCCGCCGGACCTGCCCAACCAACCATATCTGTACAACGGATTTGACGCCGACCGTCAGCAGCCGGTGCTCGGTATCTTCACCCTGGCCGACGCAGTAGCCGAGGCCTTGGCCCTGCATCCGTTGTTGCGGACCGGCCTGGAGAGCGCGACGGAGGACCAGGTGAAGGTCGCGGTCAGCGCGGTGTTCAATGACCCCCGGACCGATTGGCTCAAGGACCAGCTCTCGGTCTTGAAGCAGGTGGAGCGCCGCACCGTCCTCGGCCAGGAGATCGAATTCTGGACCTCCCCCGCATACGGTTTCGCCGTCTTCTCCGACAATGAGCTCCTAGGCGGCGGTGGACTGAGCATCGGTACAACCAGCGACCCGACGACCATCGGCAAGGAGCATTTCAGCCGCAAGGTCCAAGAGGTGCTGCGGGGAGAGGAGGAGAGCTACCAACTCTGGGGCGTGGCCATAGACGCCAGCCTGGAGATCGAGGATGAGGTGAACACCGCCGTTCCCTTCATCATGGCCACATTGATCGCCGTACTCATCGTCGTGGGGGTTGCCCTGCGTTCCGGTCTGCTGGTGTTGCTTACCGCGGTCGGCCTCATATCCATGATCATCTGGCTAAAGGGCCTTGCCAACCTGGTGGGCCTGAATTCCTCGACCACCTTGGACTTCATCGTGCCCATCGCCATGATTTCCCTGGGGGCCGACTTCGTCATCCACGCCGTCAACCGCTACCGGCAGGAGCGCAGGTTGGGGCTCGAACCCCGCCGGGCCTTCCGGACCGGCATCGCCGCTGTTTTGACCGCGTTGACCCTGGCCTTCATGACCGATTCAATCGCCTTCTTGTCCAACACCTCGGCCGGGATCGAGACGGTGGTCGGTTTTGGCATCGGGGCGGCGTTGGCCACCCTGGCGGCCTTCGTGGTACTTGGTCTGGCGGTCCCGTTGGGCTATATGAGATTGGAGGCGCGGAGTTTTCGACCCGAAGACCCGGTCCAGGACCACTCCCCCGAAACCAACGAAGCGTCGGAAGCCCGGGAGCGTTCCAGGTTGGTCCCACCGTTGCTCCTGCTGACCCGAAGATGGCAATTGGTATTGGTGGTGGCCGTGGCGGTCACGGCCGTCACGGGTTTCTACGCCACCAGGTTGGAGGCCACCTTCGACGTTAAGGACTTCTTCAAAGAGGACTCCGACTTCGTGGTGGGACTGGACAAGGTCGAAGAGCATTTCAAGGACACCGGCGGTGAGCCGGCCATCATCTACGTCCGGGGCGACCTGACCGACCCGGAGGCGTTGGCTGGCCTTGATGACTTTCGGGAGCGCTTGGCTGCCGATTCCAATCTGGCCAAGAATGACTACGGAGAAGCGGCCATTCAGGCAAGGCCGTGGTTCGTTCTTCTGGACCATGTGATGGATTCTGAGTACGCCCGCGCCCAGGTGGAGCTGACCTCGAGGGTGTCCCTTGGCCCCGCTGGCGGCATGAGTCAGTACGCCAACAAAAACTACCGCTGGCCCCAGTCGCAGGACCAGTTGAAGGCCATCTACGATTACGTCGCCGTGAACGGTGTGCCGCAGAGTCCGGCCCAGAACATCTACGACCATCTGGAGGTGGGCGAGACGTTGTTCCACGACCCGTCCAGTCGGCAGGAGAATGCAACGACCCTGATACTAGGGGTGACCGGGACTAGAGACCAAGGCCGCGTCATCGAGTCCCGCGAGACACTGACCGCCGCAGTGGAGTCCCTCGCGGACGCCCCTGGCATATCCTTTGCCGGGCTGACCGGATCGCCGTACACCCGCCAAGCCGCTCTGGACGCCACCACCAACGGCCTGCAGCGTGCCCTTCCCATCGCCCTGGCCGCCTGTCTGGTGTTGGTGGTATTGGCCATGCGGTCGGTACGGTTCGGGTTGGTCACCATCGTACCCATCGGGCTGGTGGTCGCCTGGCTCTACGCCTTCATGCACGGGTTCGGGTTTGGGCTCAATTTCATCACGGCTACCATCGCCGCCGTATCCATCGGGGTGGGCATCGACTATTCGGTGCACTTCACCGAGCGGTTCCGCCAGGAACTGGGAATCACCGGGGACCGGGAGCGGGCCATGCGGCGGGCCGTGGCCGGCACCGGGGTGGCGCTCGTCTCTTCTGCCGCCACCAGCATCATCGGCTTCGTAATCATGGCCTTCGCACCCATGCCCATGTTCGCCGCCTACGGCGTGTTGACGGCGGTGATGATCTTCCTGGCCGCCGCGGCATCCCTGCTGGTACTCCCATCGCTGCTGTACATGGTGACCCCCGCGAAAACTGAAGCGGCGTAGCGCGGCGAAGAGTTAGGCCAAGTAGACTGTCCCTTCCCCCGCAGGCGGGGGAAGGTTAGGATGGGGGACACACCCAGTACTGAAAGACGTTCACCGAACCAAAACCAACCGGAGGACTCACCATGACCAACGGCAAGGCGGAGACCGTGATCAAGAACGCCAACCTAATGACCATGGACCCCAGCAACACCCGGTCCCAGAGCGTGGCCATGGCCCACGGCCGGTTCATCGGCGTGGGCAGCAACGAGGATGTTGAAGGTCTGGTGGGGCCGGACACCAAGGTGGTGGACGTCGGCGGCAAAACGGTGCTGCCGGGGTTCATCGATGCCCACATCCACGTGCTGAACAGCGGCGTCCGCCACGTGATGGCCGCCGACTGCGATGTGCCAACGATGAAGCAGGTGCAGGCCGGGCTGAAGGAACGGTCCGATAAGACCCCCGCCGGACAGTGGGTGCAGGGCTTCAAGTTTGACGACACCAAGACCGACCGCACACCTTCCAACCAGGGCCGGCACCTTTACAAAGAGGACCTGGACGCCGTCACCACCGATCACCCCATCCTGGTGGCCCACCGGGCGGGGCACGTCTTCTACATGAACTCGGCAGGCCTGGAAGCAGCGGGCTTCAATGACGAAACGCCCGACCCGCCGGGTGGCCGCCTGGGGCGTGACCCCGACACCGGACGGCTGAACGGTATGGTCTTCGAACGGGCCATCGAGCCGGTACGTTTCGGGCTGATTCCCGTGGAGACAGAGGAGACCCGCCGCGAGGGCCTCCGGACCATCTGCGACATGTTGAACCGGGTGGGGCTGACCAGCGTCCACGACGCCCGGGTCACCGCCGAGGAGTTCCAGACCTACCAGGACGGGAAGGCCGCTGGCGAGTTGAGCCTCAGGGTCTACGCGCTGATGTGGTACCCGCAATTCCCGGCGCTCCGGGACGCCGGCATCAAGTCCGGCCTGGGCGACGACATGCTGCGCATCGGCGGAATCAAGATGGTGGCCGACGGGGCCATCGCCACCCGGACCGCCTATCTGTCCCAACCCTACGAGGGCACCACCTGCGATCACGGCATCCTGGCCATGGACAAGGACGAGGTTGAAGCCCAGGTGATGGCCATGCACCGGGCTGGGTGGCAGGTCTGCATCCACGCTAACGGCGATGTGACCATCGACATGGTGTTGGCCGCCTACGAGAAGGCGCAGAAGGCCTACCCCAGGACCGACACCCGCCACCGCATCGAGCATTGCACTCTGGTCAACCCCGACCTGCTGCAGCGGATGAACGCCCTGGGGGTCATCGCCACGCCCTTCTGCACCTACGTGTACCACCACGGAGAGAAGATGGCTTTCTACGGAGAGGAGCGGCTGGAGTGGATGTTTGCCCAGCGCTCGTTCATCGACAGCGGTGTGGTGTCCACCGGGGCCACCGACTACCCGCCCGGTCCCTTCGAGCCGCTGCTGGGGATCCAGAGCTGTGTCACCCGCACCGACAGCACGGGGAAGGAGTGGGGAATCAACCAAAAGATCTCGGTGGAAGAAGCCTTAAGGCTCTACACCATGAACGGGGCCTACGCTTCCTTCGAGGAGAACATCAAGGGCTCGGTGGAGGTCGGCAAGCTGGCTGACCTGGTGGTGTTGGGCAGCGACCCCACCCAGATCGATCCCCTGGGCATCAAGGATATTCAGGTGGAACGGACCATCGTGGGCGGGAAGACGGTGTACGGGGGGTAGGGGCTAGAGGTAGGCGCGGTCGAAGTCCTGGGAGAGCATGGCCATGTTGTCCATGTCCCAGTCGAAGGACAGCACCACCGAACGGTCGGAAGTCGCTTCCAACAGGCGCTTGCCGTCCTGGGTGACCACGCTTTCGGCGAAGGTGTAGTCCAACTCGCCGCCCTCGATGCCGGAGCGGTTGCAGACCATCATCGGGAGACCGGTGTCTGCGGAGCGGGCCTCCCATTCTCCATCTGGGCCGCAGTGGCCGGGACCCCAGGACACCGGCGACACCAGCACCTGGGCGCCCTTGTCCTTGAAGACCTGGGCGATCTCATTCTTGTAGCCGTCGGCGCAGATGAGGATGCCGGTCTTGATTCCGTCGCATTCGATGGGGTCGATCTTCCAGCCGCTGGTGCTCCAGGACTCGGCCCCTCCCAGAGCCTTCACCTTGCGGTGCTTGCCCAGGATCTCCCCGTTCTTGTCGATGACGAAAACGGTGTTGTACATCTTGTCCGAGGCTGGGTCGCGCTCCGGGTGGGAGAGGAAGACGGTCATTGAGTGTTTCTTGACCAGGTCCTGGAAGCCGGTCATCCAGGCATCGGGCTGGGGGGTGATCCAGTCGGTGCCGATCTTCTCCATGAACAGATAGCCGGGGATGCACAGCTCGGGCGTGACGACCCACTGGGCGCCCTGAGCGGCGGCGACCTCTAAGCCCTGCTCCACCAGCTTGCGGTTGTGGTCTATGTCGCTGGTGATGGGGGCCAGGTGCAGGAAGGAAATGCGGAGTTTTTTCATCTCCGTGGGATTATAGCATTCACGGTGGCCCGCGGCCTTCCGCCTTGACTGCCAGGTGCCGTGACATCAGAATGAATGTTGAGGCTGTTCCGGCAGCCCGTTCCCCGGCCAAAGCCCCGTAGTGTAGCGGTAACACGTCAGCCTTTGAAGCTGAAATCTCTGGTTCGAACCCAGGCGGGGCTGCCACTTTCTCCCAGCGTTCCCGACACTTCCCATCCCATTTTCCGCAAGCCAGAGACGTATTTCGTTGACCCTTCTCCGTTGGCGCAGTTATATTTATCGAATCACGGCTGGTGGGTAAATCCAGACTGGCCAAGCATGAGGATATACATAACGTGTATGCGTTGATTCTGGCCGGCGGAAAGGGCGAAAGGCTCCGACCGCTGACCGATAACCTGCCCAAGCCCATGGTCCCCCTGTGCGGCAAGCCCATCCTGGAACACCAGGTGGAGTGGCTGAAGGAGGGCGGCGTGACCGACGTGGTCTTTCTGTCGGGCTACTGCGCCCAGGCCATCGAGGACCACTTCGGCGACGGCAAGGCCTTCGGAATCAACGCCCACTACAGTGTGGAGGACTCGCCCCTGGGCCGGGGCGGGGCCATCAAAATGGGGTTTCCCAAAGTCCCGGAGTCCGAGGAGACGGTGGCCGTTTTGAACGGCGACACCGTGACCGACGAGACCCTGGACAACTTGAAGGCCAGGTATCGAGAGCGGAAGGCCGAGAATGATTCTCACCTGGCCACCATCATGGTGGTGCCCATGGTCAGCCCCTACGGGCTGGTAGATATCGACGAATCCGACACCATCACCGGGTTCAGGGAAAAGGTGGAGATGGAGCACTGGATCAACGCCGGTATCTACATCTTTGACCGGGCCATATACAATGAGTTTCCGGACCTGGGGGACCACGAGACCGAGACCTTTCCCCGGCTGGCCGAGGCGGGTCAGTTGGCCGCCGTGCGCTCCCGCAACTTCTGGCATAGCGTGGACTCGTTCAAAGACCTACGGGAAGCCGAGGAACACGTCAATAGCCGGTAGTCCGGCTGAAAGCAAACGCTGCCGAGGCGTTTTGAACCGGCGGCTCCCCATATTCGTATAGGCGTTGTGAGCACTATGGCCCAAAGCGAAGCGCCCAAAGCGGAAACCGCGTCTGGCATAGGCGCCGCCGTCTCAGCGGCGGCGGCAAAGATCAAAGCCAACGTGGAAAAAGTGTTGGTCGGCAAGGGTGACGCCGTTGAGTTGACCCTGGCCGCGGTGCTGAGCGGCGGGCACATCCTGGTGGAAGACGTCCCCGGCATCGGCAAGACCACCCTGGCCCGCAGCCTGGCCGAGTCGCTGCAATGCTCCTTCAAACGCATCCAATGCACCCCCGACCTGATGCCTTCTGACATCACCGGTGTGCACTTCTATAATCAGAAGTCGGGCGAATTCGAATTCCGCCCCGGTCCCATCCTCGCCCAGGTTGTGCTGGCCGACGAGATCAACCGGGCCACCCCCCGCACCCAATCGGCGCTGCTGGAAGCCATGGCCGAGGGCCAGCTGACCGTGGATGACCTGACCGTCGATATGCCTTCGCCCTTCCTACTCATCGCCACCCAGAACCCCATCGAACTTGAGGGTACGTTCCCTCTGCCCGAAGCCCAGCTGGACCGGTTCTTGATCCGCCTGTGCATGGGCTACCCCGATGAGACCCAGGAGGGGGAGATGCTGGCCCGCTTCAACGCCGCCAACCCCCT
>MDTE01130081.1_pt1 | contig 14644 bp, 14 predicted proteins | sample 811231 | NCBI WGS metagenome assembly MDTE01 (sample SAMN05326651, study PRJNA326480) | marine metagenome | isolation source: seawater | place: Indian Ocean: Red Sea | collected 2010 | reverse complement strand
TGATATTGATGAAAATTTTTATTTTATTAATAACCCAAAATTTATTGTTGGAACTTCAGAAAATGATTCAATTATAATATTTGATCTAGTAGAAACAAAAAAAGATCTTGATAAAAAATTTCTTGTGAATTGGTTAAAAATTTCTGAAAGTAAAATTACAGACTTTAAGGAATTTTTTATTGATAATTTTCCGTCTGTATATGGAACAGCAAAAAAATCAGGAAAAAAATTTAGTTTGGTTGCAATCAATAATGGAGAATTCGTTTTCAGATTTGCATTAATTTCTGATGAAAAAAACTTTAATAATCTAAATTCAAAATTTAAAAAAATTGCTCTATCATTTAAAAACTATATAAATGAGGATTTTCCAGATGTTCAACCACCAAGAATAAGAGTTATCTCTTATTCTGAAAATGAAAATTCACTAAATAAAATTGTAGAAAATTTAAATCTTCAAGAGAAATATTCTGAAGCCATATTTAATGTAATAAATAACATAGAAATAAACAAAAAAATAAATAGAAAACTTAAAACTATTTATTGATTAAGAAGCTCTTCTAGTTTTACTTTGGCTGTTTTTTTTTCAAGATTTTGGACTGCCGCATATTCATTACTTAATCTGTTCAGTGCAGTAAGATAGATTTGTCTTTCAGAATATGATTGTTGTTCAAGAGAATCTTCTTTTTTATGAAGATCCCTAACAACTTCTGCAATTAAAACTGGATCACCGCTATTAATATTTTTTTCGTATTCTTTAGCTCTTTTTATCCACATATCTTTTTTTATTGAAGGTTGTTCGCTTAAGACATCTAAAGCTCGTGAAAGTCTATTCTTATTACTCAGTTTTCTTAATCCAGAATTACTAGCTTTCTCCATGGGAATTCTTAGCTTCATTTTATCTTGCTTAAAATTGATTAGGATGAACTCATGATTTTTGCCATCAATTTGGTGTTTATCAAATTTTTCTATCTCTCCAACTCCATAGATTGGATAAACAACAAGGTCTCCCAACTCCAAATTTAATTCTTTTTTTTTTGTCAAAACTATCTCCGAATATTTTAAAGCGGATACTACATTATATAGTAATCTATTGAAAGCTAAATTTAAGTTCCTTTTCCTGGATTTGGACTGAAATGCTTATCAAACTTATCTTTTACATCTTTCCATTTATCACTATCAGCAGGTCGAGTTCCCATTTTGTTTATATTTGGCCACTTCTCAGAATATTCTCTATTTATATCTATCCATTTTTGTGCATCATCACATGTATCGTCACTTATAGCTTCGGCTGGGCATTCAGGTTCACATACCCCGCAATCGATACATTCATCTGGATGAATTACTAAAAAATTTTCTCCTTCGTAAAAACAATCAACAGGACAGACCTCCACACAATCCATGTATTTGCATTTGACACAAGGATCTTTTACTACGTAAGTCATACTAGATATATAAAACAGTAATTTCTTTAATTCAATGTTTAATTGAAGTCAGTAACATGACATAAATTAATTTTATTTACATTTGTAAAGGCTATTCTTTCAAAGTCATTTCTTATTATATTCTTCAGTTGTTTGTTTTTTTTATTTTTTCTTAAAGAATAGGCCTTACATATAACACGTTCTAAATAAGAAAAATGTACAAGATATCTTCCACCTTGCTCAATTTTAACTAAATAAAAACCCATTTTTTGAAAATATAATAAGTGATTTTTAATTTTTTTAAAATCATTTATTTTTGTTATTTCATTAGTAATAAAATTACTTAAATTTAATAAATAATAAATATTTATTATCATTTGATTAAAAAGATTAAATTTACATTTTTTAAAGAAAAAGAAATTAACTCCATTTTTTATACCGATGTTTTTAAGCCATTTTGCTTGATCAGATTTCAAAGAATCATAAAAATTATTTATTTCTTTTTTTTTACATTGTCCTAAACCTTCTTTAAGAAAAAATAAAATAGCGCGAAGCTTGGTAGGTTGCTCGTCAAAGTTATCAATAAATTTATAAAATGGTAATGTCTTTTTTAAAACGAAATTGAAATAGTCAAATATTCTTTGCTCTATTTTCTTTTTGTAACTCAGAAAAAAAGAATCAAAAAAAATTTTAATTCTAGGTTTAAAAACATCTTCTCCTTTGAAGAATTTACCTACAATTTGATCTTTCCAAAAAATATTTCCTAAAATATCGAATGAAAAGTGACTGTATGAGCTTGATTCAAAATCTGAAACTAAATCATTTGAAAAAAATTCCAGTCTTTTTTTAAGAATTTTAAAGTTAAAGTTTTTTTTATTTTTAAAAATCGGGTTTATCGAAAAAGAAAAGCCTTTGATTTCTCCAATTATTGAATTTCCAAACTTAATTTTTTTATTATCTAAGGAAATTAAATTTTGAGAATTGGTATTAAGAATGTTCTTTTTAGATTTGAAATAATTATAATCACTAACAAATTGGTTAATTAAATTTTCATGTAAATATTTTGAAAGATCATATTCAATTTTACGAATTTTTTTTTGATATATTATGGGTTTATTTAACCAATTATTTTTGTAGGAAATAAATGACCAAATACGTATTTGTGCAATTTTAAGATTTAAATCTCCAATTCTAGGAGATTTTTTCTTAATTTTAGTAAGTTGTTCTTCTACCCAAGGTTCATTAATTTTTTTATTTTCAACTAAAAATTGAAAAATTTTAATTAAAAATCTTGAATGAAAATCATCAAGAATGTTGGTAAAATCTGGAATACTACAGACTTCCCAAAGAAGCATTAAATTTTTTTCTTTATTAATTTTTTGACACACTTTTTTATCATTAAGAATAATTTTTAAACAATTAAAATCTTTAGCATCTTTTTTCTGCAGAAATATTTTATTCTTTGGATTTTGATTTAAGCTTTTTATTAATCTAGAAGGAGATTGGAAGTTTATTTTTGTATTTCTCCAATAAATTTTTTTTATTTCTGTGTGTTCCAAATCCTCTATGAATTTTATCAAATTATTATTTAATGATTTTAATCTGTATGTAGTCCCAAAAAAACCATCATCAGTAAATCTACCAGCCCTTCCAGAAATTTGTGCTATTTCATCATAGGATAAATATCTCCGTTTTTTTCCGTCAAATTTAAGTAAATTAGTGAAAAAAATATTTTTTATATTTAAATTTAAACCTAATCCAATGGCATCAGTTGCAACCATATAATCAACTTTTCCATCCTCGAATAACTTAACTTGAGAATTTCTTACATCTGGTGATAAAGCACCCATAACAACCGAAACTCCTCCATAGAATTGCTTAATCTTTTCTGCTATTTCATAAAGATCAATTTGAGAAAATGCAATTATCGCTGACCTTTTGGGAAGCCGACTTAGATTTTTATATCCAGAATATGAAAGTTTCGAAAGTCTTTGTCTATGAATAATTTTAATTTCTGGGAAAATTTTCTTTAATACATTTTCAATACTTCGAGATCCTAAATATATTGTTTCTTTTTTTCCTTGTTTGTTTAAAATTTTTTCTGTGAAAAGATGTCCTCTTTCAAAGTCAGCAGCTAATTGAATTTCATCAATTGCAACAAAATCAAACTCCTTATCCATTGGAATTGATTCTACTGTACAAAAAAAATATTTTGCTTTTTCAGGAATTATTTTTTCTTCACCAGTAATTAAGGCAACCTCGTTCTTATTAACTTTCTTTTTTGCAATTTCAAAATTCTCTCTTGCTAAAAGTCTCAGAGGAAAACCAATCACTCCATTAGAATGTGAAAATAGTTTTTCCATTGCATGGTAAGTTTTTCCGGTATTAGTTGGACCAAGGAAAGCTGTAACTTTTCTATTTATCATAAAAAAGCCTAGTTTTTTAGCTCATCTAAAACAAAAGGGAGTATACCATCTTTATTGAAATATTTTAATTCTTTGAGTGTATCAATCCTTGAGAAAACAGATACATCTTTTACTAAGCCTGATGCATATTTTATTTTTAGATAGGTTTTAATATTAGGTTTTTGGCCAAAAAAACTAATATTGTTAATGCTAATTATTTCACTGCCATCAAGTGATAATTCATCCAAACTAGAATTTAAAAATTGAAGAGGTAAAATACCCATTCCTACAAGATTGGAACGATGGATTCTTTCAAAACTCTCTGCAACAACAGCTTTAATTCCAAGAAGTTTTGTTCCCTTAGCTGCCCAATCTCGGGATGACCCAGTCCCATATTCTTTGCCTGCAAAAACAATTAACGGAATTTTATCCTTTTTATATCTCTCAGAAATTTTAAAAATTTCATCTAGTTGCTTACTTGGAAAATGTTTAGTAAAACCTCCCTGAGTATCCACCATCTTATTTTTAATTCTTATATTTGCAAAAGTTCCTCTTACCATAATTTCATGATTACCTCTTCTAGCACCGTAGGAATTAAATTCTGATTTTTTAACTTGTCTTTGCAATAAATATTCTCCCGCTACACTATCTTCCTTAATTACACCAGCAGGAGAAATATGGTCAGTTGTTATAGAATCTCCTAAAATTAGAAGTGGCCTTGCCTTTAATTCATTCTTTGTTGTATCTCTTTCAAGCTCTAAAAAAGGTGGCTTTTTTATATAAGTTGAGGAAATAGACCATTTATAGGTATCTGATTTTGCAATTTTAAGATTTTTCCAATTATCGTCTCCGTTAAAAATTTTAGAATAATTTTTTTCAAATATTTCTCTTGAAAGAACTTTTTTCATTATTCTTTCTACTTCAGAATCTGAGGGCCAAAGTTGTTTAAAATAAATGCTTTTTCCTTTTATTTTTGTTAATTCATTTTTTGAAAAATCAATATTAACTTTCCCGGCAATTGCATAAAGCATTACAAGTGGAGGAGATGCTAAAAAATTTGATTTTATAAGAGGATGAATTCTACCCTCAAAATTTCTATTTCCAGAAATAACACTGCAAACATTTAGATTTTCTGACTCAATCAATTTTGTTACTTTTTCAGATAATGGCCCTGAATTTCCAATACAAGTTGTACATCCATATCCAACAATATCGAAACCTAAGGAATTTAATGGCGAAATTAGGTCTGCTTCTTTTAAATATTTTTCAACAACTTTACTTCCAGGTGCAAATGATGTTTTCACCCACCAAGGAATTTTAATACCAAACTCAACTGCTTTTTTTGCTATTAACCCTGCCATAATTAAAACAGAGGGATTAGAGGTATTTGTACAACTGGTGATGGCAGCTAGGCAAACTTTTCCATGAGAAAGCTGAGCATCTTCTTTTTTTTCAGAATTTAATAGTTTTTTTGATTCGGATGGATTTAGGGATTCTCTATATTTAGCTTGAACATCTTTTAACTTAATTCTATCTTGAGGTCTTGTTGGACCAGATATACAATGTTCAATAGAATTTAGATTAATTTTTTCAACTTGATGGTATTTAATTTTTTCGTAATCATCTGTATGCCATAAATGTTGTTTTTTTGAAAATTTTTCAATAATATTTATTTGAGTTTTTTCTCTTCCAGTCATTTTAAGGTACTTTATGGTTTCGAGATCTATTGGGAATAAACCACAAGTTGCTCCATATTCAGGTGCCATATTAGAAATTGTAGATCTTTCTGAAAGATTTAAATTTTTTAGTCCAGATCCAAAGAATTCAACAAATTTTCCAACAACATTTAGCTTTCTTAGCTTTTCAGTTAAGAATAGCACTGTATCAGTTGCAGTAATACCTTCATTCAATTTACCTTCAATTTTAATTCCAATTACTTCAGGTAATTGCATAGAAATTGGTTGGCCGAGCATAACGGCCTCAGCTTCAATTCCTCCAACACCCCAACCTAGTATGGACAGTGCATTAACCATTGTTGTGTGACTATCTGTTCCAACTACTGAGTCACAAAATAAGAAATTATTTTTCCTAGATACAACTTCCGTTAAATATTCAAGATTAATCTGATGACAAATTCCAGATCCAGGAGGAAATAATTTGAAATTTTTTAGAGAGCTTTGTGCCCATTTTAATAATTTATATCTTTCTGAATTTCTAAGGTATTCTATTTTTACATTTTCTTCTAAAGATTTGCTTGTAGCAAAACTATCAACAGATATTGAATGATCTATAACTAAGCTTACAGGTACTACAGGATTTATGATCTTGGGATCAAATCCCTCATTTTTTACTTTATCTCTCATAGCAGCCAGATCAGCAATTGCTGGAACCCCAGTATAATCCTGCATTAGAACTCTACTAGGTGAAAAGAAAATTTCTTTTCCAGACTTTAATGCAATTAAATTTTTTACATCCTTAATTGTTATAGTTGAGTCATCAAACTTTCTTAATATATTTTCTAGAAGTATTCTGTAAGAAAATGGAAGATCTGATATTTTAAAATCAAAGTATTTCTCTGCTTTAGGCAAACTAATATATTGAAATTTTTCATTGACTATCTTCAGTGAATCAACGAAATTTGTTGTTAAAGGATGTATTTTCATTTCTTTTATATGATAATTTAATTTAAGCTTTCATGGTTTTAGAAATTAAATCAATAAAATTAATACGAAATCGTCAACTACTTCTCAATAAATTTAATCTAAAATTGAGAAAATCCCAAATAATTATTTTAGTTGGAGATAATGGCTCAGGAAAATCTAGTTTAATGGATACGATTCTGGGCCTCATAAAACCAGAAGAAGGATTCATAAAAATAATGAATAAAAATATTGAAGATTGTTCAGATAAAATGAGAAACCATGTCTTATACATTCCTCATGAAAATTGTTTAAAGGAAAATTTGACAATAATTGAAAATTTAAGAATCTGGTTAAATCTAATTGATAAAAAAATCTCTAACTATAATTTAAGCAACAAATTAAAATATTTTGACCTTTATGATTTTAAAGATTTTCCAATCAGGAATCTCTCACATGGACAGAAGAGAAAGGTTATATTATCAAAGTTACTTTTATCAGACTCTTCCATTTGGATTCTTGATGAGCCTATGAATGGATTAGATATAGATTCAATAAAAAAGCTCTCTAGATTAATTGAAAATTTTTCAGAATCTGGGGGTGCAATTTTGTTGTCGAGTCATATAAACTATAAAATAAAAAAAGTTAATAAAATCCATCTTAAAAAAAGAAAAATTAACACAATAAGAACAAAAAAATTTAATACTTGGTCTGAATTATGATGAATCTATATAAACTTATTATAAGAGAAATGAAAATACATATGTCTAGTCTTACCAATTTATGGAGTTTTATTTCATTATTTTTTTTAGGGATATTGATTTTTGTTTTTGCTGTTGGTTCTGAATCAAATAATTTATCTCAACTATATTTACCAATTGTGTGGGTGATATTTCTTTTTTCATTAATTCTAGGTGCAGAAACCTTTCTTTTAGAAGACCATAATGACGGAAGTTTAAAAGAATTACAATTCTTAGGTTATAGCAAAGAAATTATAATTTTAGCTAAATCAATTTCAATGTGGATTATTTACATAATACCTAGCATTTTTATTATCCCATTATTTTCAATTATGTTTTCAATAAGTTTTAATTACTTAATTTTTATAATAATAAATATCTTATTAGCCAGTCCTTCTCTAATCCTTATTGCTATAATTTCGGGTTTATTTGCACTTCAACTAAAAAAAAATAGGATTCTCCAATTTGTTATTATTATACCGTTTTACATACCTCCTTTAATTTTTGGTACAATGCATACTTATAATGAAAGTAGTAACATTTTAGAGAACCATAATTTTTTTATTTTAATTGCAATTTTTTTTATTACATTACCTTTAACCTTATTTATAGGGAAGTTATTACTAAAGGAAATTTATAGTTAAATGTTTAATCTTTCAAATCCATTAAGATTCCAGAAGTTGGCAGATAAAATTTTACCTTATGCTCTGCTTCTGGCTATTCTGAATTTTTTATTAGGACTATATTTTGCTTTTTTTCAAAGCCCCCCTGATTATCTTCAAGGTGAGACTGTTCGAATTATGTATGTCCATGTACCTTGTGCCTGGTTGTCTTTAATGATTTATGGTATTATGGCTGTTTGTAGCTTTATCTCAATAGTATTTAAACATACACTAGCTGATATAATTTCTAGATCTTGCGCTCCAATTGGGGCCTGTTTTACTCTAGCAACTCTTATAACAGGCTCTATTTGGGGAAAGCCAACATGGGGAACTTGGTGGGTATGGGATGCTAGACTTACTTCTGAGTTGATTCTTTTTTTTATTTATATAGGACATATTCTAATTTCTAATGCATATGAAGATAAAATTAAAGGAGATAGAAATGCTGCTATTCTTGCGCTCTTAGGAATTGGAAATTTACCTGTAATTAAATGGTCCGTAGATTGGTGGAATACATTACATCAACCAGCTAGTATTTCAAAATTTAGCTCACCATCAATTGATATTGCTATGATGACGCCATTGATCTTTATGTCTATTGCATTCTTATCTTTCTTTATTTCTATAATTTTATTAAGAATAAAAGGAGAAATTTTTATCAGAAAAATTGATATTATAAAATTTAGTAGGGCTTAATTAAATGAATTATTTTCTTAATTTTTTAAAATCAACTGATCATCTACCTTATGTAGTAGGATCCTATGCAACTGTTTTTTTAATTCTTTTAATTATTTTTATATTAAGTCTTAGAAGAGCTAGAAATCTTGAAAAAGATTTTCAAGATTTAGTAAAAAAATGAAAGCAAAGTATAAAAGATTTTTTTCTGTATCATTCCTTATGATATTATTTTCAGTTGGTTGTGTAATTTTATTTTTTAATTTGAGAAATAACTTGGTATTTTTTTACTCTCCATCTGAAATAATGGATCAATCATTCCAATCAAATGAGGTAATTAGAATGGGGGGGATGGTTTTAGAAAATAGTGTTAAAAAAAAAATAATATTAAAGGATAATCTGAAAATAGAAGAAATAAGTTTTATAGTAACTGATTTAAAAAATAACATTAAAGTAAATTATATTGGTATTTTGCCTGACTTATTTGCAGATGGAAAAGGAGTTGTTGTTCAAGGAAAACTTAATAATGATTTAACTTTTCTTGCGGACCAAGTTTTAGCAAAACATGATGAAAATTATATGCCTCCAGAAGTAAAAAGTATGCTTGAACAAACAAAGGAATTAAAGTGATTGGAGAAATTGGATTTTTCTTTCTTGTACTTGTTCTTGTTATTTCTGGATTTGGGGGTGGATATCTTTTAACAAATTATTCTAGAAATAACTTTTTAAATCAAACTGAAATGCAAAAAAAAATAACAGAATTAACTTTCATATTTGCTTTACTATCCTTTTTTTGTCTAACTTTTTCTTTTTTAATATCTGATTTTTCATTTGAGGTAGTTGAAAAAAATTCTAACAGTCAACTTCCATACATATATAAATTTACTGGCGTGTGGGGAAATCATGAAGGTTCAATACTTTTATGGCTGCTAGTAATGACATTATTTGGATTTTTATTTTCTTTGTCTCAAATAGAAAATTATGAATTTAAAAAAAATGTTTTAGGAATTCAAAATTTTCTTTGTTTTTTAGTTGTATCATTCATTGTTTTTACTTCTAACCCTTTCAAAAGAAATGTTCCTCCGTCAATAGAGGGGGCTGATTTGAATCCGCTCCTACAAGATCCTGGTTTGGCAATTCATCCCCCATTATTGTATCTTGGGTACGTAGGATTTTCCATAGTATACTCTATAGCTCTAAGTATTCTTTTGTGTAAAAATAATAAATTAAAATTTATAAAAATTTTGAAACCTTGGGTTTTAGTTTCATGGATTTGCCTTACAGGTGGAATTGGTTTAGGAAGTTGGTGGGCTTATTATGAACTAGGTTGGGGAGGTTTTTGGTTTTGGGATCCAGTAGAAAATGCTTCATTACTTCCTTGGTTAACTGCATCTGCATTATTACATACACTAGTAATTTCAGAAAAAAAGAATTTGCTTACTAATTGGACAATAATCTTATCAATAATTACTTTTTCATTAAGTCTTCTAGGAACATTTCTTGTTAGATCAGGAGTACTTGTTTCTGTTCATGCCTTTGCCTCAGATCCTACAAGAGGAGTTTTTATTCTACTTCTTTTATCTTTAATTTCAGGTTTGGGTATCTACTTTTTTTTAAAAAACTATAAAATTTTCTCAGATAATAAACAAATACATCTTCTTTCGAGGGAAGGAGCAATTTCACTAAATAATATTTTTTTGCTTTCTTTAAGTTTTACAATTTTACTTGGAACAATTTACCCAATAATTTCTAGCAGTATTTTTAATTCAAAGATTTCAGTTGGTGCCCCTTTTTTTAATTCAATTTTATCTCCAATAATGTTGCCATTTATTGTTGGTATGATCATTGGTCCTTACCTCAAGTGGGGAAAAGATGATTTAATGAAATTAACTAATAGACTAAAAAGTCTATTAGTTACACTTTTTTTTCTATCTATATTTATTTGGTATTTAAATTTTAAAGGACCTGTAATATCAATTATTTTTTTCATTATGGCGTCATGGATTTTAATTAGTTCTTTATTTGAAGTTTTTGAGTCTATGATTTCGAATTATAAATTGAGAAAAGTTTTCTATAAAATACCCTTAAAAATATATGCCCAATCTTTAGCACACATGGGTATTGCTCTTTTAATAATTGGAGCGACAGGAAGTTCAATTTTGAAAAAAGAAAAAATTCAATTTCAGTCAAGAAATGAAGTAATTAATATAAAAAATTTTAAAGTAAAGTTTTTAGGAGTTAAGACTGTTGAAGGTCCTAATTATATGAGTCAAACTGGTATTTTTGAAATTTACAAAAATAATGAATTCTTAAAAATAATGAAACCAGAGAAAAGATTTTATAATTCCGGGAGCCAAATAACAACTGAGGCTGCAATTCATTCAACCATCTACGGAGATTTATATATAGCAATTGGTGACCAAAGCTTGCTTACAAAAAATGAATCATGGACATCAAGAATCTGGTTTAACCCTTTTACTATATGGATTTGGATAGGTACACTCTTTTTAGTAATAGGTGGGGGGGTGTCATTATTAAGAAGCTATAGATGATGAAATATTTGTTTCTAACATTATTCAGTCTAATTTTGTTTATACTTTTTAAGGGTTTAGGTGAAGACCCTAAAAATATACCATCGAATTTAATTTCTCAAAAAGCACCTGGCTTCGAATTAAAAAAACTAGGTAAATACCCTTTGTTAAAATTTAAAGATTTAAAAATTAATGATGAACCAAAAATAATAAATTTTTTTGCCTCATGGTGTCCCCCATGTAAAGTTGAACACCCATTCCTTTTAGAATTATCAAAAGAATTCAGTATTTTTGGAATAGCTAAAAAGGATAATTTTATAGATATTAATAAATGGCTTGAAAAAAAGGGAAATCCATTTGTAAAGATTGGGCACGATCACGATGGACTTAACAGTATTAATTGGGGGGTAACAGGACTTCCTGAAACGTTTATTTTAGATAGTTCTGGAATAATTAAGTATAAACATGTCGGACCAATACTAAAAGGTGACATGGAAAAAATTTTAAAAATATTGAAGAGAATTGAATGACGAAATATTTGATGGTTTTAGTTATATTTTTTTTTACAAAAGGAAATGTAAATTCTGTAGAGCCAGATGAAATCTTACATAATGAGATTCTGGAAAGTAAAGCTAGGCAAATAGGAAAAAAACTTAGATGTATGGTTTGCCAGAATGAGGATATCGAAAACTCAAATGCAGATATGGCTAGGGATCTGAGAATTTTAATTAGAACTAGGCTAGAAAAAGGTGAATCTGAAAATGAAATTATAACTTATATTCATTCACGTTACGGTGATTACGTATTATTTTCTCCACCATTAGGCCTTAATACAATTTGGTTATGGGTAATACCTATTTTATTTACATTTTTACTGACATTAATTTTTTTTAGAAAAAGAAATCGAAGATGATTTTCTTTTACATTATAATTTTTGTTTCAATTTTGCTTTGTTCTATTTATTTGTATAAACCACAAAATAATAAATTTTTTTTTTTGGGAATTTTTTTTACTATAGCTAGTATTAGTTCAATAATATATTTTTTTAAAGGTTCTCCTGAATCAATTAAATTTAAAAAAAGCCTTAATGACGAAATATCTAGGATTATTTCAGAAAAAGATTCTAGTGATTTAGATCCTTCGAAAATTGTACTTTATTTAGAACAAAAATTAAAAAAAAATCCTAATGATCTTGAAGGCTGGTTAATATTGGCAAGAACATGCATGTTTTTAGGGCATATTCAAAAAGCTGACCTTTATTACAAGTCTGCTTTAAAGTTTTTTCCTGAAAATGAAATAATTTTGTATGAATATTCATTATTAAAAAAAAATTACAATCAAATTGAAAGTGCTATAAAACTTTTAAATATATTAAAAAAAATTAATCCAGAGAATATTGATGCTAGAAAAAATTTAGTTGAACTTTTTATTCTTACAAAAAATAAAAATAAAGTAATGAATGAATTAAATTTTATAAAGAAAAATTTGAAAGTTGATAAAATTTGGTTGGAAAAAGTTGAAAAAGATTTAAGTAATTTCTAAATTTTTTTTTTCCTGGAAAAAGTTAACTAACTTCTTTGTTGAATTCGATATAATAAATTTTTTTTTACCACATTTTCTTACTGGTAAAACTTTGATAATAGAATTTGTTAAAAACATTTCATCAAAATTTTCAATCTCATGCTTTCTAATTTCCCTTATTATTATTTCATTAAAAAATTTTTTTCCGTAAACCAAAACAACTTCCCTCATTATTCCATTAATTCCAGATGAAATTATTGAAGGAGTAACCAAAGATTTATTTTTCACAAAAAAGATATTAGTCATAGTTCCCTCTAATATATTTTCGTTCTTATCAATAAAGATACCTTCAAAAATATTTTTGTTGTTCCATTCAGATCTCGCTTGAACAGAATCTAATCTATTTAGGTGTTTAAGCCCAGAAATGTCCACATTATCAGAAATAGTGGACTTGCAAATTTTTACATTTACTGATTCAATTTGTTTTGGTGTTGCGTTTGGGAATACTATGAAAATAATCGTTGGTTTCATGTTATTTTCATAACTATAACCTCTTCCTCCAACTCCCCGAGTAATAATGATTTTTAATATTCCTTCATAAATATCTTTTTTTTGAGCTGCAGTTAAAATTTTATTTTTGTATTCTGCAAAAATATTTTTATTGGGAATCTTAATTTTCAAAATCTTTGCGCTTTTAATTATTCTTTTGACATGCCTATTCCAAAACTCTACGCCTTGTAGCGATTCATTATTTTTTCCTAACCATTGCATTGTTTCAAAAAAACCATCACCATATGCCAACCCCCTGTCCAAAACAGAAATTGAATCTTTAAACTTTCCGTTAATCAAAGTTAAAATTTTTTTCATTTTGTAAAAGTATTTATTGCTTTTAGCATACCGTTAGCCTTTGCTTCAGTTTCAAAAGTTTCGTTTTCTGGTATTGAATCTGCAACAATTCCTCCTCCAGCTCTAACAAATAAATTGTTATTTTCCTTTAGGATTGATCTTATTAAAATGTTAAAATCCATATCTCCAGTATGAGTTATGTATCCCATTGATCCGGTATATGGACCGCGACCAACACCTTCGAGATCACCAAGTATTTCCATACATCTAACTTTTGGACATCCTGTAATAGTACCTCCTGGAAATACTGCAGAAATAATTTTTCCAGGTGATATATTCTTAATCTTTTTCCCCACTACATTTGATACAATATGATGCACATGAGCATATGATTCTATTATCATCATCTCATTTACCTTTACTGATCCAGGAATACAAACTCTTGATATGTCGTTTCTTTCTAAATCTAATAGCATTAAATGTTCAGCTTTTTCTTTTGTAGAATTTATCAACTCCTTAGATAATTCTATATCAATTAGACCGGAGCGACCCCTTGGTCTTGTTCCTGCAATTGGTCTGGTTTGCAATAAATCTCCATCAACTGAAACTAATCTTTCTGGAGATGAGCTTATTATGCTACTTTTTTTATAATTCATTAATCCTGCAAATGGTGCCGGATTCTTATTTCTTAATTGTCTATAAATTTCTAATTCAGAGATTGTCTCTGAGATTTCGAATTTCCATAATCTTGATAAATTAGCTTGGAAAATTTCTCCTTGATAGATGTAATCAATACATTTTCTTACTTGATCTTGATGTTTTGTTGAACTAACTTTAGATAAAATTTTGATTTTTCCAGATAAATTAGATTTGACTTGCATATTGAGTGTTTTTTTTAGATCGTTTTGCATAATTAGCAGGTCATTTTCTTGGTTTGAATGATCTTCAGAAACTAAAATAATTTCATGATCTATATGATCATATATTATTGCTGATTTGACTCTTGCAGCAAAAGCAGTGGGAAGCAAAAATGGTGATTTTGGTATTTCAAGTTTTTCTTCAATTTCACTTGCCATTTCATAACCAAGATATACAAAAAATCCTCCGCAAAATGGTATTTTCTTTTTCTTAAAATTCATCTCTTTTTGAGAAATTTTTTCTTTTTTCCAGAGAGAATCTAAATTTTCTAGAAACAATTTATTTT
>MDTE01182691.1_pt1 | contig 14646 bp, 12 predicted proteins | sample 811231 | NCBI WGS metagenome assembly MDTE01 (sample SAMN05326651, study PRJNA326480) | marine metagenome | isolation source: seawater | place: Indian Ocean: Red Sea | collected 2010 | reverse complement strand
TACTAATGAACTATTTGATAACTATGAAGATGTAAGAACTTTATTGATAGACTCAATGTATTTTAATAATTTAAATAATTATGACAACATTGTTTCTGACCATAGACCATTATTATTAATTATTAAAAATTATTAATAATTATGGATACGTTTAGTCATGCACTATGGGGAAAGGCACTTTTTGGATATAGAAAATATAAATGGCTTCCCCTATTTTTTGGAGCGATTCCAGATATAGCATCATTTGGTCTTTATTTTTTGTTTAATCTTATAGTTAATTTCAATACTATGAAATTAGGGAAACCTGAACTTTCAGAAATCCCTTATTGGGTATATTCTCTATATAATATTTCACATAGTTTAATAATTGCATTAATATTTATTTTAATTGCATATTTATTGAAAAGAGATATTTGTTTTTCTATGTTAGCATGGCCATTTCATATTATACTTGATTTTTTCACACATAGTATAGAATATTTTCCCACGCCAATTTTTTGGCCTATTTCTAGTTACAGATTTGATGGAATTCCATGGTCTAATCCATATATAATGATTGGTAATATAGTGTGTATTTTTTTAGTATTTATTTATAGAAAAAATAATTAATCATTATTAATTATTTTCTTTGCAATGAGTTTGGCGTAAAAATGACCAACGGAGTAATCGTCTTTTAGAAATTTTACTATATTTTTATATTCAATAAAATTATATTCTTTTATTAGTTTAGCCCAGCCATCAATAGATCTTCCAGTTTTTTCAACCATATTTTTTAGCATTGCTTTTTCCATTGATTTTGGATTCATAAGTTATTCCTTAAGAATTAATAAATGATGAAACTGATTTTAGATAAAATTCTTTATCATTTGGATGTGTTAAAAAATTTTCTACTTTATCAAATGCTATCCATTTTGCTTCAGGGTTATGAGGATCTATAGGTTTTAATTCTTTTTGATTTGAAGTAAATAAAAAAATATTAATTGTTTTAAACTCTGATTTATCATTTTCCCCATCTAATCCAATTTTATATCTACCGTAATCTCCTAAAGATTTTATTAATTTTAAATCTGTTATACCTGTTTCTTCATAAATTTCTCTTATTGCTGCATCTAAAATTGATTCTCCTTTATCTACATGACCTTTAGGCAGAGACCAGGAATCATAATTTTGATTTACAATTGCTACTTCTTGATTATTATTAATCACAATTCCACCTGCACATTGAGTATATTTTGTTTTACACATTTTGAATAATACAATCAATTATTTTTTTAGCTATTCTATCTTTTCTATCTAATTTGAATTCTTTTTTTAACCCTGATTTTGAATATAAATAGACATGATTTGTATTAGAGTCAAACCCAGCATTTTCTTCATTTGCATAGTTTAAAACAATATAATCTATATTTTTATTCATTAATTTCTTTAAAGCTTCCTCTTCACCATTTTCAGTTTCTAAAGCAAAACCTATAATTGTCGCATTACTTTTTTCAGAAATGCGTTTAAGGATATCTGTATTTTTATTTAACTCTAATTTAAACTGATTAGCCGAGCTTTTTATTTTTTGTTTTTGAATATTAGATGATGAATAATCACCAACAGCAGCAACCATAAAAATATAATCATAATTATTTTTTTCTAAGAGCAAATCAATATTATTTTTCATATCAAGACTTGTCTCGATATCTATGATATTAACTTGTGATATAATCGGTAAACTAACTGGACCTGAAACCAAATCTACAGATGCACCATAATTTTTTATAGTTTTGGCTATTGCATAACCCATTTTTCCACTTGATCTATTTGAAATAAATCTAACAGGGTCAATAGGTTCACGGGTAGGCCCTGCTGTTACTAATACTCTTTTATTTTCTAAATATAGAGGCTGATTAAATGCTTTTCGTATTTCATTCATTATTAAATCAATAGAAGGCAATCTCCCCTCTCCAGTGTGCAATGATGCAAGTTGTCCATCCTCTGGATTTAAAACTATTTTATTTTGTTTTTTTAATTTTTTTACAGCACTAATTGTTGCTTTACTTTGCCACATTCTATAATTCATAGCAGGTGCAAAAATTTGAATTTGTTCACAAACAGATAATGTTGTTGATACTAAATCATCTGCTATGCCATTCCCAGCTTTGCAGATAATATTGGCAGTTGCTGGAGCAATCACAACTAAATCAATTTCAAATGCTAAATCAATATGTTCTAAGCCACCTTTTGGATTTTCAGGAAATAAATCAGTAATCACTTTATTATTTGATAGTGCAGCTAATGTGGTAACTCCAATAAATTCTTGAGCAGCTTTAGAAATAACAACTTGTGTTTGTGCACCTTCTTTTCTTAGGCATCTAATTATTTCACATGCCTTATAAGCAGCAATAGATCCTGTAATACAAATTAATATATTTTTATTTTTAAATAAATTCATTGTTTTATACAGAGCATTAATCCATCCCTAATGGGTAATAATGTGTTTTTATTTCTTTTATCATTATTAATTATATCATTTAAATTATTTAATGTTTCAGATTCTTTTGATGTTGGACTAAGGACATCTCCAGACCATAGCATATTATCTAATACAATAACACCCTTACTTTTTAAAAGTGTCATAGACTTTTTATAATAGTGGATATAGTTTATTTTATCTGCATCAATAAATATCATATCAAAATAATTAATTGAAAAATTATCTAAAGTATTGATAGCTTCGCCTTCATGAATATTGATATTATATAGTTTATATTTATTAAAAAAATTTTGTGCAGTTTTAACATGTATAGGACATAATTCACAAGTATCTACAGTAGAATTATCTGGTAATACTTCTGCCATGGCTGCTGCGCTATAGCCAGTAAACATTCCAATTTCAAGAATTTTTTTTGCTCCAGATAATTGTATAATATTTTTTAAAAGATTAGCAACTAAAGGACCAGAAATCATAGCTGGAGCCTGCTCATTTTTTTCAGTATATGTTCTAATCTCTTTTAATATTTTAGATTCTTTTAATGAATGATTAATACAATATTGATCAATTTTATTATTTTTCATTTAACAAAGCTTGTAGTTTATTGTTTTGGTGCAGGTAAAAGAGTTTATCATATCCTCCAATACACTTTTCATTAATAATAATTTGAGGGACACTGTACCCTCCAGTTAGTTCAACTAATTTTTCTCTACTAATATTTTCTTCTTCAATATTAATTTCAATATATTCAATATTTAAATCATTAAATAATTTTTTTGCAAAATTACAAGAAGGGCACCAATTTGTTGTATAGATTTTTACCATAATTTATTTTAAATTTGAGTGATTAAATTTACACAATGAAATTATTAAATAATACAGAAAGGGTAATATTTTGAGTTTTGATTTATTAAAAATAGGAAGTAAAGCACCTGATTTTTCCTTACCTAATCATAATGGAGAAATGGTTTCTTTAAATGATTTTAAAAGCAAGGATATTATACTATGGTTTTTCCCTAGGGCAAGCACTCCTGGTTGAACAGTTGAAGGGAAAGGATTCCGTGAAGAATTTGAAGAATATAAAAAATTAGGTTATGAAATTATTGGAGTATCTGGAGATACTCCCAAAAAACAAAAGAAATTTGTTGAAAAATTTGATTTTCCTTTTATAATGCTTTGTGATGAGTCGCATGAAATGTTAAAAGACTATAAAGTTTGGGCATTGAAAAAATTTATGGGTAGAGAATATATGGGCATTTTAAGGGTGACATACGTTATTAATAATAAAGGAGAAATTAAAAAAGTATATGATAGTGTTAAAACTAAAACACATGCTCAAGATATCTTAAGTGATATTGCATAGATAATGATTCAAATTAAAACTGTTATATCGTTATTGCCTACCTTTATAAAGCGATTGATTGCTGGTAAGGAAATTATTATTGATAATCAAAAATTAAATCTTAATTCGCAACTTCTATTAAAAAACTTTTATAAAATAATTAATAATAAAATCTGCAATTTAACTCCTGATGGTGCCAGAGAGATGATTGATAGATTTGTGAAAATTTCACATAATCCTAAAGTTCTTAATACTATGTGCGATATTAAAAATGATTTTATTGATTGCAATAAAACTTCTCTACCAATACGAATTTATAGGCCGAAAGGGAATAATGAGAATATATCCACTCTTATTTATTATCATGGGGGAGGATTTGTAATTGGAACCTTAGAAATGTATGATTATTTATGTGCTTCATATAGTGTAAATTGTAATATTCAGGTTATATCAATTGATTATAGGCTTGCACCTGAAAATAAATTTCCAATACCTGTATTAGATTGTATAGCTGCCTATAATCAATTATTTGATAATGCATCAAACTATAATATAAATACTAACTATTTAGCAGTTGCAGGAGATAGTGCAGGAGGAAATCTTGCTACAGTGGTAACTTCAGAGGCTATTAAAAATAATAAAACTCCAAAATTCCAAGTATTAATATACCCTGTTGTAAAAAATGAAGTAACCAAATCAGTAGATTTGTTTAAAGAAGGATTTTTATTAGAAACTGATGATATGTATTGGTTTGCAGATCATTATGTTGGTAAAGATATAGATGATACAGACCCTAAAATTTCTCCAATTTATTCAGATAATTTAGACCAAATGCCAGATACATTAATTGTTATAGCAGGATTTGATCCCTTGCGTGATGGTGCATTTGAATATGCAAAAAAATTAAAAGATAATAACATTAATGTTATTACTCAAATTCATTCAGATCAATTCCATGGATTTTACCATATGAATGATGTCCTACCTGAGGCTGATATAGCCGTTAAGCAAACATGTAATACAATTAATATGTTTTTTAAAAATTAATAATTAAGTGAGAATATAAATTAAAAAAGAAATTGCCATATTTTTTTCTGATATTGTAGGTTATGCGAAAATGGTTTCAACTAATGAAACTCTTGCCTTAAATCTTCTTGATGAACATGATTCTATTTTAAAAAAACATATTGTTAATCAAAATGGTAAAATAATTAAACATATTGGGGATGCAGTTTTTGCAGAATTTAATACAGTTAATAATGCTGCAAAAGCTGCAATAGAAATACAGAAAGAATTAAAAAATAGAAATAAAATTTCTACTGGGAAGAATAAAATTCTAATTAGAGTTGGGATACATTATGGTAATGTTATTGAAAAAGATAACGATTTGTTTGGACATGATATAAATATTTGTGCAAGGATTGAGGGTCATTCTTTTATTGGTGGAATTGCAATAAGTAAATATGCATTAGATAAGATTAAAAAAGAAGATTATTTTACTCGATCTTATGGGTATGTTAAATTAAAAAATATTTCAGAGGCCATAGAATTATTTAAAATTTATATTGATAAAGATGAATTTTTAAATGAGACAGAAGATATATTTATTGCTTATTTAAAAAATAAAGGATTTAATATTGTTGATATTGATTCATATATATCAAAACATATTATTTCAATGGGAGTATTATATCCACAAAATTTAGGTGATAGTAATGACGATTTTTTCTCTTATGCTTTTTTAGATCAAATTATAAAGGATTTACAAAAATCTCATGAATTAAGAGTCCCTAATATTTTTGATGTACAAAAATTTAAAGATTCAGACGCATCTGTATCTGAAATATCAAGAAAGTTAAATGTTTCAAATGCGATTCAGACTTCGATTATTAAAATTAATAATAACATCAAAATTAATATTCAAATTATATCTATAGAAACTGGTGAAATCATTATCCAAGAAACATGGGATGGTAAAGTAAATGATTTAACAAAAATATCAGGTAAAATTTGTTTATTAATTTTAGATCATTTTAAACTTAATATTCCGGATGTATTAAAAGATGCTTTAGATGTAAAAAGTGAAATTAATGAAGAGGCATATAAATATTTTTTAGAGGGACAATATATTTTTAATCATATTAAAGGTCCTAATGATTATAATAAATCAAAAGAATTATTTGAAAAAGCTATTAATCTAGATAAAAATTTTGCAGACCCTCATTATATGCTAGGTATGACATTTAACTCAATGGGTAAATTTGAAGATGCAGAAGAAGAGCTAGATATCGCACAAGAAATAGCAGAAGATACTAATGATACAAAAGCACTCGCTAATGTATATAATTATAAAGGCGTATTTTATCGGTTTAAAGGACAATATAAAAAATCAATTAGATTTTTTGAAAGAGGATTGAAATTTCAGAAAGAAGTACATGATGAGATTACTGAAGCTAGTATTCTTAATAATATGTCTGCATGTCTTGCGAATAGAGTTATAAAAGAGCATGATAAAGCACTTCAATTACTAAAAAGAAGTAAGAAAATCTATAAGCGATATGAAATGTATTTACATTTAGCAAATTCTTATGCAGAAACAGGGGGAGTATATAAAAATTTATATCAATTTTCTAGCGCTCTAGAAAATTATGAAAGGGCCATACAATTTTATAATAATGAAAATATGTCTTTATATCATTTACAAACTTCAATTATAATAGCAGATATTTATAATAGTTTAGGAATGTCAATAATAGCACGAAAGTATTTAGATGAAACTAAAAAATATGCAGAATCCTTTAATAATCAATTGATATTGGGAAGATATTATTTATCCCTTGCAACTTCATATAAGGTAGATTCAAATTTAAACATTGCAATAGAAAATATGGAAAAAGCAAAATCTTACTTTGATCATTTAAATAAAAATAATATAATGATTCCATGTTTAATGAGCCTTTCATTTCTCCATTATAAAAATAACAATCTAGAAAAAGCAAACGAGTATATAAAACAGTGTGATTCAATTCTAAAATCACGATTTTTTAATGAGGAATATTCATTAAAAACTGAAACTTATATTAATTTGTATAAAAATAATATTGATCAAAACGCAGTTGATTTAATACTTAATACGATTAAAGAAAAAAAATACAATTTAGTATTTCATAGTTTATCATTAGTTTATAAAAAAAATAATGATGAAGAAAAATATATGGAATGTATGAACAATTGGAATATCTATGTAAAAGAAATTGCATCAAATATAACAGATAAAGAACACAACAGATCTTATTTAAAACATAATTTAATTTCTTAAAACAAAATTTAGTAATTGCATGATATCTAAGATATCATTAATACCATCATCATTGAAATCTCCTAATGTCTCATAGTTTGCATTATTAATAATCAAATTAATAAGTACAACAATATCTAATACATTAATATTTTGGTCATGATTTAAATCTATAAATATGATATCTGGATACCACTCAAATGCTCCCATATCAGGAGCCAGGCCACTGTACATAGTAATATCCTCTATACCATTGTTAAAATAATCTGTTGTCCCAGCATCAATACATGGGGAATCTTCCTGTAGGTTAAAATTATTATTTTCAGGGTCAATAAATAATGGGTCTTCATTAATATTCCCATTTGGATGTTCTTCTATTAATGTTTCATCATCAATATCACAATAAGAAATTGTCGTAATATCTGGTGCACCATTTTCAATATAAATAGATTGTGGATTATTATCAAAAATAATTGAATTAATTAATACAGGCTGAGATGGATAATTACTATAATAATCGTCTGTCCAGTCTATATAAATTCCACCACCTCTGCTATTTGCAGTATTACCACTCATTGTTACATTTAATAAGCTAGGATTAGATCCTAGTAAAAACATCCCCCCACCTTCATGTTCAGCAGTATTATTACTTATATTAACATTTTTCATAATAGGGTTGGCATTTGTAAGGGAGATACCACCACCACCATCATTAGGGCTACCAGATATATTATTTATGATTTCTACATTTGTTAAAATTGGATTTGAAAAATATATATTTAATCCACCACCCCATCTAGAACTATTATTATTGATAGTCACATTGGTAAAAGATGCATTTGACTGAGACATATCTATTCCACCTCCAGATACCCCATATCCATACTCTCCTGGTAAATTGCTCAGTGTAGTACTATTATTACTAATATTAACATCAGTAAATCTTGGATTAGATTGACTGATATGTAATCCACCCCCGATAAAAATAGCATGATTATCATTAATCACTATATTATTTAATGTAGCATGCGAAGAAGAAACTAAGGCTAGCCCTGCGCCATATTCTGCTGAATTGCCATTAATTGTCATATGAGATAAAATTGGTGAGGAATGTGTACATCTCATGGCACCTCCCCATGGTTTATTTGCATTTGAAATTCTGACATATTCAAAAATAGTTTCTTCTGTTACATGATTTAAAATAAAACCTCCCCACATTTCATCTCTATTTCTACTAAAATTATTATCTATGGGTATTTGAGATATTCTATTTTTTGGGAAATTTGGAAACAATGTATAATTTGGTGCTATATTTTTTATTTGGTCTAAAATTTTGATATCTAATTCTTGACTTAATTTTTTAGCAATAGCAATTTTTTGAATTGAATTATTACCTACTATATCATCACTACAAACACCATATGGATCATTATCTATTCCACAATCACCACAATCATACCCATACTCTTCACAAATAAATACTAATCCCCATATTCCATCATCACAATACCCATCACCAAGCCAATTTAAACATCCACCATAATTGCAATCATCATCATCAAAACAAAATCCAATACAGTCCTCATATTCAGCACTTCCATCAGAACAAGCGATAAAAGCACCGCTATTACTATCCTCACAGTCTCCACCATCATTATCATAACAAGTTAAGTCACATGCTGATGATATTCCATCATCACAGAATGCATCACCAATCCATACTTCTTGACAACAATCATCTGATCCATCACAATCTAATACTTGACCATCAGGGCATTCTCCAGGAGCCAAACAATCATCAGGGCATGAATAATAATCTTCATTACCAGTACAAAATCCATCACCACATGAATCTGTGATATTATCTCCAGGACAATTACAACCTGCACAATCCCAATCATAATCAGCCTCTAATGTTGCACAATCAGTACCAAATTCATACCATGCTGTATCACAGTTTGCAGAACCATAATCAGTATAGTCATACAGACAGCCTTCACCACCGTCTTCATTACCATCCTCATAAATATCAAAAATAATACTATCTTGAACTGTCCCTTGAGCTTTTAATGTTCCCTCAACAATAAATCGATATTCTCCATCAAATAAAAAGTTAGTTCCTCCTTGTAAAATAACTTCCTCTCCATTTAATATACGAATATCACTCGTAACAATATAAGTATCAACATCAAGAGTGCCTGTTGGTATATTTCCACTTAGTAAATTACCTTCAGATCCAGTTGCAAATAATTGTACCGATACTCCCTGAGGTAAATCTGTACTTATGATTGACATGTTATCTGAAATTTCTCCAAAATCTTGAGGCGAACATACAATAGCAATATTCCCTTTATTAAGTGGCTCTATAGTTATTGGAAAAATTGTTGTTGAATTAAAATTATTACTTCCAAAAGAAACATTATTTATAGTAATTGGTGTTTCTCTAAAATTATGTAATATAAAATTATAAGTAATATCAATATCCCCAACTTCTCCAAAATCAAGTTCAGTAAAATTAGGATGTATTAAAGACCCTCCAGTATACCCCATATCAGCAGGAGATCCATCTGTATCTTGAAACCATGCATTAGGATTTCCACTATTTGTACATGGAGAATCATTCAAAGTAAAATCTCCATTTTCAGGATCATTAAACAAAGGATTTAAATTAATATTTTGATTTTCTTCAAAAACAACTTCATCTCCAAACCCTCCTTGAATGGCACTATAGCTAATATTAAAAGTTGCATTATTATTTATATCTTCAATATCGATGTTGTTTTGAGTTCCATTCCATATGATACTATTTTTTATTATAGGAGTTGGATCGAATCCTTCATGACCAGTTAATTGAATTCCTGCTCCACTTAATGCTGTATTATTTGCAATAGATGTAAAGTTTAAAATAGGTTTAGAATCATATATATATACTCCTCCTCCAAAAGCATCAGCTTCATTTGAATAAATAAGAGTATTATTAAAAATTGGTTCAGGACAAGTATTCATATAAATACCCCCTCCTTTATTTCCACTTTGGTTATCTCTAATAATTGTTTGAGATAATAAAGGACTTGATCCAATTAGATACATTCCTCCTCCATAAACTTCAGCTTCATTATTTTTAATTTGCACATCATAAAAAAGAGGTTCAGAAGTATTTAAATCTAGTCCGCCTCCACCATAAGCTGAATTATTTTTTATGACTACATCATCAAGCATTGCATTAGAATTTTGGAAAAAGGCTCCACCACCATAAGTTGCATGATTATTAGTTACAGTAATTTTATTTAAAATGGGATTAGAATTATAAATAAATAATCCCGCACCTTTTTTAATGAATAAAATTGGATATGGATCATATGTAGCATCTCCTCCCTGTATTTTTAATTTTTTTAATGTGTTACCTGTAACATCAATAATTTCAATTACTTTACCTGTACCCATTGCATCAATAATGGTATTATTTTGTTGTTGCCCTTCAAGACTAATATAATCAAGTAATTTTATAGGGAAAACTTCACCTGTCTCTGGTGTATATGCTCCATTAACTAAATCAATAATAATTGGATGCTGTTCATCTGCTAAAGTCATAGCTAGCGCTCTAGTAATTGTTTTAAATTTATTTTGTTCTGTTCCACAATCTTGAGTTAAACACTCATTTTCTAAATTAGAATCTACATAAACAACAGGATTTTGTATTGCGCAGAATGTAGATTGGATTTCAGATGATAAAACATTAGCCTCAACATCAACCCATATATTTGAAATTTCTCCTGTACCACAATTAACTACATCAAATGAACTCCCTGATAAATCAATAGTATTGCCAAAAGAACCAGTTGATATAGAATTCCCTGATTGAGCATTATTGTTATAGAAAAAATTATTAGAAAAATCAAAAATTTCAGGTTCATCACATCGCGCATCAACTTCATCAATAATATCTACAACTTCATCATCATCTGGACCCAATGTGCTGTAGTTAATAAAACCAAAATCTTCATCAAAATTTGACTGAATCCCACCTCCGCTTGAAGGAGCATTAGATCTATTCTCATAATTAATTAAATCATTATATCTAATGTAATTATAATTAATAGTTGGATTAGCATCCTTACTTAAAATTCCTCCACCAATTCGCTGTACTTGATAGAAAGGGTCTTCATTTTCAGGAGCTATATTCCATCCTACTTTTGTTCCATACCCTCCTTGAATTGTAAAGCCTAATATTGTAGGGGTAATACAATAATCAGAATCTGGGTCTTTAACGATAAGTATTGTACTACCATGATCTACTTCATCTAACCATTGTCCTGAATAAGGTGGAGGCGCTTGATTGCTATTTGATTGACATTGATCGCTTCCTCCATCAATAATGGTATTTGTAATATTTCCATTATTAACTTGAGATCCATCATTTGATAGCCACTGACTTAAATCATCAAAAATAGCATAACTTGCTAAAGTAATAGATTTGTTAATTATTAAATTTTCACAATAGATTCCTTGATTAACCAGTATAGTATCATTTTCAGTAGCAGAGTCTATAGCTCGTTGAATACTAGAAAAATTTTCAGGCACTAAAAGTGTTTCACTAAAAGTAATAGAAATTAATAAGAAGTAAATAAATAATCTAATTTTGCGCATATAATAGGAATTTAATAAATTCAAATAATTGTGACAAACTTTAAATATATATCTATAGCATTTCATTCAATTTAGGTTTTATTTTATCAGATTTTTGAGCTGTAAATTTAATTTTTCCTTTTTTAAATAGTTCCTTTTGTTCTTCTTTAGGCAATTTAATAAAATCAGAGCATTCATTTGAACAGCATCCATTATATATTTTTTCACACTGTTTACATTGTATAAATAAAATATGACAAGCTTGATTTAAACAATTTGTATGAGTATCTGCGGGATTTTCACATTGATGGCAGTTACTAATAATATCATTAGTTATTTTTTCACCTAAACGATGATCAAATACAAAATTCTTACCTATAAATTTAGATGTCTCATTATTTTTATTAATATCATTTGCATATTGAATAATTCCCCCTTTTAATTGATTAACATCTTTAAATCCATGATGAATAAGGTAAGCACTTGCTTTTTCACATCGAATTCCACCTGTACAATAAAGTAATATTTTTTCATTTTTTTTATTTTTTAATAAGCGTTTTACTTCGGGTAATAAATGACGAGAATTATCTACATCTGGAATAATTGCATCTTTAAATTTTCCAATTTCACCTTCATAGTAATTACGCATATCCACAATGGTAGCACCCTCATCAATTGCTTGGTTATATTCTTTATAATTAAGGTGTTTGCCTACATTATCCATATTATATTGATTGTCAGGAATTTTATATGCAACAATTTCATCTTTAATTTTAATAACTAATTTTAAAAATGATAATCCATCTTGAACTGCAAATTTTAACGGTATATTTTTAAAAAAAATATTATTGCTAAGATAGTTTTTAAATATATTAATATTATTATTTGGAATGCTTAACTGTGCATTAATACCTTCAAAAGAGAGATATATTCTTCCAAGTATTTTTAATTCTGACCATTTTAGAAAAAGCTCATCTCTTAATTCATTCAAATTATCTAGTTTTACATATTTATAAAAAGAGCACGTAGTCCTTTCAAAATTTTCATTTTCTAAATCATTTAATAATTGCTCTTTATTTTTTTGATTATATAAATATTTATTTTTCATTATTATATTTTAGTGTCTAAAAATGATTAATCACAGTCAAAATATAAAAATTAATTTTGATAAACAAGAAATTTGAAATTTTATAAAAGTGATTGATCATCTGAATATATTAATGAGATTCAAGAAGTTAAAACTATCTTACATTAAAATAGTTTTATAATAATATATAGTTGTAAATTTTATGAAATTAAAGCGAAAAAAATAATGAAAATAAAAGTAAAAAAAGTTAATGATTCCCAAGTAGAAATGAATATCACTAATGCTTGGAAAGATATAGAAGAGGATTATTATAAAGAATTAAATAAACTACTTTCCAATGCATCACAAAAAGGGGCAAGAAAAGGGAAATTAGTTGGAATACAAAAACAACTTTTTATCAAAAACAATAAAGATTATATAGATTCAAATTTTGTTGAATTTGCAATGAACGCTTATTATCAAGAAGCCCTTAGGAAAGAAGAGCTTATTCCAATTAATCAAGGGCAAGTTTCAAAAATTGATTTCAATGGAGAAAAATCAGATTTTAACTTTATCATTATATTTGAAATTAGACCTGACCTAAGTAAAAAAATTCCTAATTATTCTAAAAAAATTACTATTAAAACAAATCATTATATTGCTACATCAAAGGATGTAGATAAATCTATTGAAGAAGTAAGGGCACAACATGCATCTATGAAAAGTGTAGACCGCAAATTAAAATCAGGTGATTTTATTCATGCTGATTTTACAAAATTAGACCAAAATAATAATCCAGTTGAAGGTGGCGTTTTACCCAATCATCATATAAAAATTGGCGAAGGTTTGTTTGTCGGTGATATGGAAAAACCTTTTTTAAATAAAAAGATTGGCGATGAAATAAAAATAGAAGTTCAACAAGAAAAAGATAAAGTGAAATATTTAGTAAAAATAAATAAAATTGAAGAACAAATTCTTCCTAAAGTAGATAATGCTTTTGCTAAACTATTAGATAAAAATTTAAAAACAGTAAAAGATTTGAAAAGTAAATTTAAAGAAAATATTCAAATTAATTTAGATCAAGAAAATAAAAAAGAATTTCATAATAAAATTGTAGAATATTTTATTGAAAAGACAAAGTTTGAACCTCCTAAATCTATGATAGAAAATTATAAGCAATATTTAATTGAAGATTATAAATCAAAAAATGATAAAAATTTTGATGAGAAAAAATTGTCAAATGAAATGGATCAAATTTCACATAAAAATATTTCATGGTTACTAATTAGAGAACATTTGATAAATAATGAAAAGATTTCTATCAGTTCAGATGATGTAGAAAATGAGATAAAAAAATCATTAGAGCAAAGCCCAAATTATAAAAAAGATATAAAAAAGTTTTATAATGATGAGCAAAATAAAAATAAATTAAGAGATGATTTATTGAATAAAGAATTTTTTAATAAAATGGGGAAATACTTCATTAATAAATCAAAAAATATTTCAACAGATAAAATAAGAAATAAAAAAGGATAACATATGAAAACAGCTAATACATTAGTCCCAATGGTCGTAGAACAAACTGCAAATGGGGAACGTGCATTTGATATATATTCTAGATTGTTAAAAGAGCGTATTATTTTTTTAGGCACGCCAATTGATGATTATGTAAGCAGTTTAATTATAGCCCAATTATTATTTTTAGAGGCTGAAGATCCTGAAAAAGATATTTATATGTATATTAATAGCCCTGGAGGAGTCATCACATCTGGTTTTGGTATTCTTGATACTATGAATTATATCAAGCCAGATATTTCAACAATATGTATGGGGCAAGC
>MDTE01189597.1_pt1 | contig 14648 bp, 9 predicted proteins | sample 811231 | NCBI WGS metagenome assembly MDTE01 (sample SAMN05326651, study PRJNA326480) | marine metagenome | isolation source: seawater | place: Indian Ocean: Red Sea | collected 2010 | reverse complement strand
GGTCCTTCGCTGGGCTCCGAGGCGTGAGGCGCGAGCGGGTTTGCGACTCGCGGTTTCTCGCCGGTTACGGCTGCAACGTGACGACGCGAAGGTGAGAACGTCGCGCGGGTTGTGGCGCGGCGCGGCGCGACCGGAGAGAACTCGGGTGACGATGAGACGTGGTCGCGGGGTATCGGGGGAGTCCGAGCACCTGTGGGTTGGGGTCGGGTTCCCCAGTCTGTTTGACCGTGAAATTTTCGTGGCAACACGTCTATGGCAAATCAGTGAGGTCAGTGTCCGGGATCTCTACGTGAGATCCAGGATTTTTTCAGCCAATCAGAGCGCGATCTTTGACGAAGGGATATGCGCCTTTCCGAGCAACCGAGGATTGCGCCCCGGCACAGCCGAGGTACGCGCCTCTCCGTGAGAGTTCGCGCCACCACACCGGATCTAAACAGACCCCGGGACAAACATGTCCGCCATGGCGACCATCCAGCTGGCCGGCGCCCCCCTCGTCGCCCGCCGCGGCTCCGCCAAGAAGGCCTCCAAGGCTAACCGAAGGGCGATGCGATGCAACGCTGCCACCGCCGCGGAGGTCGAGGGGAAGGTCATCAGCTACCCCTTCGTCAAGCTCGTCGGTCAGGATGAGCTCAAGCTCGCGCTCATTCTCAACGTCATCGTGAGTACCCCGAGTTCCGAACCGCGGGGATCCCCGAGGTCGACCGCATCGCGTCCACCCCAAAAACCCGTCGCCCTGAAACCTCATCCGACGAGAAAGGAAAAGAGGAAAGGATCGCGAACCGAGCGCAGCTCTGACCGTACGTACGTGCATCCCCCGCCCCCTCCGTGCCCACTCCGCAGGATTCCCGCATCGGTGGCTGCCTCATCATGGGCGACCGCGGCACCGGCAAGTCCGTCGCCGTTCGCGCCCTCTCCGATCTCCTCCCCGAGATCGACGTCGTCGAGGGCGACGCCTTCAACTCGTCCCCGACCGATCCCCAGCTCATGGGCCCCGAGGCGCTGGAGGAGTTCAAGGCCGGCCGCGCCCTCGCCGCGGCTAAGATGAAGGTTCCCATGGTGGAGGTTCCCCTCGGCACCACCGAGGACAGGATCTGCGGTACCATCGACATCGAGAAGGCTCTCGCGGAGGGCGTCAAGGCGTACGACGCCGGCCTCCTGGCTCGCGCCAACCGCGGCTTGCTCTACATCGACGAGGTGAACCTCCTGGACGACTCGCTCGTGGACGTGGTGCTGGACTCCGCCGCGGGCGGGTGGAACACCGTCGAGCGCGAGGGTATCTCCATCACCCACCCGGCTAAGTTTATCATGATTGGATCGGGCAACCCCGAGGAGGGCGAGCTCCGCCCCCAGCTTCTGGACCGCTTCGGCACGGCGTGCAACATCGCCACCATCTTCGACCAGAAGCAGAGGATCGAGCTGGTGAAGAACCGCATGGCGTACGAGGCGGACCCGGAGGCGTTCGCCGCGTCGTGTAAGGCTGAGACGGACGAGCTCAAGGCTAAGATTTCCGCGGCGCAGAAGATCCTCCCCGACGTCACGATGGACCGGGACCTGGCGCTCAAGATCTCCGGCGTGTGCGCGCTCGTGGACGTCGACGGACTCCGCGGCGATATCGTCGTGACCCGCGCGGCGAAGGCGCTTGTGGCGTACGAGGGACGCGATGAGGTGACCGCGGACGACATCAAGCGCGTCATCGGCCCGTGCCTCAGCCACCGCCTTCGCAAGGATCCTCTGGACACCATGGACGGATCCTTCAAGGTCATGCTGGGCTTCAACAAGGTGTTCAACGGCTCCGCGCTCAAGGACTTCAGCGCCGCCATGGAGGAGGGCGTGAAGGACCCAGAGGAGGAGAAGCGCAAGGAGGAGGAGGCCAAGGCAAAGGAAGAGGCTGCCGCGGCACCGAAGAAGGCTGGAGCATGGGGCGGACTTCCCGGGTTTGGCCGCTAAAAACTCGGGGTTTTGGACTTGTCTCAATATTACTTGTACCCTGGTACGGGATAATGATCGCCTAAAGTTAGCCCTTGGTTACCGCGTGCCCTCCCCCGATTGCCACCACCGGCAGTATCGTCAAGATCATGGCAGGGGCGCGGCGATGCCCTCCTTGATGAACGGATGCGTCAGCGCGTGCGTGACCGTGATCCGCTTCTCCGGGTCGAAGGTGAATATCTTATCCAGCAGGTCCGCGAGCTGGGACACCTTGCGTCGCTCAGCCTCGCCCAGGTTCTTATCGTGCGCCGCGAGCACCGCGCTGAGCTCCTTGACCGGCTTAGCGTCGCGAATGAGCCGCCGGATTGCCTGGCGCGTCACCGGATCGTCCTCCACCACGCTGAAAACGCCCTCATGGTTGTAGTGGTTGTCCCTGAACGCCGCCCTCCGCAGCAGCTTGCGCGGCACCGGTCCCTTTGCCTCGATGAACTTTTTCATCATCTCGTTGTTGGACCGGCCCTGGAACGCTATCTTGCCCATGTACAGCTCGTACAGGCAGCACCCGATGCTCCACAGATCCATGGGATGAGAGTAAGGCAGACCCAGGATCACCTCGGGCGCCCTGTAGAACCTGGACTGGAGGTAAGGGGTGATCTCGTTATCCCCGTCGAACATGGCGCTGCCAAAGTCGCATATCTTGATGACGTTGTGGGACTTGTTGACCAGAATATTGTCCGGCTTGATGTCCGCGTGGACCACGCCGCAGTTCTTGAGGTGACGCAGCGCGATGAGCATCTGGGTGGCAAACGACCGGACGCCGTGCACGTTCAGACCGACGTCGCGGCCGTACTTCTTGATAACCTCCCTCAGGTTCATGTGCATAGACTCGAACACCATGAACACGTGTTCCCTGAACTCGAACGATCGCAGGAACCTGACACAGTGCCTCTTGTTCTCCGGGTCCGCGTCCATCAGCTTCTTCAGCACGGTAATCTCGAGCTGCGCCGCCTTGTACATGGTCTCGTTAGCGCGGATCACCTTCAGCGCAACCTCGGAGTACTCGCCCTCGCCGACGTGCGTTGGATGCGAGACGTCCGCGGGGTGCGGAGGTTGGGGTTGGACGTCGGCCTTTTGCGCCAGGTCCTTCGCCTTGACCACGGTGGAGAACACCCCGCGCCCGTGGCTCTCCATCACCTGGTACCGCCCGTCCAACACCTCGCCCATCCTCGCCCGGTAGTACCCCTCCGCGTCGTCCCAGTTATCGCTCAGTCCCGCGGTCATGTCCGCCGCGCCCGTCTGCGCAACCTCCGCGGTTCTATCCCTCCTGTGCGCCGCCCGTTCCTCCGCCTCGTCGTCGAACATGTCGTCGGCGAACATGTCCGGCGCGTCGTCCACCGAGGCGGCGGCGGATGGGGCGATCTCCGGGCGGTCGGGCGCTGTAGCCGACGGGACGGGGGGTTTGGCGGGCCGCGGGGGCGACGGCGGCGGCGCATCGTCTCCCACCGGTGGCTCGGTGGCTCGGTGCTTCGCCATGATGGCCTCCCTCCGTTTCCTTCGTTCCTCCGCGAGCCTCCTCTCCCTCTCCTCCTCGTCCTCGTCCTCCTCCTCCGACTCGAGCAGCCCGGGCGCGGTCTCCTTCAGCGCCGCCTCGACCCTCGCCCGGTACCTCGCCTCCTCCTCCGCGGCGATCTTGGCCTGTCGCTCCTTCTCGACCTTCTCGCGCTCGGCCCTCTCCTTGTCCTCCCGTTCCCGCTCCGCCCTCCGCTTGCCGTCCCTCTCCCGGTCGCGATCTCCCCTTTCGCGGTCCAGCCTATCCATGTGCGCCCCGCCGCCCCTGTCGCGGTCCCGTTCGTCCCGCCGATCTCTCCCGCCGCCGCCGCGGTGGTGGTCTCGGTCCTTTTCCCTGTGGTGATCGCGGTCCCTGTGATGATCGCGGTCCCTGTGGTGATCGCGGTCCCTGTGGTGATCGCGGTCCCTGCCGCTCCCGCGGCCGGAATCCCTGGGCCTGCGCGAGTCGCGGTCGTCCCAGCTTCGATCGCGCGAGTCATCCCTCCGCCTCTTGCGGTCGCGGTCGTCGTCGCGCGCGCGATGCCTATCTCTCTCCTGGCGATCGGGTTCGGGCACGTGGATTTCGCCCTCTTCGTCGGAGTCCGCGTCGGGGGAAGCCATCTCTCCTCCTCGGTGCGACGTGGACTGCTGCGTCGAAGCGCGCGGCACGCAAAATCCAGCACAATTCCCCTGAGTCACCAGCCGTGTGCTCCCATCGAAAGTTCGCGTGCCTTCCCCGGCGATCGCCAGTGCGCTCAGGCGCTCGCAAAGGTAGAGTCGCAAGATGGGCGGACCCCCTTACCAAGTCTTCGTCGGGAACGTCCCGTACGATGCCACCGAGGAGCGTCTGCGAGACATGTTCAGCGAGGTCGGACCCGTGCACGACTTCAGGTGCGAACCCGCCCGGGGCTTGGGCCCGCCGATTCGTTAGGGTAATCTTTGCTCCCCGCCCCGCGATCGAGACCGCGTCCGTTCCCTGACGCACCGACCCTGCGTTTCCCCCAGGCTCGTCACCGATCGTGAGACTGGTAAGCTCAAGGGCTACGGCTTCTGCGAGTACATGGACCTGGCGACCGCGGAGAGCGCCAAGAGGAACCTGAACGGCCGGGAGTACAACGGCAGAAACCTGAGGGTGGATTTTGCGGACGCCGCGGATCGCGAGGCGTTCGCCAAGAAGGCGGGCGGCGCGGGAGGGGGCGGCGGGGCGCCGATCAGCTACGACACGCCCATCGGCGGGCCACACGCCGCAGCGGGCGGGGCGCAGATGTCCGCCGCGGGGATGGGTCAGGGGGGCGGGATGGACCAGATCACAAACAGGATCTCGGAGATGTCGCCCGCGCAGCTGTTCTCGGTGATGAACCAGCTCAAGCAGCTCATCGGGCAGGACCAAACCGGGGCCAGACAGCTGCTGGTTCAGAACCCGCAGCTCACGTTGGCCATCTTCCAGGCGCAGCTCACGCTGGGGATGACCAAGGCGCCGGGGGCGGTTCAGAACGGTCAGGGCATCCCGGGAGACGGCGCGCCCCTGCCGGGCCCGCCGCGGCCGATGGGCGGCTACCCAGGCAACCCCGCGCCCGGCTACGGAGCCCCTCCCCCGCCGCCGCCCGGTCAACAGGGTTACGGCATGGGCGGCGGCGTGATGCGTCCGGGTCCTCCCCCGGGACCGCCGGCGGTTGGCGGCGTGGCGCCGTTGCCGCCACCGCAGATGTCGCAGTTGGGGGGCATGGATCAGCAGCAGGCGCTGCTGCAGCAGGTGATGAGCATGACCCCGGAGCAGATGGCGATGCTGCCACCGGATCAGAGGCAACAGGTGGAGATGCTCAGACAGCTCGCCTCGCAGCAGATGATGTGAACCCGTGCTTAGAGAACCAGCGATTGAGAACACAACCGTCAATCCTTTGTAGTCCCCGCGCTTCGGCGACGATGCGGAGAGTGACGACACCCTGACGTTAAAAATGCACAAGCTCCATCTGAGATCTGTGATGCTACGTCAATCGATTCTGACTCTGCAACGTCATCTGAAAGTGTACACTCATTTACAATATTGTCACAGAGAATCATATCAACAAATGCCGGATCACGTCTTCCTCAGTTAAGGAAAGGTGAACCGTAGGGGTATCAGCACACTCGACTGTGTACATGTTTTCCCCCTTGTCGTAGCCAACGATGATTCCAAACGCCCACCGTTGTCTCGTCAGTGGGCTCGTAAAGTCGATCACGTACCGACCGACGACGGAGCTACCCAGAGGAAGACCCAGCTCGACCAATTTCTTTCGGATTGCCGCGTTGGTCTCGTCTTCCGAGGGCGACTCGGCCTCAGCCGCGGCCCCAACCTCTCGCGTCCACCGCCCCGCGTCCGCGTCCTTGTCCTCGTTGCGTTCCTTCTCCTCATCCTCGGCCCGTTCCCGCCCGCGATCCTTCGCCCGTTCCCGGTTTGCGTTGTCGTCGTCATCGTTTGTCCCCTCTCGCGCCCGCCTCTTTCGGATGGGCCGCTTGGTCCCTCGGGCCACGGCATGGACGACTCCGGGCGCGGTCCGTTTCGCTCCCCTGACGAACCCACTCGCGTCCGCATCGATGGGTGCGGTGAAGTAAGGATGGCGCAGCGCCTGCCTGGCCGTTATCCTCTTTCTCGGGTCGAGGGCCATGAGGCGCCAGAGCAGGTCGGCGGAGAGCGGCCCGATGGAACCGTCGGGGAACACGTCGAGAAGCGACCGGGGCATCCAGCGTGGGTACGAGTCCCCGCTCCAACCCTCCAAGTGATCCACGTCGTCCCAGGTGGCGGCGCGCGGGGTACCAAACAGTTTGAATATGGACAGCAGCTGGTCCAGCGTCCTCGCGCCCTGAGCGTACGAGAACTTGTTGAAGAGGGAGTGTCCCAGGCGAAGCTCCGCGAAGATGCACCCGGCGCTCCACACGTCAACCTCCGGTCCGTACGTCTCTCAGTCGCCGTACCCGTCGTCCAGGGCCGTACCCTGGTTCTCGCCCGCGTAGTCGTCCTCGATCGTCTCGTGGTGCAGAAGTCCCTCGGGCGCCACGTTGTACGGCACCGTGCACGTCCGAAGTGGCGACACCGGAGCGGGCGGCGTCTGGAGCCGGCGGCTCGACGACCAGCTCGCGATGGCGACCCGGCCGCATCCGCCGTCCGCCGCGGGATCCAGCAGCAAGTGGCCGGAGTGGAGGTTGCGGTGGCATATGCCGCGCGAGTGCGCGTGCTCGAGGGCGCGCAGAACCTGTCGCATCACCGTCCTCGTCCGCTCCCGGGTGAGCGTCGCCGAGTTCGGATCGGTCCACGCCCGTGGGGGCCTGCACGACGCCGCGTATCCGTCATCGCCGGGATCCCCGCACATCCGCGTCCACTGCGCCCTCATGTTACACGGAAAGTGGTGGTGCACCAGGAGCAGCTTCGGCTCCCCCGGCCTGAACGCGGAAATGTGGGGCAGGGGGAGCGGGGAGGTCGTCGTCAGCGTCATCTCGGGCGTCGCGATTCCCGGCGCGTTCCTCAGCGCACGCAGGTTGGCCACCTCCCTCAACTTCCTGCAGGGTAAGCCCTCGTTCGGTTTGTCGCCCATCATGACCACCTTCACGGCCTTCGCCTCGCCCGTCAGCCTGTCCTCGCACAGCCAAAGTCTCTCGTCCCTCCCCACGCGAGGGAACACAAACTCCCTGACGCCGAAAGAGTTGTAGTCCGCCAGGCCCGCACGATTGGTTTCCGCCTGACCCTCCGTGGGCGGAACGAACGAGAAGCCCCCGTGCACGGCCGCGCGTCTCTCCCCGGGCGAAAGGTCGTCGTCCGAGGCGTTCAGGCCCAGGGTGGGGATTCGCTTTATGAATCTGAACCTCTTCACAGGGTCCCTCGCGAGCAGCTTGAACGCCTCCCTGGCGCCCCCGTGCGTGGCCTCCATCTCGTCCAGCGACTTCTCTTCCTCCAGCCTGAGGCTGAGCTCCCTCCAGACCATTCTCGATCGCCCAGCTTCAGCCATCGCCCTGCACGTGCGCATTGCGTTGCAGATGTCCTGCGCATCAAGTAGTTTCGACAAGACGAGCCCCAAGACTGCCCCGTCCAGGTGGGATATGTCCACCACGGTGGAACGCGTCTGCGCCCGGTCGGATGACTGGGCCCATCCGCTCAGTCTGACGCTGCGTCGCGCTCGCTTCGCCGCCCTCGTATCCTCCTTCATGCTCGGGAAGCAGGGCGCGTGCCCTGCGCAATTCTGATGTTGTGGTGTTTGAAAAATCAAGTTCTCTCAGGGTGCTTTTTAGCTTCCTGCTGCGGCGCCGACCCGGTTTATTCGCCGAACTGGAGCAGCGATCTCGTGCTCACTGCGACCGGCGCCGGGACGTTTAACCGACTAACATTACGTCGATCGAGTCGAGGTAGATTGCGGCGCGTCGGGGGCGTACACACCTCTTCGGGATCCGTGGGCGCGCGGTTTGCGAGCCTGTCGTCGAGAAAACCCTCAATTCAGCGACGATGAGCGGGATGGAGGTCGCTAAGACCGCCTCAGAGGTGGTCGATGTGGTGCGTGCCCTCCCTAGCGACCACCGCTCGATCACGACGCCTCGAAACATCGCGAAACATCATAACTCACTCCAGATCCTCGGCGGATACGCCGTGCACCCCGCTGACTCCCATCTCGATCCCCCGACCTTTCACTCGTCCAGGAACTCCAGGATCGCTCGGTGAATGTGGACGGCGGCACAGCGATCAGGCTGGAGACCCAGACCCACGCCGTGGGCATCATTCAACCGCCGCCAGATATCCGCGCAATCGTGGACAAGACCGCCCAGTTCGTGGCGAGGAACGGACCGGACTTCGAGAAGCGCATCCTGGGAAGCGAGAAGAACAACCAAAAGTTCAACTTTTTGCTTCCCACCGATCCTTACAACGCGTACTATCAGAGCAAGATCGCCGCGTTCAAGGAGGAGGCGGCAGGCGGAGACGCGGCGGCGGTGCAGGCCAAGGCTGAGGAGGCCGCGAAGGCCGCGGCCGAGAAGTCCGGCATCGCCGTCGTGGCGGGCACCGGCTCCGCGAGGGCGAAAGTCCTCCAGGCTCCGGCCAAGGCTGAGTACAGCGTGGACGTGCCGCCCGGGATAACGTCGCTCGACCTGGACGTGATCAAGCTGACGGCGCAGTTCGTGGCGAGAAACGGCAAGACGTTCCTCACGGGCCTGACGAGCAGGGAGCACAGCAACCCCCAGTTCAACTTTCTGAAGCCGACACACTCCATGTTTGGGTTTTTCACCTCCCTCGCCGACGCGTACTCCAAGGTGTTGATGCCCCCCAAGGGTCTCTCGGAGCAGCTCAAGAAGGACGAGGACAAGTCCGCGCTGCTGGAACGCGCGCTGCAGAGGCTCGAGTGGGACAGAACGCAAGAGGCTGCCAAGAAACAAGAGGACGATGAGCTCGAGAGGGAACGCGAGGCTATGGCCATGATCGACTGGCACGATTTCGTCGTCGTCGAGACTATCGATTTTTTCGACGAGGAGGACGAGGAGCTGCCCATGCCCTTAACCCTGCGCGATGTGGTGACCCAGCTGCGCGATGCCGACGCGGAGACGGAGGCGGACGGAGCCGCGGCGGGCACCGCGGAAGAGGATGATGCGGCGGCAGACGTGGAGATGGACGAAGACGAGAAGGATATGATCCGGGAGGGTGTCGCGGCGGGCGCAGCGCCGAGCGGCGTTTCTGGCCCGGAGCCCTCCATGAAGATCGTTCGCAACTACAAGAAGCCCGAACAGATCGCCGCGGAGGCGAAGGCGAAGGCTTCCGGGGGGGTGGACGCCACGAAGTTCGCTGTGTCGCCAATCACCGGCGAGCTCATCGCCGTGGACCAGATGGCAGAGCACATGAGGATCTCGCTCATCGACCCCAAGTGGAAGGTGCAGAAGGATGCGATGCTGGCGAAACTGAAAGACAGCACCATGGCGAACGACGAGGAGGTCGCGACGAACGTGTTGATGCTGGCGCGTACCAGACCGGACATCTTCGGCACCACGGACGAGGAGGTGAGCACCGCGATCAAGGAGTCGATCGAGAGCAAGAAGAAGCTCGGAAGTGGGGCTGGTGCGACGACAGAGACGGCGGGGGGCGGCGGTCTGCCTTCGGCACCCATCCCTCCACCGCCTCCTCCGGCGCGGCCGGCGGTACCCGCGCCTCCGGCGGCTCCGATGATGCCGCCAGCTGTGCCGCCGCCGCCCGTGATGGCGCCGCCGCCCCCGACGGCTGCCGGTCCCGCGCTCAAGCCCGCGCCCGCCGTTCCGATGCCTCCGCCCGTCTCAACGCTTCGACCCCTAGGCCCCGGCATCGCCGCCCCTCCCCCGCCCGTGGCGGCTCCCGTCGCCCCTCCCGCTCCTCCCCCCGTCGCCCCTCCCGAAGACGACGACGAGCCGGGTACGAAGAAGCGGAAGGTTGGAGAGATGGAGTTGGATTCCGAAGAGGATTTCCTCGCCGCCAACGGGGGCTCTGGAGTTATCAAGGTGACGTTCCCCAGCGTGGACGGCGACGACAACCTGAACGGGCAGACGGTGGATCTGAACGTTGACTCCCTGAGCACACCGGTGTCGGAGCTCAAGAAGCTCATCAAGGAAGCCGCCGGGGGTCTCGCGGCTAACAAGCAGAAGATATCCGTCCCTGGGCTGGGCTTCTTCACTGACAAAAACTCGCTGGCGTACTACAACATCAAGTACGGCACCACGCTGCAGCTTAGCCTAAAGGAGCGTGGCGGACGTAAAAAGTAGCTCGTTGGAAGAAAGAAAACATCAGACATTCATAGGTCAAAACGCGGATCCAGCCTTCCCCCGTGGCTCAAACTGCCTCAATCCGGGTTTGGCAAACAGCACGGGCATGTCCTTGGCGCACTTGGCCTCCTTCTCTCGCGCGCTGCTCTGTTGGTCAGCCAGGCGCTTGGCGTCGCGCAGAGCCTCTGACGCCGCACGAGACGACGGATTAGAGCGCAACGCGTCGGTGAAGTCCTCGCACGCGGCGACGTAGTCCTCGAGCTGCATTCGGCACCTGCCCCTCGCCAGCAGCGCTGAACACGCGTCAACACCTTCAGGCTCCGCCGCACCGCCTCGTTCCACGGCCGTCAGCGTCGCGGTGTGGTGCTGTTCTGCGGCCCTCAAATTTCCGAGGTGTTCCCTGGCGCGTGCTTGCGCGGCGTGAAGCTTGGCACACGTCCGCGGGTCACCCTCGTCAGCGATGAGCTCGATGCCCCTGCTGAAAAATACGGACGCCTCGGCGTGTTTGCCTTGCGCAGCGAGCTCCTGGCCTGACGTGAGCGCGTCCATCGGGTCACCGACCGCCTCGACATCCGCGCCCGGGGCCGCATCGTCTTCAGCGGCGGCGTCGGCGAGGAACTTGCGGTTGTTATCGCCGAACCACGGGAGCTGGTTCGCGAGTTTGCCCTCCCGGCGCTCCAGGATCTGGCGTCTCAGCGCGGCGAGATCCGGCGGCGGCGTCCTCGAATCGTCCGTTGTCGTACCCAGCGAGAGAACCTCCTGAGCCCTGAGCGTCTTCCACCTTCCTCTGGACGACTTTGACTTGACCATCGCCAGCCTCACCTCGTCTTTGTTCTTGACCATGGTCCACTCGTCGACCCCTCCCGCCAGTCTCAGCGTCAGCACCGAGCCGGAGTCGGTCCCTCCGCCGACGTCGGGGATGACGACCACGAGCGGCGTTCGTGGCTCCCGTGCCTCGCCGCCGCCGCCGCTCGGCTCCGACGTGACCTTCGCGCCTTCCATGTCCGCGGGGACGCCGAGCAGGTCCCCCAACCTGACGACCACGACCAGCGTTTCGTCGTCGTCCGCCCACGCGTACCTCTCCACGGGTCGCGTCGCCGTCGGGAGAGTTCGAGGAGGGGACGGTACCTCGTCCGGCGAGAGGAGGCGCGGGGGCATGCGCTTGATGCCTCGCGCGGCATCGAGACGAGCCATCCTCGTGTCGACGTCCGGGTCCGGGCGCGTCAGCTCGTTCTGGACGAGGTCGATCGCGCCCTGCGTCATGTGGTTTCCCACGAAGTTTGTGGTGGCTCCCGAGTCGGGTTTCTCGTACCCGGGGGCGACGGTGAGCGCGCTTCCGTCGGGGTTTTGCTCGAGCGCGTCGTATCCGGTCCGCGCCCCGGGTCCCATGGATATCTTATATTTACCCCCGTGCGCCCCTTTCGTCCAAACCCGAGGGTACCTCTTGCCGTACACCTTCACCGGTTCGTCGTCGTCCGATCCAACGCCCTCCTCGCCATCTTTCTCATCGTCGACCTCGTCGCGGCCCAGCGTACCGTGCTGCTTGTACTCCTTCCATGCCTTGGCGTGCTGCGCCCCCCGGCTGAGCTTGTCGATCGAGGGGTTGTACAGAGTCGGATCGGGAGCGTCGAACGCCATGGCGCGCGACTGTGAGGATGGGCGTTCGTGCGCTCGCGAGAAAACGCTCCGAGCGTTTTTCTTGCGCCTCGGCCCTATCGGCTCCACCTTATTATGAAAAAAGAGAGCTACGGGATATATTTCCGCAGGTTGAGAGAACTTTCTCGTCCTTTCAAGACATGCCATCCACCCTGCACGGCACACGCGACACATGAAGTTCACCGGGCGCGGGTCACTGTGTCCGGATGGTCGTCGACGTGACGGATGCGAGGGACGGCGTTGGATAGGGTTTTCCTTCGACTATCATAATGCGCGTCTCTCCACCGATCCTGATTGCGAGCGCAACGCGCCCAGAGCCTCCCGCAGCTCCTGACTCTCGATTTCCCATCCTTCCCCAACCCTCGGCGGACCCAGCGCGTTCGCCTCATCGCGTATTGCCTCCTCGCGAGCGCGTTCGAGCGCAATCCGCGCCTCCCGCGCCTCCGCCTGCCGCCGGCGCTCCGCCAACATCGCAGATGTCTTCGCCTCCAACGCAGCCTCCGCGGCTCTCCGCTCCGCTAAGACCGCCTCCGCCTCGGCCGCGCGCTTCGCCGCAGCGCGTTTGGCGCGCTCGAGCTGGAGAATGGCGTCCGCCTCCATCTCCGCGCGGGCGATGGCGATGGGATCCAGAAGGGGTTCCTCGTCGTCGTCGCCGTCGTCAACCGCCGCCGGCGCCGGTCCCTTACGGCTCCTCCGCTTGGAAGTACCGCCGCCTCTTTTGACATCCGACCCGGCCTTCCCGGCCTTCCCGGATTCATCGCGTCCCGGATTCGATTCCTTCGTGGGTTCCTTCGCGAGCTCCGCCACCAGCCGCCGTCCCTCCAGCTCCACCCCGCACAGCGTCTCGATGACCTTCGCCGCTTTTGATTCGGACTCGGTCAACACGAACGCGTAACCCATGTTCTTACCCCCGCGCCTCGGCAGGCGCACGCCGGTGACGCCCGGTAATTCCTCCAGAAGCCATGCGACGTCCTTTTTGCCCAGCGCCTTGGGAATGTTGGACAAGTACACGGTCCGAGGCTCCTCCTTCTTCTTCGGGGAACCACCGACAACATCCGATTTTGACGGCTTCGACGGCTTTGGTGAGGACGAGGAGGAGCCTCCGCCTCGCGCTCTCGGAGCGTCGCCCTTCCCGGCGGGCTCGGTAGGAGAGGAAGTGTCGCTGCCGGCGCCGCCACCGCTTTCGTCGCCGCCGGGTCTCGATCCCTCGACCGCCGCGGGCTCGCCCGTGTGCACCCTCGCGACGCGCCCGATGGTGCCGTCCTCGAGCCGCACCTTGACCCCCTGCGGGTGCGTTGACGAGTTGGTGAGAAACTCGCGAACCTTCCCGCGTCTCACCGCCCCGCTCGCCTGATCCTCCTTGCGGATCACGTCCACGTGCACGCCGATCGGAATGTCGGCGCGGCGGCGAGGGTCGGGGTCCACGCCGGGGCGGACCCACGCGAACCTTTCCTGATTGGACGACGACGACGACGCTTGGACGACACACGAGACGCGTGTGCGACACCCGCTGCTGCCGCCGAGGGCATTGGGAGCTCTTCTTGGATGCGGCGACGCACGAGTGATCCTCGTCGCGGCGGAAAGGAACCGAGGCACCCTCGTCGGGGCTGCCGCCGGCGACGTCATCCGAAGAGTGGCGACAAAAAACCCACGAATCTGATCTGCTGTTGCCGGGTCTCGGCATTTTACGAAGATATATGTAGTCTACGTGGCAAAAGTTTTTGACAATACGTACGGACGCGTGTACCTTCGACCTAAATGCCAAAAGTCGACGTTTTCCGTCAAACTACCTCCACCATACCTCTGGGCGCGCGTCTTATAGGCGCATGAGCTGAACCATTCCCTGGTGTCGCTTGCCCTCGCGGTGGATTTTCATCCCGTTCACCCCGTTCGGCACGGTGCAGTTGCATATCTCGCAGCGCAACATCTCGCCGGGCTCCGTGGTCTCCGGCGGCGGCGGCTCGCCCCCTCGAGCTCGTGGTGAGCGCAAAGAACCACTTGGGGAGTTGACGGGGGTGAGCCTGTGCGCCATGACACCCCCGAGCCCGCCCGACGCTCTCAATCTCTCCTCGTTCGGCGAAACCATGCCGCGCTTGCATTTTGCCCAGCTCCACTTGTGGACTCGCTTGCAGTGCGGACACGCGGGGCGTTTCTCATCCCGGTCAATCGCAACTCCGAACTGTGCGTGCTCCCCGACTTTCGGCGACCGCGGCGAGTTCGCATCGCGAGTCGGCGATCTCACCTTGGGGGGGCTTTCCGGGCCCGTCCGGGTAAATCGCGCCCTTCCCGGCGACGGCGAAGCGGTCTTATCCCTCGCGAGGTCGCCCACCTCCCCGGGTTCGCGTGCATTCCTCGTCGGCGACGGCGAGTTCGATGCTGGCTGTCGTCGTCGTTCCTCCTTCGCGACGGCGTCGGCGTCGTCGTCGTCCCGCCTGGTCCCCGGGAATGATTCGACGTCGCCCCGGCTCCCGCCCACGCCGCCGCCACCCTCCTTGCACTGGGATGACAGGCGCTGGAGCGCAGCCTGGTGGCCCGAGCCCCTGTTGTGCGTCTCGCGCACGCACTTGGTTGAAACGTCGAAGTTGACCCGGCACAGCTTGCATCCCGGAAGCTCCGGGTTGTACTCATATCTGCGCACCTTCGAGTGGTCCTTGACCTCGGAGATCGAAAACTGGTTGGCCCTCGACGCGGGCCCGTCCGGGTACGCGTTCTCTCGGAACCGCGGGTCCTTGTGGTATTCATCGGCCAGTCGCTTGTAATCGGAGGAGTTGAAGACCGCG